>Ga0315915_1000786_pt1 | contig 35231 bp, 18 predicted proteins | sample MpolbnodulesMG_FD_207738 | JGI IMG/M metagenome (GOLD analysis project Ga0315915, IMG submission 207738) | Medicago polymorpha root nodule microbial communities from Los Angeles, California, United States - branched nodules | ecosystem: Host-associated > Plants > Roots > Nodule | place: USA...
TGAAGTTTTGATATATGTGTTTGAGCCCAATTGTTGAATCCTATAGATAGGAATAATTAACTGATTTTCTACAATTTTGGTGAATTGGTTTTTAAGGGTTTGAGTGTCTAATAAGATCGGGATTTGGAATGCTAAATTACCAACGAGATAGGAAGGATACTTGAATGAAAAGAAAAGATACTACTTGTAAATTATAAAAAAGGTACCTATACCTAGAGGTTTCCTTTACAATTATTTTTTTGTTCCACTTCTCACATTATAAATAGTAGTACGCTCCCAAAACCCTAAAAACAAGTATTCCACAAACCCTAAAAACAAGTATTCCGAAAACCCTAGAAAGAACAACATAAAATCCATCTCACTGTTGCATGATGAGTATGAAATACAGAACCTTAGAACTCAACATAATATCTGCAAAAGATCTCAAAGGTTTTAATCTTTTCTCCAAGATGTCGGTATACGCCGTTGTTTCAATCTCTGGCGACCAACTCATCAACCCACAAACCACCACCACCTACATCCACCGTTACGCTGCTGGAAGAAACCCCACGTGGAACATCCCCATCAAGTTCACCATCAACCAATATCTCGCCGACCAGAATTGTCTCTCTCTCGAAGTCAAACTCCTCTCCCATCGAAAGTTCCTCCCATGCAATGCCATAATTGGCACCTTCCATATTCCTCTCAAGGTACTTCTTGATAACACTGCCGGTGACTCTTTCCGGAAAGTTCTTTGTCAGATGAGGAAAACCTCAGGGAAACCTAAGGGTACCTTAAACATCTCCTACAGATTTGGCGATCGTGTCAAAGCTCCAACAACAAAAAAGGTGGCAAATAATGATGATTTTGGAATGGTTTGGGACCATTACTGGTGGGTGTTGCTATAGCTGCTGGGATGTTGATGGATGCTAATAGTTGTTGATGAGTGGATGCTTTTCAGTGTATCAAATTGAAGCTATTTTACTTAGTTTTTGAAATAGAAATAAGTTTCATGTATGTTAGTGTTGTGTCACCTAATAGAGTCTTGTGTGTTTTTTATTTTTGAAATTTTTAAACATATATGTTGATGGACCAGATATCGAAGGATCTTTGCAATTGTATATATTTCACTATTACCATTCAGGTTTATCTCTTCATTGTTATTGCCAACAAGATTTCTATAGAAGGTTTACAATTTTAATCTGAGCACTTATATTTATATATCCCTCGATTTTTATACACTCATTCAACACTTCATTTTCTCTCTATCTATTACATTATCAACTTATCACTTCTATCATGTCACTCTTTTTATTTCTCTCTGTATCTAATGGTAGATTAGAGTTTGGGTGTCCAAAAATCCTTTTCCTTTTAATTTAGGTGTGAGATAGTTTAAGATGTCTATGTGTATTAGAATATCAATGGATGAATGAAAATAATTCATTAATCCATCAACAATTCATTGAAAGCTCTTTAAAAAATTCAATCTAATTCACCCACATAACATAAAAATATCAGATTCATCTATTATCATATTTTCAATGGACGGATATTCATTCAATCAATTAATATAAAAAAAAAATATATTTTTAATGGTTGAATACATTTAAGGGTAAATTACCTTACCTTCCTTAAAGTTTTTCTTTAAAGTGCATTAAAATCCCCTCTAGTTTTAACTAATATTTGCACAGGTGGCCCTGAGGACGGGCTCTAGGGGCGGGAGCCCAGGGCACCTTTTTCATAGGGGCACCAAAATTATTATTTTATGTAGTACTACATAAATATATTTTTTTTCTGAATTGCTTTGATTAATTATATTGAAAATATGTTTTTAAAGAACTTTGATTATGAATGAATCTTTTGCAATAAAAAAATGCAAGAAGAAAGGCATTCAAATAATTAAAAGAACATAATTTTATTAATTTGCCTAGGGCACTAAAAATCCTAGGACCGGCCCTGAATATTTGTTACCCAAGGTCGACCGAAGACCAAAGCAAGTAAATCTAAGGCTTTACGCTTTAAACTTTTGGGCCTTCAAATTAGGCCTCAAAATAGTTTTAATAATATAAAGAGTATTACTTTTCTCACCTTAAAGGATTCTCGCGCGCCCTGCGTTTTTTCCAAAAATGCCCTTGAGGTTTCTGGATTTCATAATCCGGAATGGTGTTTTCCTTTGTTATAGGGTGAAAAATGGAGTTACGGATTTTTCCAGATTTTGTAATCCAGAAACTTCAAAAATAGGGCGCGTTACATGATGTTGCCGGATTACATAATCCGGAAACCCCCTAAACACCCTTTTTCAAGGTAAAACAGTTCAGATTATATAATCCGAACTGTATCGGCACAAATCCTAAACATATTTGTAACATTTATAGCCATTTTAGTTAATCTTGCTAACTCTTATCATTTTGTTTTTTGTCATTGTTACTTGTTCTTAGTCAAAAATAAGGTTTTCAGGCTACTTGATCGGATTGCTCTGAAACTTCCCCAAAAAATCAGAAAAAATTCAAGGACCATGACTCCCTGTAGAAGAGACTTCTTACGGGACTCCTCCCCTCAAAATCCAAAATTCCATCGTTAAGACCCATTTTTCATTTTTTTAATCATTCATATTCTCAGAAAAATCCAAAAAAATTTGCACTAGTTTTATTTGATTTTTAGAATTTTTTGGTGGTATTCTTATATTTTTATGATTTTATTTGACAGGTTTTTAGCATTTTTTACTTAGTTTTTTTGTTGTTTTTAAAAGCAAAAATGCTGAAATGTGAGAGTCTGATGGCTAATTATGCATAAGAATTGTCCGGATTATAAAATTCTAAATAGTAAACATGAATCCGGATTTTAAAATTCGGACTGCACAAGGGCATTTTTGGAAAAAATCCAGGGCGCACGAGAATGCTATAGGGTGGGAAAAATAATACTCTAATATAAATTATGCTTTCACAAATAAGAAAATTGCTCTTCAAGCACTTTCAAATGCTCAAATGCACTTTAAAAACCCAAAAATTTCCCTATTGGAACTTATGACATGATCGCTCTCATTCACTCCTTAAGTCCCGATCCATTGTTCAGAAGTTACGAATCGATTCATGGATCATGAGTTAGGGCACGAATCGCACTAAACACAAATATTTTATAAGGCTTGACATATGGGATTGTAAAGGTGTGCTAGACATGCTTAACACACAAACCCACTTAAACACTTTCAAACACACTCTACATTCAACACTCAAAATTTATTCAAAATTCAAAATGATATAAAATTGTGTGTAATTCATTCAACATTCAAAACAGAAAATATTCGTACACATTCACGGGGACATAATTGATGTGGTACTAAAATACAAATTTACATCATTAATGAGAAACATGGAAAATCAAAGTACATATAAATCATTAGAACGTCCTCTTTCTACATGTGATTCGATACTTGGTGGTTGACTATGTTTCTTCGTCAATTTGATGCACGATACTATATAAATCGTCGTAACTGGTATCATTTTTTCCTCCTATCCAATGTCATGGTCATTACCCTCCTGATTAGATGAAATGTATCAAAAGTATCCTTGACATGCTCATCCTCTATCAGAACCTCAACATTTTCTGGCCTAAGCTTATCAACCTCGACTGTAGTTTCTAATTTTGGGATGATATACTCTATAAACCCAAAAAAATTCAATTAATAGACTTTGCATGTCCTTAGGTATAATATGCACCAAAAAGTCCTAGAATGCATGGTCTATCTGAAATACGTTCATATCTGGTATGGCGGAGAGATGCCTTAAAATGGACTTATATACAACCATACTTCATCATCACACGCTCTAGGAAGTGGCGATAAATCATCTTGTAGTCGCATTTTATCCAACTTGAGTACCAACATATGTCGTCGAACAAACATGTCTAACGATGTTTGATAACTATGCAAATATTGGTTATTACCATTAATTTATCCCCACAATGTAATGTTGTCTTGAGTGATTGCAAGACTTAAAACATCTAATTTGTGTCTATTTAGGATTTGTTGAATTTATTTAGTTTTAGTTGTTAGTTAAATATTTGGAACATAGTAATGCTTATTATGGTTGGTTTTGTTACTGATAATAATGGTTTCATGAAGAGATGAAATTTTATAATTAATTTGAGTAACATTACAATTGTTTGCTATGAGAGAATAGAGTGTGTGAAAAAATTAGGAATTGGTTGGCAAGAGGGAAACTAACAAAACAATTGTTTGTTATGAGAGAAAGACTACGTATTAAATTTATTGAAAACCGAAAGTATATGCAAAAAAAATAGGAAATTATTGATGGATTAAATTGAGTTTGAAAATTGTCATTTTGATTTTGAGCGGCCATTTCCAGCTAGGGTTAGCAGCCACCAGAGTTCGCTCACCATCCCATCCCTTCCGTTGATGAGCATGTGCAAGTTCTTAGAGATATGAAGTTTTAGGATCATTAATTCACTCCTTCTCTATTTTTCATTTTTATGTTTAAGCTCATCATGAGCTAAACCCTTTTAGTGGTTACGACATGACGAGGTTATGATTATTTTTTCATAAGTGTTGTAGCTTCAAGCTTCTTTTAAACAAACTATTTTAGCATTAATCATTAAATGTAAAACTTGATCACTTTTACAATTATTGTCGAAATCCCTAAGATCGAAAGAAGGTAGGAATGAAAATATTTGTTTAATGAGTTACGTTTTTATCCTTGCCAGAGGTAAAGACCTTAAAAGACTATTTGATTGTCCATAGACTCGGGCAAGAGCTTGAAAATCTACCTATATTTCTTGTCATAGAAAAAAAGACTCAACCACCTTTCTAAGAAAGGGGAATTCTTGAGACTTGACCTTAATATTATATCATGGTAAGCATGACGATGAAAGCCTCGAGAGAGTTGTTACCCCGTGTTTAACATGATTGTTGTGTTCAAAAAACCCTAAGGTCACTTGGTCTCCAGGAAGCTTCAAGATTATTCAAATCTCTATATCATTGCAAACCTATGTTCATAACTGATTCATTGATTTTGTCCATGCTTTTTCATTTGAGATCTCCTAAGTGCTTTTGTTACTTTCCCATCTTTTACTGTTTTCAACTTTATTTTAATTGTTGTTAATTTGAATTATTTTATTTTATTTTTACACAAACAAGTTTACAAATTGAAAAGCTGCAGAAAACTACATCGCTCGAGTCCCTGTGGGTTTGATATTTTTATACTATATATTTCTTGAGACAATGTATACTTGCACTCAGTTAGACACTTGAAAATACAAGTGTATTTAAATCTACAAATGTTGGTCATAGGGTTGGTATTCATGTCGTTGACCTCTGGGAAATCAAAGAAGGTCTTGTAGTTGTCCGGTGACTTATAGACCTTTCCAAGAACGAATCACATTGTGCATGGCTTCTCCATGGTATACTTGAGGTCGATATCATATAGTTATACCTCGGGAAAATGCTCTATAGCCCAAGCTTAAAAAAAAATACATCCAAATGTTACAAATACAAACACCAATTAAATTAATACATATTAAAGTACATTTTTTCTTAAATATTAGAAAACAAGAAATTTCTTGCAAGGGAATACAATATCAGGCCATCTGTGCTATATTGGAAATAGTTGCCTCAACCAAGTAGTAATAAAGAAATGCTAGAAAGATGGCAGTGACGTCTCAAAGGTACTCTAGAAAAATCACATCAACCTACTAGTTTCTCTTGTCTATATAGATGGTGCATCTATAAGAAGGTAAAGCAACTAAGCTCGTATGTAAAATGTCACGTATATCTCTCAACCTCCCTTCCGAGTACACTATGAAAATGTAAGGCTTTTGTGTGATGATCCTCGAACACTTGCTTCAACCAACCAAATGAGAAGTGAGCAATCTTTAAAGCCTCAAACTCATCATGAGAAGCTTCAATGTCCACAGCCAGCTATTCAGCTAGCAAAGCACCACCATCTTCCTTGGACATTCACGCTTGATGGTTCATCGGCCTACCATGGATAAGCAAGTCAAGAAGACATGACACATCATCCAATGTGATGGTCATTTCACCAACGGACAAGTGAAATGGGGTATCAAGAAGCGGTCGAAGACCAAAAGCATCCACCACTTTCCAAAATCATGCCATATGATGTGAAGGGTTTTGCATGTCAACTATCTTCTTTCCATTGATAATGCATCTAAGTGGTTTATTGTGTCCGTGCAAAACATAGAAACAGAAAATAAATATAAATCATCACATCACTTGAATCTTAAAAAACAAATATCAATACAATATATAATCAGAATAACTGAAATTAATGTGCGTAATTCTCCCATGGAAACAGATCTTGATTTGTCATGCCACATTCTCTACTGGTCATTCTACTACTCCAATATCATTGATTAGATGATTCCAACAACTACGATATAGAAGGTCAAGAAATTTTAAAAATATATCAAAAAAATGAATTTTCCCTTTCTTTTACTGATTCGCTTTGTCTGAAACCATTGAGCGTCATCGAGAGAGAGGGAAAGAGAACACCGAGCAATCCAAAAATGGATCCATGGTGATAATTTGTTTCTAGGTATGATTATGTTGATGACTCCAACACTTTGGATTCTTTTGGGCTTGACATTGGAGTTGATTTTACTGCAAAGTTTGTTCTCCAATTTTAGATTTTGATTTTAATTATTGAGATCTACTATGTTGTTCATGATTTTTTACACATGTTTTAATGAATCATGTTGTTATTCATGCCCATATTGTTCCCTATGTTGTTATTCATGCCTATGTTGTCGCCAGGTTTGGTTGAGTATTTTGTTCTTGTCTTCAATTACTATGGGAACTTAATAATATAATCGATTTGAGTGAATTTAAGTCCTAAGAGTTTGTGTTTAGTCTTCCAACTGTCTTCTAATATCCAACTGATGATCCAAAATTCCCCACTTGAATATAAAAAATGGTCTCATAAGTAACGTCAAACGTTTCTATAAGATTGCGCGTAAATATATGTTTCTTACGACTTAAATCTTTGCATAATGGGTAAAATTCAAATTCACCAAGAGTGACTCGTAGTCTGAACTTTATCTCTAATGTAGACCTACACGCAAGGGTGTATTCTCAAAACATCTGTTGTAATGGCCTTGCACATTTATCATAGTTTAGTGAATGCTCTAGGAGTTTTTCCTCAAACTATTATGGGAATCGTCTCGAGTTCTACTCTAATTTCTCCTTTAGAGAGTTAGAGACTATTTTTGTGTTGTGTATGTGCCTTATTTCTCGTCTCTTATCATTGTGGTAATGGTTCTCAATTTTTGCAATAGTCGTGGTACGATCGCAATGGATCAACACGGTTGGCAAATATTTTTTCAACAAAAGGGTCCCAACAAGAAAGCATCTTAATAGGTAATGAAAAAGTCATCTCAAACTCATGTATTTTCTTTATATATAGTATAGGTAACAAACATATACAACTCTTTAAAGTGGTTGTTTTTATAAAATAAAAAGTATTTTTTTTTCCTTAAAAAAGTTATAACAAACGACGTTATACAGCCTATTTGATACATATTGACATTATACGGCCTATTTGATACATATTAAGATAAAATTGATTTTGACATTTAATAATTTTTAGATTTTTTTTAGAAATTTGATAAAAAAAAATAAAAATATATTTTGTGTTTGTTTATTATAATAAAAATTACTTTAAAAAATAGATTGTTTTGATGCAATTATATAAGAGTTTTTTTGTTACTCCATCCATACTTTGTAAGTGTCGGTTAAGTATAAATTTAGTGTTTCTATTTAATGTTGTTTTGATAGTTTAAGGGTATAATTTTTTATTATACTCTTTTTTTTTCTTCATAAAATTAATTAATGTTATCTATTTAGAAAACTCAAGTTTTTTTTATAAACAAAGTTTGTTTTCTGTTATTTAAGTTTGTTTTTTGTTATGTACAAAATTTTGTTACCTATGATAATGATTTTATGAAGAGTTGAGAGTAAGATGAGTAACATTAATTATTGACAATTGTTTGTTAAGAGTAAGATGGAGTGTTGGAGAGACTAACAAAACAATTAATTGTTTGTTACGAGAGAAAAAGATTAAATTCATTGAAAATAGAAAGTATATAATACACAAAAAAAAAATATTGGTGTATTAAAGTGACCGTATAACAGGAATAAAAAGAAAAGCTACAACCGGCTTAGGTCCTCTTTTATACCAAAATTTAAAAAAAAACTACAAAAGATAATGAACTGATTTTCTAAAATGTTGGAGAAATTTGTTTTAAAGGGTTTGAGAATGTCCGCAGTCTCCTTCCAACTCTCACATTATAAATACACTCTGTGAACATCCAACAATCTCACACAAATAATTCATCAAAGCCCTACAAAGAAATATTCCAAAAATCCTAGAAAAAAAACAACACAAAATCTCTCTCTTTTATTCTTCTCTCTTTCTAATTTTAATCGATTTCTCTCTATTGCATGATGAACACTGTGTACAGAACCTTAGAACTCAACATAATTTCCGCAGAAGATCTCAAAGATGTTAATCTTTTCTCCCAGATGTCCGTATACGCCATTGTTTCAATCCTTGGCGATCCACTCAACCCACAAATCAGCACCACCCACATCCACCGTCACGCCGGAAGAAACCCCACATGGAACATCCCTGTCAAGTTGACCGTCAAAGAATCTCTCGCCTACCATAATCGTCTCTCTCTTGAAGTAAAACTCATCTCCTATCGAAAATTCCTCCCATGCAGTACCATTGGCAAGGTCTGTATCCCTCTCAAGGGATTTCTTGATAACCCTACCAGTGCCAGTCATCCATTCAGTTATCAGATTAGGAAAAAACGTTCTGGGAAATCCAAGGGTACCTTAAACCTCTCCTACAAATTCGGTGATCGTTTGTATGCTCCGGTGGTGACAACAAATGTGACAAAGAATGATGACTTTTTTATTGGATGGTTTTGATGATTATTATACTGATTTTGATTATTTTTTTATATTTAAATCCACTACCATATTTGGTGGAATAAGGATTATTTTTTGAGTCGTTAGTGGAACAAGGATTGCTGTTTTTGTTAGTTTTTTATTTATCTATTTTTATTATTTTTATTTTGAGGATGCCTTTGAAATTGAAGCGGCCCTAAATCAGGAATTAGGTGACATAAGATATACCTTCGTCATAGCTCCAAAGACACCATCTGCGTAACAAAATCAAAAGGATCTTAAAAATATGAATGTGAATAAAACTGAATTTTTAAATGGATCAACGCAGATTTAAAATCACAGATTACAAGTGATACTCCTTAGGTAGGTGACGTTTACGTTGGGTAATTGCCCAAATTTTCCCATGATGGGAAAATTGCTTTTCATAAAATTGGTGGCCATTACCACTATTTGTTTATCAATACGTTGATCTTAACATGGTATGGATCATTTTCATCAATTCATATATTCTTGAGGAGGGCATAGTTCTCGTCATTCATTCTTTCACATGATTTGACTTTGTTGCATTTGGGTTATGTGGAATGAAAAGAACCATCGGTTGTTCTCTAATAACTTTAAATCAATTATGCAACTGATTGAAAAGGTAAAAATCACTACACTTTCATGGTTGAAAGCTAAAAATGTTTGCTTTCCCTTTGGCTTGTTAAAAAAAAAATACGTTGACCTTAATATGTGCACCCCTTTGTACCACATGGAAAATTTAAGTTAACCAAATATATGGTTTATGTGACCACATTTTTTTTAGTTGTGTGACCACTATTTTTTCAGAATTTATTTGGTTAACTATGTGGAAAAATAATGGTTACGCGCATTTTAGTTGCATGATTTTTCTAGAACAATAGTGGTCACACAAGTGAAAAAATGTGGTCGGTGCTAACCTATATTTATTCATTTTTTATTGAACAATCAATTTTTTACAGTAACGATAGGTTGACACCCTTAATGTGTACACCCCTTTGTACCACTCTGGAAAATTTAAGTTAACCAAATATATGGTCTATGTAACCACATTTTTTAGTTGCGTGACCACTATTTATTTGGTTAACTAAGTGGAAAAATAGTGGTCACACACATTTTAGTTGCGTGACCACATTTTTCAGCTTCTAAATTCGGAAAAATAGTGGTCACGCAACTAAAAAAAATGTGGTCACACAGACCATATATTTGGTTAACTTAAATTTTTCAGAGTGGTATAAAGGGGTCTACACATTAAGGGTGCCAACATATCTTTATTCATTTTTATTATTATTCAACATCATATGAAAAAACAATTACATTAACGCTATAAAGCTGGCAACATTAGCGTGTTAGCGTGAATAGTAAAAAGCGAAATTAGCGTGTTGCGCCTTCGGCCAAAGAAGATTGAAGTTTAATTTTGTCGAGTAGATGTTGCAAAGTGTTCTCTTTTTGCAGAAAAACTCGAGCATTTCTTTCTCTCCAAATAACCCAAACAATATATATTTTGAAAAACTTCCCAAAGCAACAAGCTGAATTAAATGGTCTGAGACACATGCTCGTTTGACAATGAGAAGCCTAACCAATTAAAAACACCACTCCAAATCTGAATGAAAAAAATTGCAAAGAATAAATAGATGATCCGCATCCTCCAGTTTGCCACACCCTCCCACCAAAGCTGCGTGTTAGCCATAATCACCCCCTCCATATTAAATTACCAATCGTAAGGATGCAATTACGTCATTCGAAGATACTTACTTTCAGGGGAACCTCTTTATGCTAGATGATAATATTATTTTTAGTTATAATGTTGTCATTCGTCGAGAGCAATAAATTATACGTGCTTTTAACATTGTACTTTTTTAGGCATGCAATTTCAAAATACACTTGTGCTTAAACCATCCAACAAAAAACATATAATGCAACAAAGCACAACACTCCACCAATTGTTCTTCCTCCCAAGTTCACAACCTCCTCTACCATTTCCAAGCCTCGCCCTCTTCCCCCAAATCTAACAACTTCATTTCACCCACCATTGCCATCTTATTATCAAGGATCCCACCAAAATAGCGTCCAAACAATGTCCCCAACCTCACACCATAAATTATTAACAATCCACTCACCAACTCCCAAATTAACACCATTTCTTATTGTTTAAATTCTTTCACCAGTCTGAAACCCCTATTTCCCCCTCACGTAAACTTCCCCCTTTTCTCTCTACCTAGCTGATATAACTCTATTACAACAAACACACATGCTTATTCTTCAAACGTCAACGCCATTTACCAAGCAAATCCATATTAAACCCCCTTAATCGTTGAACCCCCAACCCTCCATTTTTTTTGAACATATAGTATCCCAATTGTTCCAAGAAATTTTCCTAATAGCCTCACCCCCTAGAAGAAAAATATTAAAAAAATATTTGATAGAGGAAATGATACTTGCGAGGGCTTTGAAGAATGAAAGGAAGTAGACCGATAGAGAGGACATGACAAATTTTAGAAGAACCAGTCGCCTACCCAAATAAAGATTTAATTTTTACTCTTTTAACCCGACAATCTAGATTGAATTTGAAGAAGCAAGGGATGCCCAAAATTCAACTTGCAATGATCCCCGCCAACAGGAAGCCCAAATAAAGAAAAGGCATATGACCCATTATACAGTTCAAAACCAAAGTTGCCTCTCTCAACCATGTGTCAACCACATTAACATCAACCAACATGCTTTTAATAAATTTAACCTTGAGGCCCGATATCAATTCAAATAAAATAAGCACTGCTTTCAACGATATGATATTCGCCCAGCTCTTAAGATAAATAAATTGGAATATAATATTTCTACATGTTTGTATATCCTATGCAATATTCCATATGTTAAGACAACTACAAACGATACTACTAATTTTCTATTCAAAACAACAATTATTTATTACCAATTATCATTTTTCTATCATGTGTAAACTTACAAAATGCTCCCTCTATGGTCCTTATTATAAGAAAGTTTTCAATTTTTTGTTCTATTTATAAGAAAATATCACAACTTTTAAGGTGTAGTTATTATTTAAAACAATTTTCTATCTCTCATTTAATTTTTTTTTTTAATATTAGTTGATGTATTTGATGTTTCAAAACTTTCTACAAGGGTATATGTGTAAAAATATATAAAAAGTTACAACTATTAATGATTGCATTGATTATGAAGTTTTTTTTGTTTTTCTTCTTATAATAAGGACTGAAAGAGTATAAGAAGTAAGAAATAGTAAATTTATTTTGGAACTTATTAAATTTATACTAAATATATAATTTTATAATAAATAATACTCAAATCAATCAGGGAGTGCTTAATTCTTATCAATCTGCTTATGGTCAACTTATCAATCAAGGAGTGCTTAATTCTTATCAATCAGGTCAACTTCTCTTTCTGCCGAAATGTACTTGATGATCGTAAAATTGTGTTCCAAGGTTGGATTCAAATTAAGGTTGTTGAGTGTCACTCGAAGTATCTGGTGTTACCAGCTTTTGTTGGTAGGTCTAAGCAATAGGTCTTCAATTTACTCCAAGATAGGGTGTGGAAGAAGCTAAAAGGTTGGAAAGAAAAATTTGTGTCAACTGCTGGGAGAGAAGTTTTAGTCAAATATGTGGTTCAATCAATTCCTACATATGTAATGAGTTGTTTTCTACTTCTGATGGGATTATGTGAGCATATTGAAAGCATGATGTAAGGAAAAAAAGAAAGGTGAAATGGGATTCAGAACATTTCATGATTTTAACCTTGCAATGTTGTCTAAACAAGGTTGGCGAATTATTCATAATGACGACTTATTGATCTCACAGTGTTTAAAAGCAAGATATTTTCCTAGAAGTACTTTCTTGAGAGCTTCAGGCGGTTATTGCCCAAGTTATACTTTGATAAGTATTTTGAAAGCTCGTGTGGATGGTATTGAGAAAGCAGGTATTTGGAGAGTAGGCGATGGTCAACTAATTCATATATGGAAGGATAATTGGATTCCTTATCAAAATGGTCACAAAATTTGGTCACCTAAACCTTCTAATTGTGATATTATGTTTGTTTCAGATCTCATTCATCACGATATTCGATGTTGAAATGCTCCTTTAATTAATGACATTTTTCTCCCTTTTGAGGCTCATCAAATTCTTCAATTGCCAATTTCTTTCTCCCAATTACAAGATGAATTTGTGTGGGGTGCTATATGGTCAACTATTTTTTTCTATGAAGAGTGCATACCGTTTATTAGAGGCAAGGCGTGAAGTACTTGTCTCCCATAGCTCAGGATAGGACATTGATCAGCAAGTGTGGAAAAATTGTGGAAAATAAAATGTATTCCAAGACACGTTCATTTTGCTTGGAGGATTTTACATGAAAAACTACCAGTCAAAAATGATCTTTTTAAAATAATAATTAGTTGTGATCCATTGTGTGTTTTTTGTGAGCAACATAATGAGAGAATTTCACATGCTTTCAGGTACATACCCTTTCGAAAGTGGTTGAAAAGAAATATTATTGATGCAAATATGGATATTATAGTTAATGTGTTGGCCTTGTGTTATGAAATATGGTGCACTAGAAATAATGAATGTTTTGATGGGGCTGAAATTGATGTGGCTGCCACGGTACAAAAGGCACAAAGATCCATTGTTAATTTTAATAATGCTAGTATAGTGTTGTTGGAGATGTTAAATGGAGGTCCAAATTTACCCATATATGATGTTCACTGGACGCCTCCTATTAGTGGTTGATATAAGTTAAATGTTGATGCAGCATGTCTGATAGAGGATAGTAAATGGGGTGTTGTTGTTGTTGTGAGAGATAATGAAGGTGTTGTCGTTGCTGTTAGTTGTTGGCAAGTCTTTTCATTACCAGATTCGGAGGTAACAGAAGCTTTAGCTATGTGGAAGGAGTTGGAATTTGCTAAAGACATGTGTTTTCTGAATCTTATAGCGGAATCTGACACTTCTAATTTGGTTCAGGCGCTGAACACTCGTCTACAATATCCCAACTATGTTGAATCTATTATTGGAGATTGCATTAATTTTAATGTCTTTTTTCGTAGTTTGAGTTTCTTGCATGTTAGGCATGAGGCTAACCAAGTTGCCCATTATTTAGCTCAATACTTTCTTCATAATCCATATTGTATATGGATTAAAGAGACTCCACCTTGTATTTCTGCAGTCTTGGCTTTTGATTTCTTGCTAGACTTTTATTAATGAAATTATCTTTTAACGTCAAAAAAAATATGTAATACTCTCTCCGTCCCAAATTATATGTCACTTTGAGAAAGAAAAAAAAATGTCTCAAATTATATGTCGCTTTACAATATCAATGAAGTATTAATGTTACTTTTCCTAGTAGTATATCTTTAACTATTTATTACTCTCTCTTCTTACAATTCTTTGATTTATGTTTCCTATATCATTTATTAAAGACAAGTTTGTAAAACAACTCATAATATCTCTTTCGCATACAAAATTAATTACATTTCTTTAATACGTTTGAAATGATTGAAGAATCATATAATTTGGAATGGATGGATTAGTTGTTTTCAACAACAAAAAAAAACCATTTGTAGTCGTCTTAAACTATGCAATATTGCATATGAGAGACAACTTATTTTTTTGACTCTCGTATTGTAATAGACAACTCCAAATAGACAAATGGAGTAATACTAGCACTACACGTAAAAAAGCAAAATTTTCGTAATTAATTAAAAATAAACAATTAAAATGGAAAATTGAAAAAGAATCTATTTAAATATTACACGGATTTTATTTAATCACCTTAAAAAGGATTTTATTTAATGTTCCCCTTTATATAAAAAGATATATACACGCTCAAACACGTGTGTGCTCGCACGCGCGTAAGCGTGTGCCTATATATAAGTGTACTATAAACCAGTCAAATAACCATTCCAAGGCTAATCACATATACCTCTCAAGTTCAACAACTCAAACTCTGAAATCAGTGTCATGGAACGACATACAGAGGTTAGTTTCTCACTCTCGCTCTCAATTATTTATTCGTTTTTTCCTTTATGAAACTATAGGCTGATTATACAAAAAAAAAAAAATTGGTTTGGGTGTACAAGTGTCTAGTCAAGTCAAGTGTGAATGTGAAGTAGAAAAGCATTTTATAGCGGTCAGTAAATTCACGGAGTCATGCGTCTATAATTGATCGATTAAGATCTCAAGATTACAATTTACTAAGCTATATTTTCTAGAATTACAAAATAAATCTTAAATCTACTTTTTTCAAACCATATGATCAAGATCTGACGGCCACTAATGTCGAACCTACAAAAACAGTTGGCTGCATGGAATCCGATTTTGTGAGAGAATGAGTTTTTGATTGATTGAACCATTGAAGGGTGTTATGTTAATAGGAAAATAATTTTTTAACTTGGAAATTGAGTCTACTGTAATGGCTCTTCTTGTTTTTTTTTTTTTTTTTTTAGGTTTTTGACAACCCATTTAGGTTCTTCTCATTTAGGAGTGAACATCTTTCAACAATTACTCTTTTTTTTAAAAGATTTTCAACAATTACTGATTAATTGCATCATACTCTCTTTGATCTTATTTATAAAAGACGTTTGAGTCAACAAAAATTGATGTTTCTAGTCTAAATTTTGAACCAAATATATTAACTTTTGTTGACTCAAACATCTCTTATAAATATGATCGGATGAAATAATTTACTATGAATAACACAATTATTGCAATAAACAACTTATTTTCATTTCATAATAAGAAAAAACTTATGTTATGATGATCAATCCTCTGACCTATAAACCATTTAACTTTCATGCAGGAAAATAGCCCTTGTCCTCCAGTGCCGCGGTTTGGGGAATGGGATCAGAAAGGCACAATACGAGATTATTCAATGGATTTCTCGAAAATCCAAGAAGCAAGAAAACAACATAAGAGTCTTGGTAATGAGGAGGAACTCAAGGCTTCATTTCGACACATTCAGCGTCAACGCAGTGAGCGCGAGTCTTCTCCAACGGTAAGATGAGATGGTTAACATTATTTACTACATTAGTTGTTGTTGATGAATGAGCATTTCTCTTTCTCTTATGAATCTTTGCTATGGGGAAGTAATCCAAATGGATTTAATTGGTTTCGTGTGAATTAAAATAATTTTCTCAGTTCACAAAATATTGTATTTTTAATTAATTTTTTTCTCTTTACAGAGAAGGAAGAGCTTCATGAAGTGGTTCAGCTGCTGTATCAAGTTCTAATACTTGAGGATTACAGGCTTTCTCATATCTTCTAAGGATCATTGATCGGTTTTATTTTGCTGAATTGGATGGTTTATTGGTACAGTTTTGCTTTTGAGCTTAGCTGTATTAATTTTCCTTTGTTGTTTTTTAGAATATCGATAAACAATTTCTTTAAACTCCATTCTCCAATGAGGACTCTATGTTATTTGTGTCATATTCGGTGTTAGTTCTTGTCGAAATGTGTGTATTTAATTGGTAGAGTTTTTTTGTTTGTCGAGAAATTTAATTAGAATTAAAGATGAAAAAACATGTAATTGTTACCTACGACAGAGGGAATTTCATGAAGGTAATGCTTACAAGGGATACCATTTGAGTGACACTCTGGTGTCAATGCCACGTTACATTGGTCAACCATAAATCACACTATGTCAAGTGTCATCCTTTATTTTAAAAAATTACAAAAAATAAAAAATCTACATGAAAGAGAGAAGAAAATCACTTGTTACATTATGGTCGGTCAATATCACATGACATTGCCACATTGACACCACAATATCATCTAAGTGCTATCTGTTCAACGTATTTTCTCATTATTGGACCATTACACATGTCTAATCTACCTTTTATGGCTACTTATAGTTTTCATTTTTTTTGAATAATGGCTGCTTATAGTTGTTGTATATATAAGTCATGTTTATCCTGGTTTAATTACCACATGCCACTTTCTTGGTACTCCTCCTAGCCATGTAGTTCAACTTCGATGAAATTTTAAACAAAATTATAGCCCTATATTAAAAACATTATTTTATGACAACAATTAGAGCAATAATATTTGTACAACTCATCTAAAAAGATATTTGCACAACTATTTTGTGACAATTTTTGGGATAAACATATTCTTCTTCTCACTTCTTTTAGAACAAAAACAATAGAGAGTGGGTGAAAAAGAGAGTAAAGACACAATAAAAGATGAGAGAGTTGTCCCAAAAATTTACTCAAAATGGTAGTACAAATATCATTTTTATGAAAAAGTTTCTTTTGAACATGCTTTTGTTTGTAAGAAACTAAGATAAGATGAGATGTTTTATGCTCATAATACAACTAGAACTTATTTAACTATGTTGTCACCACTAAAATATTTGATAACATATTTATTGTCAAAAGAAAACTTGACCTAATAATAAATCATTTTCACTTCATTCACAAAAGTGGCTACCCAAAAGGCATATCCTTACGAGTCCATCTCCTTCTATATAAATACTACCAATGTCTTCACTTATTTATTATAACATGTTCATTTCGACTTTTTATTTTCCATTGATCCTTATTATTGGGATGTTTAATCATTTAGGTCGGGTTATCATCATGAGTGACTCTCGTTGATCTATACGCAATAGTCTCGTGCTTTTGGATGTGTTTAAGACTTTCTCTATATCTAATCCTTTTATCAAAGGATCTACTAAGTTATCATCATTACATTCACATGATCTACTCTATTTGCTCCTTTAGAGAGTTTGAGACTAATTCTCTAATTATGTTGTGTTTGCGCCTTATCTCTCATCTCTTACCATTGTAGTAATGGTTCTTAACTTTTGCAATAGTCGTAGTACAATCGCAATGGATCAACATGTTGTCAACAATTTTTTCAACAAAGGGGTCTCAGCTAAAAAGCATATTAACCAACTATTGCTTTAACAAAGGGGTCTCAACTAGAAAGCATCTTAACCAACAAAGAGGCTCTCCATCTTTCAATACTTATTTTATCTCCCCTCTAATTTTTTTTAAAGCAACTATTAACAACTTTTCATTTGAAGTTGTTTTTAGATTTTTTTTTTTTATAGATTCTGATTTATTTTTTAAAAAACTACAAGAAACATAATTCATACTCTTTTAAACTATTTTCTTTATAAAAAAAAATGATTTTTTTTACTATATTAAGATTTATTAGTATACATTAATTTTTTGCATATGTAAATGTATTATTATAAACTAGAATAGAAATATGATACAATATATAGTCGAATTTCCTAAAACCTCGTGTTGATCATATGTAAAGAGAGTTTAATTTAATTGAATTATTAGTTTGCTAGTCCATTTAAACTTAGATCACATTGTTTATTTAAAGAAAGATGTTCATAAGATATAAGTTTTTAAACAGGCTAACAGGTCAGACTTAGGCTTTAAGAAAATATGGCAGGTCAGGCTTAGGCCTTGCAAAGCCTAGCTTGGCCTAGCCTATTCTCATCCCTATCTACAAAGTTAAACAAAATTTTGTTACCTATAATAATGGTTACTATATTCGAAAAAAGACCCTTAAAAAAACGAATAGGGTACAAAATCACTTTAATCTTTTAACATTTATTTTCTCTCTTCCATAAACGATTTTTTGTTACAAAAAGAAAGGGAAAAATAATTTGAGTTGTCAAATGATTAATATGTAATTATGGAGATAATTAACCGGTTTTCTAAAATTTTGGAGAATTGGTTTTAAAGGGTTTCAGAATGTCCGCAGCCTCCAATGCTATAGAATTCCATCATATTTGCTAGCAGCACAATAGTGATATAACAAGAAACTTCTATGCTTGAAAAAGGAAGGAGTGAGTGATATAAAACAGATACCTACTTCCCCTAAAAAAACAGAAGGTACCTACCTGGAGGTTTCCTATACAATTATCTTCTTCTTCCAACTCTCACGTTATATAAATACACTCTACAAAAATCCAACTATCACTCACAAATCAAAACCCTACAAAGAAATATTCCAAAACACCTAGAAAAACAACACAAAATCTCCCTTTTATTCTTCTCTCCTTGTTGCATGATGACCATGGAATTCAGAACCTTAGAACTAAACATAATTTTCCGCAAAAGATCTCAAAGATGTTAACCTTTTCTCCCAGATGTCGGTATACGCCATTGTTTCAATCCTCGGCGACCCACAAATCACCACCACCCACATCCATTGTCACGCTGGAAGAAACCCCAGATGGAACATCCCCATCAAGTTCGCCGTCAATGAATCTCTCGCCTACCATAATCGTCTCTCTCTTGAATTCAGACTCATCTTGCAGTACCATTGGCAAATGGCAAGGTCCGTATCCCTCTCAAGGGATATCTTGACCCTGCCAATGCCGTTCATCCATTCAGTTATCAGGTTAGGAAAAAACGCTCTAAGAAATCCAAGGGTACCTTAAACCTCTCCTACAAATTTGGTGATCGTTTTTTTGCTCCGGTGACAGTAAATGTGGCAAAGAACAACGACTTTTTTCTTGGAATGGCGTTATGTCTTGCGACGTTGATCATTCTTGCATAAGATGCTGCCTTTGGTTTTGATGATTATTATACTGATTTTGATTATTTTTTTAACTGAATTTTTAAATGACAAAACATCACAATTACAAGTGAGACTTCTTTGATAGGTGGCGTTTACGGCGGGTAATTGCTCAAATTTTCCCATGATGGGAAAATTGCTTTTCATAAACATTGGTGGCCATTACCACTATTTTTTATTGAACAACCAAATTTTTATTATTCAACATCGTATAGAAAAAACAAAAGAAATGCTAGCAACATACATTCTAACACACACTTATCAACACACTCTCTTTAATTGCTTAATATTCACATGGGACCCACCAAATGTAAATGGGACCCACATGATTTGGTAGGTCCCATGTAAATTTTAACCAATCAAAGGAAGTGTGTTGAAAAGTGTGTGTTAGAATGTGTGTTGCTAGCATTCCTCAAAAAACAATAACATTACACTACAAAACTGGCAACAGAGAGGTCCTGTCGAATTTGCTGTTGCACAAATGATGATTTCAACAATGAGTTTGTCACTCCATTATTGCTGCATTTTTCCTTCCTATGACCACTAACATCATCATAATCAAACCACTAAGTTGTAACAACAGAAACTAATATTCATATTAAGACATTTTTCCTTCCTATGACCACTAACATCATAATAATCAAACCACTAAGTTGTAACAACAGAAACTAATATTCATATTAAGACCTAACAGACACTGCCTTTTTGTGTTTATTTTGAATTTTACTTCATTTATCATTCTTTCAGGCAAAATGTGTTTAACAATTTATTTTACACAATACAACTATTAATCATTTTTTTTAACATATTAATAAATTATTTATTAATCAAAAAAATATTTGATCAAATTTTGAGTTGATTAATTATTTCAAGTCTAGCCATTGTTCGCTTGATGTAGTTCATTGTTTTGAAGTCCCATTGTTCTCATTATTGACCAAGTAATTAAGTTATATCTCTCTCTATGAGAAGCAACCCTCTATCCCCGTGAAAGGAAAACCCTAGTTTTTCACACACAACTCATTTTTTCACATCAGTTTTCATAAAACCCTTGTTTCTCACACACAGTAGCTCGTTTTGAACCATACAAACATCCCATTTTCACATCCGTTTTCTCACAGCAAGCCAACAATTTCCATCAAAATTCAGCACATGATACTATCTTTGAACCATACAAACATCCCGTTTCAACAAACCCATGGATCGTTTTGAAAGGTTAACGCTAGAAGAGATCACGGTGGAAGCAACATAAGATGTAGAGGTTGACGAGCAAATGGAGACAGCATTGTATTTGGTAGGGCGAGTTCTTAACAACAAAACCAATAAGATCACACATGGTACAAGAGAAGATGAAGGAAGTTTGGTGTCCGGTAAAGGGAGTTACTACGCGAACGGTGGACAACGAATTATTCCTATATCAAAAGATGAGCTACAAGTTATGTTTTAAATTAGACCATCTTTTTTTCTTAAATTGGTGGAGCTTTTGTTATATGTTTTAGATGAGCTACAGCATTTTTCTTTTTACGGATAGATGAGCTACAACATAGCATATTGAACTTGTTTCTGATCTGCAGTTTGTTTCTTTCAGGGTGTGATCCTTTTAGGATGACAAAGACGCATGTATAGGGTGTTTTAAGATGAATGGTTATTCATTCAAATTGTAAACTATATATGAATTTAAGAAATGAATTCATTAGGTTAGTATCACTATTAAACAAATGTGTTGCTTGGGAAAATACTCATGTTAATATTTCACTTTGTCATGTGAAATTCGGGTCTAGTTCCCTTCTCATGCATATTAATGCATATGAATTAAATGAAACCCTATTGGTATTTATAGAAATTTTTAGACAAATAAACAAAAATTTCACATGACAAGATAATATGAAAGTTTGAAGAAATTATTTCCATTGATAGGTTTTGCATGCGGAATTTGTTATTTTGCAGAAGGTTGTATAATCCTTCTATCTTCAAATTTATCATTTAGATAATCAAAATCTATTATAATTGTGGATGATGATGACGATGCAGCAAGGGATTTCCAAATTAATATGATACACGTTGGGATGAGTATAATTTTAGAAATCGTCAAAATTAGGGTACGAAAATTGCTGATTAAAAAGAGGGGGGTCATAATCCAAAAATTATTAAAATGGGTGGACTATAATTGTTTTTTTTAACGGAGGTGGACCATAATTGTTGATGTCGAAATAAGGGAACCAAAATCCAAAAATTATTAAAACAAGGGACCAAATCTACAATTAAGCATTTGTTTAATCCAAATTAATAAATAATGGGGTCAAACTACTACTGAGGTAAAATAACAGTTTAATAATAAACGTTAGCATAGAAATTTCTCCCACCAGAAACTTGGCTCTAGTTGTTGCTTAAATTTCTCCCACTTAGAGGACTATAATTAAGTGTTTACACACAACAACAAAAGCCAGACCTTTTGGACTAGGATTTCAAGGATATCAAATGCACATAATATATTCATTAACTTTAGGAACGGAGAACATCAACTACGAAGGAAAAATAAACAATTTTGCATGAAAAACAAGGAATCCCCTTTGAATACTGACTACAAAAGATTTGGTTTTGAACTATAATTTCTTTTTCTATAACAGTCGTTTCACAATGAATTGTTTGTTGAACCATATTACTATATATTTATTATGTTCTCGCATTCTATTATTTTTACTGTTCTAGAGACATAAAGCAACTAAGTGAGGGGGATTGTGGAGATGCTGTGGTGAAGTATACAACAGAACAGTGGAACTGTTGGGCTCCATAAATGGAACTATGATACCAAGGAAGTTTGCATGGTTGAAGGAAGATGAGATAAAGAGAGAACTCTTTATCATAAAATCAGAATTCATTCCCCAATTCATTTTCATTTCCATATACAATACAAGCTACATTGGTATTGATTACCGTTATTTGTGATTGTGATTATGATCAAGCATTTCAAATAAAACAAGTACAATAAAACCTTCCATGGAAAGTAGGAACCACCAAAACATCATTCCAAATTTGGTTGACCATTAAATATTCTAAAAGAGTTAACAGGCTATCTGTATAACACAGCATAAGATCAATAGACCATCAGACAGGGTAGCAAACAACTACCAAATAAGGATGATATTTAAAAAATTATAAAGGCACCCTTTTCTCTGGTTTACCAAGGGCACCAAAATTATAAGGACCGGCACTGTTCACAGCTCCCAAAATGGAAAAGGCTGAACATAATCATTCTTTGAGCTGAATAGTGTTATGAAATGATAATGTTGCTACATCCGGAAAAAAAAAGATCTTCAGGTAGAATATAACAAAAGCAATGCCTTACATTTGGTTTTGTTGACAAAAGGTTCAGAATTCAAATTCAAGCTCATCATGGCGGATCAACCTCCAATCATGATTCAGCTGCGTCAATTGTATTTCTGAATGATTTGAATTGTCAATGAGATTCTCATAACATAAAAGACACATTTTTTCAAAATTACTATCATCTACTCACTTGGGTGACTGTGAATCAAGCTGCATGGTAACCGGTCCGTCATTAACCAAACTTACCTGCTCATGAGCACAAGTGTGAGGCATGTTAACATAGAAAGTGTTAAATGTTCTCAATAGTATATGCAGCAATTACATAACTTATACCTTCATCTTAGCTCCGAACACCCCATCTGTAAAAAAAAAATCAAAAGGATCTTAACAATACGAATAAGAATATAAATGAATTTTAAAATGAACCAACACAAAACAACACACAACTGAAACTACTTGCATCAACAAGATTTACAAAACAACTAATGCATTTCCAAATATACAAGACACGGCTATTTTAAACAATCAACTCCAGATCATATTCTACAAGGGTCTAGCGCAAGTGGTCGGTACTCAGTGCGTGTATGAATGTTGCAAACCCTGAGGTACCGAGTTTGATTCCTACTAATAAAAACAGAAAAAATCTCTAACTTGAAAATTATGAATCAATTTAGAGGTAAATAAGAAGGTTCCCGGTCCAACTCACAATATGATGATGATCATTCAGTGCAATCCATGGCATAATATAAGTTCTTACAAAATTGAATAATTATTAAATTACAATCCTAATTTTCACAAACCCGCTTTCCACATCACTCTTACACTTCCTATCTCTCAACTATATCTCTCATTTTCTCTTTATTCTCTTTATCACACATGTTAGGATCCTTTCTTTGGCGAAGAAAGAATTCCCAAAACTTGACATGATTGAATAATCAAAAGAATAATTCTAACTAGGATAAAACTTTATAAACAGAATTGAGAAAAAAAATAGAATTCTTTTGAGTATTTTTCTGGTATGATCAATTGAATGGAAATGATAAAAATGAACAAGATAACCTCACACAGAAGGCTACCCCAAAGGAGCGCTCTCCTTTCACATCACACTAGAGTTTAGAGCACTCTCTAGTTTACAAACTTCAACAAAATGAATTCCAAACTTCCATTGGGAGGGGTTTGGCCCTATTTATAGCAGATAGGGCCAGAATACAAACAAAGTTGATAAACACAAAATAACTACTATCCTCCGACTAACAAGCCTGACAAACGAAACTAACTAATAACCAACTTTACTACTTTCTGATTTACAACCGTCCCAACTATTACAAGTCCTACCAACACACCATAAAGATTGTGAGAGAATAAATAATTATAACATGTTTCTTTAATACATGAACGGAAAATAATACATTGTTATACCTAGTTATTCAAAGAGTAGTCATTGCATCAATTCAATGATGTCTCTATCCTTGTTACGTATATTTTATTAAAGCCTTGTTTGGATAAACAATAAAATTAAGCGCTTATAGCCTAATTTCTTATCATATAAGTGCATATGTATAAGTAGTTTTCTATATCAAAGTGCATACGTGTAAGTAGTTTTCTATATCAAAAGATAAAATAAATTCTAACTGTTTGCATGTAGGTTATAAGTTTCTTTTCTAAGCTATTTTGAAGAGCTTATGAAAATAAGCTGAAAACGGATTATGGGCATATCATAAGCTCTCCCAAACAATCTCACAAGTACTTACATCACTAAATAAGTTCAAATAAGCCGATATCCATAATGAGAAATAGAAATTGAAGCAGAAACATAGATAGCATACCTTTGATTGCATCAGAATTATAAGCATTCCTAAACCTGTCCACTAAAGAAGCATAGAAGGGCTTGGCTCTTTGAGGTGCCATTGCGACATGGAAATCTGGCTTGTTACCCTTCAAGAATCCATACAACGTAAATTGACTAACTGTTACAAACCCATAATCAAACAATATCAGACATCTTTGGATAAACAATGCTTAATTAAGCGTCCATCATATGAGTGTTTGTCTATAACCTAGTGGCGGAGCCAGGATTATTGTAAAGCCTGGGCAAAAAAAATTTGCAACACATTTATAGGTGTTTACATAAGTAATTGCAAGCAAATAAAAAAAAAATCTAAAGAAATTGCCCAATTTATAGGGGTTTATATAAGAAATTCATAGGGATTTACATAAGAAATTGCAAAAAATTTGGGTCGGAGCCCGGGGTCGCCGGGCCATATAACCGCCCATGTATAACCTATTTCTATAACAAAATATAAAACAAACCAAAATCTTTTTTTTTAATGTGTTAACCCTTCAATTCCTAGGGAAAAGGGGCCCTAGTAATCCAAAGTTCGGCTGGGAGGTGAGTAAAGTCTGGTCAAGAATTGTTCCCATCAGAAACCGAATTCGGGTTTTTCCAAACAATTTGTCCTAGGGGGAGCTCATTAACCACTTGAGCTCAATCATGCGGTTTAAAATCGTTTTTATATAAGCTATAAGTTGTTTCTACATACTATCTTGAAATTTTCAGGAAAGCAGCTTAAGAACATGTTAAGATATTAAGTAAGCTCTCGCAAACAGTTTCACGTGTCAATGTCGATGTCAGAGTAAACAAGGTCATATAAGTCTATTCAAATTTATGAAACACAGACATAAACACTAAGACATCAACACCGATAATGATTTGAGAAAATGAAATAATCCAATGTAATCACATGAGTTGGGAGTGTGTCGGACATCAGATACATTTTCGAATACACACTAAAATGCAACTAGAAGGAATAAAAATTAAATTTAAAAAGTTTTGTGGTTGCATAGTTTACCAAGTAAAACTTGATAATTTTTTTGCATAACACTATGGTCCCATGCTTTGCCAGCATCTTCATTTGTAAATAGCCTCATGTTCAACACTTTTCGACATCTGTTAAATTTAAAAAAGTAAATAAATAAAAAGCATATTTTGCAATAACTGATTTGAAAATCGATAAAGAGAAACAGAGGAGGAGTACATGTAATCGGCGTCGGCGTCGGAATCGGAATCATGAATTCCGACGAGAACGAGAAGGCCGGGGCCAATCTCCGATACGATACGGCCTTCGACTTCGACGGATGCAGAGGCCACGCGCTGAACAACCGCTCGCATTGCTCGAACTGTCACTGCCTTTGAAATTCTTCTCAAATTGTTGTTGTTAACTGTTGTTGTTCTGTTTCTGTTCTTGTTGCTTAAGCTTGTGTAAGAAAATCTTTGCGGCCACAAGGATTGTGCTTGCATCATTTCTCTTTTTCTTTATTTGTTTTATTTTTTGAAATTCTTCGTTTTTTCTTTTTAACCAATGAAATTCTTTATTTGTTGATTTTTTTTCTCCATGCAAATGTTTTTGGAAAGGAAAATAACAAGGATTTGTCGGGATGTGATTGGTGGTGATACAAACTAATACGTCATTTGACTTATGAATTTTTTTAATAGACGAAAGGATAAAATCTCACACAAAATGGACGGGTTGGTGTTTAAACTCAATCACGTATAATTTAACAATTTCAATATTTTTATTAGTTGAACTATAACTTATCAGACGACTTATGAATTTAGTCAACTTATTTCGTCAATTATTGTATTTTTTAAAGGAACGTCTAATCATATATTTTTTTAGTCGATCTAATCGTGTATTGTCATATCAATTTTTGTTAAAAAAAATATATTGTCACGTTAATTAATGAATATGAAAATACATAAGTTGTTATTTTCATTATCTGATATAACAACGCATCATTTGATGAATATGTAAAGTATCTGTGCACTCATAGATTATATTAATTAATTTTTTGATTTTTTTTTATAAAAATAAACAATATTCATTTTTTTTTAGAGAATAAACAATATTCATTTGTGTAACTCATAAGTCTTGTCAATCATTTGAGAGATAAATAACAATTTGTTTTAAAAGTCTGAATTCCTTCCAAATTATTCAAATAGTAGCCGATCAAATTATCTAAAAACATGTATGAGTTTCCTTCTTAAAAAGATGAGCTCCACCAAACTAAGAAGCAACATGAGAGAGTAAGTGATTAACGAACTACGAATCATTTAGGACAATTCTTCTATTTTGATTCTTAAATGAAATAAATGGTTAATAAACTCTAAAAAAAAAACAAAGCATTTAGGACAATTATATGATTTTGACTTTTAAATAGAATAAGACTAGACTATATTTTTTTCAAGAACTCTGAATTACCGAAGTTTTTAGTGTAAAAAAAAGTAAATAACAAAATTAAAAAGGGTGTAGTTGTTTTTAGGAAAGTATAAGAGTGTGGTTTGTGACAGGGGCAACGAATAAATAAATCAATAAATAGTTTGATTAAAATTTTCCTCTTTATCTACGAAACCAAATCCACCCAAACCCTGTAACAACCTTCATCATCGAGATTGCGAGATCCAAAGGTTTCTCCCTCAATTCCGTTCATCTTGTTTCTTTCTGCATAGTTATTACCACTATATTCCAAATCTCTTTAATTAATTTTGTATCACTTTCGTCAATTTTGAGCCAATTGTAAATTTTCTACTCTTTTTTATCCCCAATTTTATGTATCACTTTTTGTTTTATCCGAAAACCTAATTCAATTGTTCTTAATGCTTTGTTATAAATGTTTATTGTTCAATAGAATTAAACATGATTGTTTATCTTTTGTTTTTTGATTTGTCGTCGTTTTGCTGTAAATTCTTAGGGCTGTTTGGATTGGTTTATTTGAGCTTATTTACTGACGTGTGAGACTGTTAGGAAGAACTTATGAAAACAGACTATGACATGTTAGTAAGTTGTTTTCAGGTTATTTTCATATATTCTACACGATAGTTTATGAAAACAGCTTATAACTTATACGAAAAAAAGTAATTTAAATTTTGTTATAGAAATAGCTTATACATAAGCGCTTATCCTGATGAGATTTTATGCTATAAGCTGTAAATTAAGCTGTTAATCCAAACAGGGCCTTGATATGTTAAGTTATGCCCATTTGTCTTGTTTCGTTTGGCACAACACTAGGAATGTTTTACTGAATTCGAGCAGTTTAGTTAGTTTTTGTGTTAAGCATTTTGAGGCGTGTTTTGCATTGTGTGCTGCTCTTAATTTTATTATGTCATCAAAGAGGCTATTTGCAAACATATATTTCATGGATCGTTTATTCGTTAATTATGATTTATGAAATGTAGCTGATCCACGTGTTGTTAATAAAGTGTGTTGATTTTTACAGCAATTCAACTGGAGCAAGCAAGAAGTGTGAAAGGGGTATTTCAGATATAGTGCCTTGATTGGTGCAGGAGACTGGTGATAATATCTCTTGTGGCAATATTGATGATAAAGCTGATCCGAATTGTGGAATGGAGATGAGCTGCCCGTCAAATGTTAACGGCGATGTCTCCGTGTGTTCTACTAGCACAGTTAATATTTCACACTCACCTCAGAGTTTCCGTGGCTTTGTGCAACAGCCTGTTTTTGTCAGTGGATGGATGTATGTGAACGAACATGGACAAATGTGCGGTCCCTATATTAAAGAGCAGTTATATGAGGGTTTAACTACCGGATTCTTGCCATTTGAGCTTCCTGTGTATCCTGTCATCAATGGCACAATAATGAACTCTGTACCGTTGAATTATTTTAAACAGTATCCTGACCATGTTTCCACCGGGTTTGCATATTTGAGCATGGATTTCTCTATTGCAAGGATGTCGAAAAATTGCTCCTCTTCTCAGGATATGGTATATGGGCAAGATCAGTCTGTTGAGCTTGCTGCTGTTATGGCTGTTAACCCTGATTCAAAGTCTGTTCCACAATCACATGTCAATGAATGCACTAAGGAATCCAATCACGTGGATTTAAGCTCAGAGGCATTCAGCAGGATAATTTCTTCTCAGATGGTAGTGCAATATCTGTTCTATATTCTATTAAATATGAGTCAGTTTGACATATCTGTTGCTTATTCTGATGGGGGTGTATTGCTTTTTATTTTAGTTGGGAGGAGAATGTTGTTGGCTTTATGAGGATAAAAAGGGTATGAAACATGGGCCACATTCCATTTCAGAGTTGATTTCTTGGCACCACCATGGATATCTTGAAGATTCAACGGTGGTAAGATGCAATAATTCATTTAGTGAAATAATATATAAGTTGCAGATCTGGTGCAGGAGAGAAAATGATGAGTTGATAAGTTTTCTTAAAGCAATTATGGTTATTATCAGTTTTACTTTTATAAAAAAAGATATATATATTTATATTGCACTTCAATTTTTTTCCCAAGTTCATTTATGAAGCTAGGATTAAATTTTCTTTTAACGCAAGGGTTTTGGAGGTGTCTACAGTGTTGGTGGAGTTTCATGGGTATGCTCGATTAGAAACTCATGTTCTTGTCCTTTCTTCTTATAGGGGCGTGACCTCTATTTTTAGATTGGACGTTAATTTTGTCTTTGTGGTGCTTGTCTATGGAAGAAATATAAACCAATTTGTTGGAACATGACTTTATTGCCCATGTTTACCACTGGGTTCTATAAAGAAAGTGCTTTTATTCTAATATTCATTCTTTTGATTGACTTGTATTAATTTACAGATCTCTCATTTTGACAATAAGTATGGAACCTTTGTGTTGCTGTCTGCTGTAAATGCAATGAAAGGAGATATATGTGGAACCATCTGTGGATCAAATTCCAAAAGCAACGGAGTTGGTGATGTCATGAACTTAATTTGTGAAATATCTGAAGACATTTCTTCCCAATTGCACATGGGTGTAATGAAAGCTTCCCGTAAAGTTGTGCTAGATGGGATTATTGGCGATATCATTGCAGAGTTTATTACTGAAAAAAAATGCAAGAAGCAAAAACTTGAGTCTGCTGATCAAACTTCTGAAACTTACATGTTGAACAATAAAATGGTAACCTTTACTTGCCTTGCAGTTTCTGAAAACTTAAAATTTTGTCCTTTGTGCTAAATCATTGAATATTTGCTTTAACAGCCTATTTTTTATGTGTAGATGAATAAAGGTGCTTCCATTCCAAGTGAGCCTTCCCATATTTTGAACGGTCAGGCTTGTCATGAAATTTCCAGACCGTCTTCAACGAATGTTAAGTCAGTTGGAAGCATTGAAAATTTTTGGTGGTCATATGCTGTTGTTCGTAAAGTACTTTTTGATCATTCCTTGCAAGTCATGTGGAATGCAGTGTTTTTTGACCCGGTGGCAGAGTTCTTATTTTCCTGGAGGAAGAAGAAATATTGGTCTCATCCTAAGCCTCAATCATCTGTCAATGAATCTAAAGATTCTGTTGAAAAGTTAAAATCAGAAGCTGTGAGTACTCAGTGGCTTGCTTACTTGAGGTTTTTGCTTTAATTGTACCTATAATAATCAAGCAGTTTATGTACAGTTGGCTCTCGGGACAGGTTCCTCTATATGCAATGTTGATGCTGATATCCAGTCTGGAGCTATGGCGACAGAAAGAGATTGTCATCTTGAGTTACTTTTATCTCCCAATAACATCAAAATTGGAAATACGGCCGAAGGTCAAAGAGTTTCATGCAGTTATGATAACTCTGAAGATTTGACACGCATTCTTGAAAGTGTGGAGAATGAGCTTCACTGCTCTGCAAAGGTGTCTTTAGCTGATTATGTTCGAAGTGTTGTTGAAAAGGAAGTAAACCAATTAATTCCTTCCCCAGAGAAGGACATATTTAGTGAGGTAACTTGAATACGAGTGTTCAAATTCTTTTTATCTACTTAGACACTATTTATTGAAGAATCCTTTAATAGTTGCAGGTTGATGTTAGTGACTGCCGTATCTCAGAGATGGTTGCCGGTAAAACATCTGTTAAAGAGACTCTAAGCGACAAGTCTCCTGTGAAAAATGGAGACTCAATTTGCGTGCCTTCATCCGAAAATCATATGTCCAATGTATTCTCAAAAGCATTTCAAGAATTGTGTGGACATTTAAATGATGTGGTTGATGAAGAGGAGATTAGTGACCTACCGCCTGGATTCGGAAAGAACTCTCAAACAATATTCCCACACTGCAATTCAAAATTTCGACCTTCAAGAACAGTTGAATGTAATCCTAAGATTACAGAATATGTTGCAGCTGCACTGTGCAGACAGAAGCTGCATGATGAAGTTCTAAAAGACTGGCAGCTGTTGATTCTTGATTCTACATTTAAAAAAGTTATGTCATCATGTACTATAAAGAAGAATTTCCAGTCTCGTGGTCATGGGGTGAGAACTTCGTTTAATATATATGTGAATTCAAATACATAATTTGGTTTCTCTGATGTCAGTTTTCGTTATTTGGTTTTATTTCATCTCATTCCTGTATCTTGATTTATTTATCATAATTTTATAATTCTTAGAAGGGGAAGTTGTTCAGTGCAAACAAGGAGCATTTGAAGGAAGGCACAAAATTGGGACTAGGAAAAGTGAAGAAAGGCACAAAATTGGGACTAGGAAAAGTGAAGGAAGGTGCAAAAAGTTCTGGAGTTCCTCTGGCGATTGAAAAGTATACGTATCACCGCAAGAATCCATCACGGAAAGAGCTTTGCTCCTCTAAGCCCGTTGTAGAAGATAATTCAGGTCCAGGGAAGAAGCCTTTGGCTAAGTTAAGGAAAGATGTTTCTGGAGATGTGAATGAGAGTGCAGAAGTTAAAGCAACAGCTATTAAACGTGGAAAGGCTAAGATGATTAAAGGGAAGAAGGATACATCTTCTAAGAGGAACTCTTCTGTCAATGTCGATAATAGCTCACCCAGCGATCAATTATCCTTGAAGAATAAAACTAGCCAGAAAGTATCCAAGTTTGCGCGTACAGTTCAAAGTATATAATTTTCCTTGTTAAGTTGTCATTGGTTTTATGATTATAACTTTCGTAGGAATAACAACTATCATTTTCTGTTATTCAGACGGTGTTACGGATGTTGTGAAGTCTAATAAAAAGAGGCTCTTGGCGTCAACTGATAATAGTGTTGGTATGAAGGTGGTCAAAAGAAATAACACTGATGTCACCATTCAGAGGAAGACCACTGGTCATATCTCCAAAGAGAAACTAAATGGTAGGTTTATTTATGACATATTCATACTGGACTCTTGTTGGTACTCAGCTTCTTGTTCCTTGTTTAAACTTACCGGATTGATGTAAAATGTCTTATTAGTTTTCAGGATATATTTATTTTGTTTTTGGTTTTTTATTGCCATATACAGTGACAAATCCAGTATCAAAATCAAAAAGAAAGCATCAGCCAGATGGTGTTACATCTTCTCATCCCGCAAAGGTTTTGAAAATTTCAAATAGCGGTGCAAGTCTGGGAGCCAGCAAACAAGTAACTGAGGCACGGAGGAATTCTGCTAAATCCAAGTCATTGGATTCGTGTCCTAGATCTATTGGATGTGCTAGGACTTCTATTGATGGATGGGAATGGCATAAATGGTCTCAAAGTGCTAGTGCCACAAGTAGAGCACGTGTCAGGGGTCTTCCGCTTTTAAAAAACAAGTACATAAATTCTGAAAATAATTCATCTCAGTTGTCAAATGGTAAGGGTCTTTCTGCAAGAACAAATAGGGTGAAGTTACGTAACCTTCTTGCCGCAGCTGAGGGTGCGGATCTTCTGAAAGTGCCTCAATTGAAGGTGATTGAAGAATGAATGTGTTTTTTGGTCACACTTGTCTAGCGCATTAAGGATAAATCAGATTTCAACTATTATATTTTGCTTTTTTCAGGCACGGAAAAAGCGACTACGTTTTCAAAGGAGCAAGATACATGACTGGGGTCTTGTTGCCTTGGAGCCAATTGAAGCAGAGGACTTTGTCATTGAGTATATTGGAGAATTAATTCGTCCTCGGGTATAAACAAATAAATATTGTTCTAAAGTAGCATATTTTAAGGCATATCATGTTGGTCTATTTTGCATAGTAAATTTTGACTTTTATACTCGTACTCATATATAACAACACAAATAAAGTCAATCACATTAGGCAGTTTTAAATTTATTATTTTTAATAATATTTCCATTTTTTTGTGTGAATATTCATGTCTAGGAAGATGCGTCACTTTTTACGTATTTCATTCCAAGTGAGCACACCTATATTATGGGTGCAAGATTTATTTATTTATTTTGATAAGCTGGAAGATTTTCTTTCGACAGCTTTTTATTTAGTGGTTGCTTTTCTGAAGAATGAATATTGTTGATGGCTATAAAATCCGTAACTTGTTCAGATTATAATAATTAAGGTGCGCTGAAACTAAGGAACTGAGAATATAAGGTAATCAATATGCATAGAAAAGAAAAAGAAAAATAGTTTATTTCTGCACTTATTTTTTATGTTTCATATCAACAATTAATCATTAAGCTTACCAGGTTTTCCAATTTGCAGTTCAATTCTTGGGTCGACAAGTGACACAGTCAATTTTGTATTTTTAACGCAATTGCTCCTTTTTTTAAAAATAATAATTTTTTATTGATAAATTGACTGATGTGATTTTATCCCTTACAGATATCTGATATACGTGAGCTTCAATATGAGAAGATGGGAATTGGAAGCAGTTACCTTTTCAGACTCGATGACGGTTATGTGGTTAGTATGTGTTGTAGTATTTTTGATGTTGGAAGCTTCTTTGTTGGTATCGAATACCTATACTTTTTTTCGCAATTGAAACAATGATGTTAAAGGACCAAAACCTTGTAAGAGTTAAACCTAATGGATTGTGTCCAGTTTTGAAAATTTTGTTTTGAAGTTGATCAGAAGTCACAGACCTGATCAAGTGTCTATGGTTAGACATTAGAAGGTAGATATGTACACTCGTTACTAAAATCTTGTATGTTACTTGACCAAGAAGATGATTCACTTCTTGTGCAACTATGGTTTGAATTCAAGAATTTGGTAAAGCCACCATGATTGCAATGGGCTTGTGGGATGATTAGCTTAATTTTTAGTCGTGGTTTACCTAATCTGATCACAGGTTATTCATGAAAACATTATAACCACCTGACCTTGTTAGTTGTGACTTTCTTAATCTGATTGCAACTATGGTTTGTAATGCATGGATTATTTGACTCTTCTAGACACGTTTTATACTACAATCCTTCCTGATACATGGTCACATTTTAATATGGCCGGTTTTTGCACTAGACAAGCTTGAATAATCCCTAATCTGCAAAAGCTTATGTAAATGGAATATTAAGTTAATTGTATTTTTTCATGTCCTTTAATTATTATTATTATTATGTTGGTAAATCTAGTGATTACATTGAATTCATATATTTGCTTTTCCTGTCTGTGTAGGTTGATGCTACAAAGAGAGGTGGGATTGCACGATTTATTAACCATTCTTGTGAGGTACTTATGCAGTAATATTACATGTCAAAATGCATGTGTGTTTGTGTGGGTTTGTTTTTTGAGTTTGGGTGTATGCTTGTCTCACATCAACTTTTTCTTTCACGTTCGTCCTAATTTGAACTGAACATTTGGCAGCCCAACTGTTACCCAAAGGTTATATCTTTTGAGGGCCAAAAGAAGATTTTTATATATGCCAAACGGCATATAAATGCCGGTGAAGAAATTACATACAATTATAAGTTTCCCTTGGAGGAGAAAAAGATTCCCTGCAACTGTGGTTCCAAAAAGTAAGATCATGAATCTTCATTTTTTTAGCACAAGTTTCTCTTAGAATTTTCTTGGCACTGTTCCTAGATATTTGAATTGCATTGATTTAATATAATATATGATGCTTGGGCACAATGTGAGTATTGGATATGTATTGTATACATCGATATGTCATTCCTTGAAACAAGTTGGCAGATGAGTGTTGCATTGGATGAGGGGATATATTAGAAGTGACGACATCATGAACCAACGTAATTTGATGGTAGTTTTGGTAGCACCTTTTGATATGTTGATACCTAAAACTTCCCAAAGATAAGGGTTTGGTCATGTGAAGGAAGGCCAAGTGACAATCCTGTGAAAAAATGGATTAGATGCGGCTAATTGATTAAATGAAAGTTGGCCCGATTAAATGTGGTGGAGAAAAACTGCAAATAAAAGAAGGGCAGCCTTGTGCACTAAAGCTTCCGCATATGCAGGGTCCGAGAAGGGGTCCCACTATTTTGGTGTATTGTACAAAGCCTTACCCTGCATTTTACACAAGAGGTTGTTTCCAGGATTTGAACCCATGTGACCTTTCAGCCACGTAACAACAACTTTTGCGCCAAGGCTCCCCCTTTGGAGAAAAACTGCAAATAACTTGAGGAAAAACCATTAAGAAGGTCCAATAAAAAATGGGTTTCCCGTTTTTTTTTTTTTTAATGGAATACAACTTTGTTAAATTCATGTATTGGACTCTACCTACTGGGAAATGGTTTG
>Ga0315915_1000790_pt1 | contig 35184 bp, 13 predicted proteins | sample MpolbnodulesMG_FD_207738 | JGI IMG/M metagenome (GOLD analysis project Ga0315915, IMG submission 207738) | Medicago polymorpha root nodule microbial communities from Los Angeles, California, United States - branched nodules | ecosystem: Host-associated > Plants > Roots > Nodule | place: USA...
TCAACATTAACAACAAGCTATAGCACATTAATTAAAAACAAAAGTGTTGTAATATCTTGAAAGAACCAGAATTACAAAAGCAAAAAGAATGCATAAAGGAATAATTCATTACATATTACACTAACACGATTTTACAACACACAAAAGTAGTTTTACAGCATCATCCCATAAATCTATAACTCACATTATCTTTGAGACAATTTATCGAACAGTTTAGATGCAATTGAAAAACTAAAAAAAAAGAGTAAGAATGGTTACCTGAAACGACCAACCTTCAAAATTCTTATGTTCCCTTGTCTCTTGCACGAATTCAGTGTCTCTGTTCCTCCAATTTTGTATTGTTCTACTTCAATTTCAATCTCTTACATATGTTAAAATGAACATATATTTGGAAAATCGAAAATATAAAATGTTTAACGAGGAACAAAAAAAGGAGAAATAGATGATAACATTCCTATCATGGTTGAAAGCTTGTAACAGTGTGATGGCGGCAGCAGTGCGCAGTTGCGGCAGCGGCGGGAAGTTACGGCAGTGCGGCGATGGAGTCGGAGTAGGGCTAAGTAGTGGTGAATGTTTGCTGCTAAGTTTGAGCGTGTTTTGTTTCGACGGAGAAGAGAAGAGAGATAAATCGTTTTCTATTTTTTTGACTAATCGTTTTCTTAACAAGGTATGAATTAAATATGAATTTTTAAGCGCTAAAAACTTAAAAATTCATATTTAATTTATCACTTGTTAAAAAAAATTACACTTTTGCAAGAGAGGTTTCTACAACGTACTAAGCATAACTACAAAAAAAATAATGCAAAATTTCGAAGGACGCACATGATTTTACTTACTCGACGAAAATAAATTTAGGGACCAAAAATCGATGAAATTTTTTATAAGAGATTAAAACTTGAAATTTGAAAATTTTATAGGATCCAAAAATATATTTAACTCTAAATTATTTTATCATAAAGAGTTAGGCTCATGAAACATGTGAAATTAAGGTTCAAACTTCGATACACCTCGAATGAGATTTACTAGTTGAAGAAATTTTAAAAACAAGATTATACGTTAATTTTATGGGTCATGTTAACTTTTGCCCTTATGACACATGTTAAACATTCATTTCATTCCATTAATAGTAAGAATTTAATGTAAAAAATTAGTATTAACACAATTTCCAATACATAATTACTAATAATGGAATTCTTAATATGTGTCCTAAGGGCACAAGTTAACATTTCTCTAATTTTATTTGCTAACAAATCGATAATAGACTCTTAAAATGAACAATTGTTTTAATATATTGAGAACAATAAAACTGTCAAAATATTGTTTCGTTTTCATAGATATACCATTTTTTTTTGGTCAAGCAATTTGCATGGTCGACCCATGACATAGGCCCGAGGTGCGACGGCCTATAGCCCATACATGTAAGGGAGCCAAAAAAGTTTTCTATACGGAGGGTGTATATATCAATACATGCTTTTTAATAGGATTTGTATAGACAAAAAAGTTTCAGCCCAGCAACCTTTATACCTTTTTTTTATTTATTTATCAAAAGGCCACATACCAATGCAAAAGAGTGGTTTGTATAGCAACACAAAGTTTTAACAAACTAAATCACAACATAATACAAACGAAAACTCTGCAGAAACGCAAATGCCAAATTGAAAAAAGACATCAAGGGTGCCAAATCGTTCGTCTTCGATCTTGGTTATGATGTGTCAAATGCATCTAATATTGAAATTGCTTATTTTAATATTTATGATCCGAGAAATTGGAAGAATCTTGATAGAAAATCAAGAGATATTTTAGTTCAAAATGAGCCTATTATTAAAATAAATCTTAATTTTCTCAATGATAAACATATTAGGCATTTCTCAAGCGGGTTATTCAAGAAAATTAAGCAATGATGAGATTAGTGAATGAAAATGGATAATATATTGTCGGCTGTCATAACTAATGCACGTGTCATTCATCGTTTATCACAAAAAAATTATGATGGATTATACAAGGGGCTCTTTTCTCGTATTATGAATAAGGCCCAGAAAATGCTAGGACTGGCCTTGTCAGTCTGGTAGATAGAAATTAACCTTTTAAAGTGAATAAGTGTGGTGTTCGAGGTCGAACATCAATCTCTGTATATATTATACATTGTTTCTATCAACTGAATTAAGTTCACGAAAATCATAAATACACCATTTTAAACTAGTGGTTCATCTTCTTTCCATCTTAATACCTCACTTCAAGAATCTCTTACATATGTTAAAATGAACATATATTTGGAAAATCGAAAATATAAAATGTTTTCACGAGCCTTTTATATTTTCTAACAAAGACACCAAATTAATGTTTACTACACTTTAAAGAACTTTGTAGAACTTTAGAGTGGCCGTACATATGTACTTTTGTTTGACTGGTTAGGGGTAATGTCTTCCACTTGCTTGTTAAATATTTCAAAAAACTTCCACTTACAAATATTTAAATTTAAAAAGTTAACCAAAATAAGTTGTTACACTGTATATAGACTACTTATAATCAGATTCTACATATATATAGACTAATTACTTTGCAATATATCATCCACTTACTCTATATGTTGCATGAGTGAAAAACTGATATTCCACATATATGATAAGTGGAGTTAGTTATTTATTTACAAAAGTGATATATGCGATAACAAATCAGAGAAGGTCATAATTCATTGACTCTTATTTTTCAACCAATGTGCCTTTATTTGTTTTCTTCTTTATTAAACAACCATATATCAACCGTGGTGGAAAACAACTCAGTATCCACTTTTTTTAAAATCACTGTTTTTGCTTTTATCCCCACTTATGTTTCTTGAGCATATACGTTCAATTGTGCTTATTATAATATCTAACCACATTACGTACGACTTCCACAAGATCACGTTGAGATTGGATCTATCAAATTAGTCGGTTATTAGATTGAATCACGAGTTTTCGAAAATAAAATATATAACAACACTAGGCCTAATTTAAAAATTAATACTTCCTCTCCTAGATCATGTACAATAAGTTCATTTATGTGATAAAGACACTTTTAAATAGACAACGCCATCTTGATGTAAAAAGAAGGGATGTTTATAAAAATTGGTGATGAAATCTAAATGAATGATGAAATAAGTCTTTTTTGGATGTTTAGTTGGACTCAATTATGGTGATGAGAAGATGGGGTGCACTTGTTAGGAGTTTTGAAGGTGTGGTGATTATTTTGGAAGGGTTTTGGTGTGAATAGAGGACGGTATGTGTTTGAATTTTGTATATGTGGTCATTCCCGATGAAGTTTGAGGTTTTTGTTCAAGTTTTTCGTTTTTGCAGAGTTGTGGGGGTTTAACTTCGTTTTGGTGTTGATTTTGGATCGAGAGGTTTGTTTTTTTATTGGTATTGGTGGTAACCCTCAGACCTCGGTTGAGTTATGTCTTTATTGGTGTTTATAATGTACTGTGTATGTTTCTTTTGAGTGTTTTGCTGTATACGACGCCTTTTGGTATATAATTTTTGCCTTGCTTGTCTCTGTTCGCCTCGGCAAGGACTTGGTTATTATAAATTTGTCGTTAAAAAAAAAGTATGATATTCATTTTCACTCTATTGCATAGATATGATATCTATGTCCATCTCATATCCGTGCGAGTATCCACTAGATAGGCTATCCACAAATTTTGAAGTATTCACGGATATTTACAAACGGATATTTACAAATATCCATGAATAATAATTTTTTTTATAAATTGTTAAAAAAAATATGTAATTACATAAATTTTAACCATAAAATTGTGTCACATTTGTTTTCTTCTTTTTAACAAACATAATAATAGCCAAACATAATTACATTCATACATTTCATTTCTAAACAAAAAAAAATTAATCATATTAACAAAAAAAACAAAAATATTCGTTCCAGCTCCTAAACAGATGATGAAGTTAAGTTGGTTGATCTATTATGTTGTGTTTTATTATGTGTTCTTGTTGGATACTTCGTTGTTGAATTAAGTTTAATGTATGTTCTTGTTATTGTCTTGCATGGATTTGATTTGAATACTCTTTTGCATGTGTTGTTTTTTTAAAATGTGTATTCCCTATGGAACGGTGGTTAATTGTCGTAGTTGCCAACGTAGTTAACTATCGTAGGAGAGCAAATAACAGTTAATTGCAGTTAGGGGTAATTTCAAGAGTGTCTGACATCAATTTTAGAAGCAAGAGCAATTTTCATTGAAAAATTAAGAGATCGATCAAATGTACAATTAAATCTTTTCAATACATGTGAATGGACCATTTTTTGAAGAGAAATGATATTTATACAACCATTTTATAAAAATATTTGTGATAATTTTCTCTCTCATACTCACATTATATTTTTATTTTCTCTTTATTATTTTGTTTTTCGTGTTAATACATATTTCCTTTATAAAAATATGATTGTTCATTTAGTTGTCAAACAAATAGATGTTTAAATAACACTATTTTTTTTTAATGAGTTGGTTTTGCAAATAGAAACTTCTACTTTCTTCCCTGTTGTTAAATGGAGATATTTTCTCCTTCTTTTATGTAACACCACTATCTAGCTTTGGATAATGTTTGGTTAATAATGAATACAGCTAAACTGGCCATAAATGAGGTGATACGAAAATTTCATCACCACAATGACTGATTCATGACTAGATAAGCTTCTCTCTTGTTTGAGGAATAAAGAAATCTAAGACTCATGCGAAGAGTGGAATGTAGTAAAATCAATGTTTATAAAACGTACATATTTAATATTTCGTTTATATGATAAAGGGATAAATATATTGTATTAACAAAAACAAAAACAAAAAAGAGACACATATATTGTTAATTTTTTCTGTATTAGTTATCAACTTCTTCTTTATTCCCATCAAAAAATTTTCATTAAGAGAGAGATAGATGATAGAAGTGGAATAGTTATGTCCACATTAATTAAAGAGGGATTATATTTGTTGAATCATTTTTGAAATAACTTAGAGATAATTTTTGTGACAAAAGCAATAAAAAAAAGAGTAAGAACACAATGTAAGGTTAAAGAGAATAATTTTAAAAATTGTCAGTAAAATAGTTATACAAAATAGGTGGAAAAAAAATAAGAAATTACACTTTAAACATCGTAGACATGGATATAAATGAGTGTCTCATAACACTCTTATTGAAAGTGTCTCTAATATTCATGAAGATCTCGATACTTTAGAAATAAATCCTACCAAAAGACTGAATGTTAGAAGTAATGTTAAAAAAAGACTATTGTTCTTAGCATTTCTCCATGGATATATCATTAAAAAAAAAGACTTTAAAGACTACTAGGAGGTGTCTCCACAACAAGAAGTTAACATATTTTGTCTTAGAACTATAAGCTCGTAAATAATTTTGGATTGAAATAAGTCACTTATATTGAAACGGACAAAGTATTGGAGTGTACTCCAAAAAAATAACTTGTAAATATTAAATTGGAGAAACATTAGTATATGTTTGATATCAAAATGAACATCAAATTACAGTAATTCATTGTGATTTTCTAAAAACTACACCCAATAACTTTTATAAAATCGTGCGGATCAATGTGATTTTGATATATTTTCCGTAAGACGATAAATACACTTTAAAAAAAAATGTCTATCATAACTAATGGTGAAAATAGAGACCGACTGGCAGATTCTGCAATCTTGTATATATATGTTAAATTTATGTCAGACCAAATTAAGCATAGGCTTGCAAAGTCTAATTCGATTAGCTTATTTCCACCGTTAATCAGAAGCAGAGCTTATTGCTTACGACTCTTAATTGTTACGAAACATCAAAGCAAGTTCCATTTTTATTCAACAAATTAAATGGGCTGGTGAAAAGCTTTAATTAATCCACTTAGATGATTCCACTTTTCTTTGCAGCATAAAAATAATACAATAGCAACAGAACATGTGACATATAGTGACTGACCAAAATTAAAAGCCATACCTGTATATTAAACTAAACTTATTTATTTCAGAGGATCATGATAAGTGATGAGTGAAATCAAGTTACTAATAATGATAACGACCGAAAGGTTTTCCTTACCTATCTTCCGTAGTGTACTTGGATCATAGTGGATTTAGAGTGCATGCATATATTTAAGTTTTTCTCTTTATTTTTTTTTTCTTTCTTAGAAGTCAATTCTGAAATTTTATAAAATATTGGGTTAAATTTTAAATAATTATAATCTTAAAAGTCTATATGTTTCCTCTATCATGTTTAATTATTTTAAGTAATTAAAATATTTTGAGAGACAGGGGTATGCGCTCGGATTTTGATAATGTTTTGGATGGTCTTTGTGGTATGATTTCTGATTTTAACTTTAATTGTTTTACATGTATGGACACTGTCCCTTCTAAAGCACAAATGTTTTGACGAGTGCTCTTTTTAAAAAAAGTGTGCAAGATATGAAAGTTAAGTTTAACACGACCACTAGACAAAAGACACTTTTAGGGTGTTTGCAAGCAATACATGCTTAGGATTTTCTTGTAGCTATCATGATTGATGGGTTAGGTCATCATAGATCATTAGTGGAGTTCCATATTTTCCGTAGATATCATCATTCCACTATTTTCTATTGATGAGTTGTGTCATGTTTGTCGTAAGGCGTGCCTGAATACTTTTAGGAGCATGTCATTCATTATAAGGAGTTTCTTGGTTTTAAGTACATGCATGACTTTGTTAGAGATGTCCTTTTTGATATATTCAGGCGAATGCAAGTATAATTAAAGAAGGACGCGAACTTCATGATTGACCCACTAGATGGACGATGGACACTTGGGCCTCCAGATGTTATGTTTTACGAAAGGGTAGGAGAAAAATATGCATGTGTGGACTTGACTGAGGTTTCACCACTTGTGGTATTAGGGGTCGGAGCTTTTACGGTAGGACAGACAGCCTTAAAAACAACGTCAAGCAAAGTGGACAAACATGAGAAAGTGTGTTCTGACAATCAACATATTTTTATATCATTTACTTTTGACACTTTCAGCTTTCTAGCAGCAGATGTTGTTGACCTTCTTCATAGAGTTCAAAGGGTCATGTATAACAATGTCTTGTCTACTAGGTCCATGATGTTATGTTTATAAGGATTGATTTTACCATCCAAAAAGGCCTAGCAGTACTTCCTGTTATCTGCTTGTCTTCTATTCATGTGTAAGTAATCCTTGATATATACTAGATCCTAGCACTGCTATATCTCTAGAAAAGTAATATCACAACAGCTTCAAGAATAAAGAGCAGCCAATCACAATGCACTATTTACCACAATTCAAGGAGGTGCGATTAGACAATAGGAAGTGAACAAATAAATCATGCAATTAAAAATTGTCAGCTGTGTCTAGAAAAATTCTTGATGCAATTAAGGCTCATTGTAGAAGTTAAAAGCTACAAATTATAGCTTCAAGTAGAATCAATCAATGTTACAGGCAACATCACTTATCCATTAAACCATTCAAACATGATAAAATCAATTTTACAATCCCTAAAATCACTGTTACCCCTCCAAAATTGAAAAAAACATATGCATAGTGGAAAAAATTAACTAGGATGACGTTTGTCGGTGAAATACATGAATTATATTAGTGATATGCTTATTCGAGAGTTTATATTGGGTGTAATATCCAACCTTCGATATTTTACAAATTATTTTTTCACATTTAATTATTTTAAGTCAATATAATTTCTGATGGGTATCAAAGAATTCTCCAATTATATTAGTAGTATTACTTATGAAACTTAAGTTAACAAGCTTATATATTTTTGGATTTCCCAGATCACACGTAAAATAATATTGCTTGAGAATTTGATAAAAGTTCTAGTTTAGTAAATTTCAGTTGCTTAATTAATCATACTTGTGTTCTTCATACGCTAGTTATTAATATTACCTTTTTTTAAGTAAAACGTGAAGGTGGATAGGGGAATCAAATGATAAGTTCCTATAACTGACCTTATCAAATGTAGTTTACAAAATTGACAAGATAAATATGTTGCAAATAATTATTATATATATACATATATTTAAAATATTGCTTTATGAATACCAACCACACAATGGAATAAAATAAAAATGATCCTCATTAACCATTAAAAACTCAGTACAAAATGAACATTATTGTAGAGCAAACTAATCTATATCAAAAATGAAAATGTTACTAATTATAGGGGTATACCAACATGGTATTTTTTTTTATTCAACTAACAAAATTAAATCGCTACTAGAAAAAGCAAAATTAGTGACGGAAAAAATGAAATTCCTCACAAATTTCTTGGTCGCAAAATTTAGTGACGGAATTAGAGAGGGATTTCACGTCTTCCCTCACTAAAGATCCCTCACTAATTTTTGTTTTTTTAGTAGTGAATTATGTCTCTTGATTAGTCTAATCTGATTAGTCAAATTTTGTTACATTTATTACATTTTGAATCTTCAACTATAATAACAACATGTGAATTCTCAATCTTAGGATCTGGTTCAGCACATTCACAAGTTTGAGATTGTGACACTTCTTTAGGTGATTTTTCATCTGTTTCATCAACATCAAAATTTATGAGTGAAGCAAGAACATTAGCAGAATCAGCTATTTCCTCAGTGCAATCAACAATATCAATCAATAATGAAGCAACTGTCACAGCTGGTATAACTGATAAAAGATCTGCTTCTTTCCATAAACTTGATTGAAGCAATGAGTTAAGGCTTTTCATTGCAGCTTTTGCGTTTGCGACGTGAGTTTCCGGCGATGAATTTCTTGTCATTGTTTTTATTGATGAACTCAATTGTTTCAAAGCCATGCTTGATTCTAAGCACATTTCTGTGCATAGTTCTTGGATTGTACTACGAATTTCGTGTGATCCCTACATAAGAAACAACGATAAATTGCGTCAAATTAATAAGCAAGCGATCAACATTTTTCATATATTCTCAATATTCGTAGATCTAAATGTAATTACGTTTTAATCTTAGACTTTGTATCTAATTTGGTTGTTTATGGTCATAATTTCCTTGCATTCACGTGATCAGCAACTCAAAGTCGTTGGATCAAGAAGATCAAACGATCAACTTTTAGTATATTTGATATCGTAGTCGTATGATGTTAATCTAATGACTCTGGGCTATTGATTGCATGGAGATTATGACGGCAAACGATCTAAATTTAAAAATGGACTAGACTTTATAAATGCATATTTTAGATTTATGGTATATGATGTATACTTTGGTGTCAGAATTGAGTTGTTCCTTTAGAGCTTCCATTCGATATGCACATTGACGAGAAAGTGCACCAATTTTAAGGTATTGATTCCAAGGGTGACGAAATTTGAATTTGCCATGACCTGGTTCCCATCTTGCAAAATTGGCCTATAATAAAGTAAAGATAAAATTTTATTAGACATTTGCTATGAATAAAATTTTCACATATGAAAAGAAATGTGTAACAACAACTTTAATTTACCCACCAGTGACTCATCATTGCTTTTAGAATTTAGAATGCTTTTATAACCTTCAAGAAATGACTTTTTATCTTTAGATTCTTCTGCCTTTGTTGTTTTAAAGTACTCACCTACAAATGCTGCAAAAAAATACATGTTTATATATGTAACATATAATTGTATTAGACATGTCACATGTGCAATTAAGTAACATAATTGTTGGTATAGTAAAATGTAATTTATACTCCTTCCGTCTCAAAATAATAGTCGTTTAATGTTTTTGCACGATTTTTAGGAAAATGATTAATTATGTTGATTTTATTTGTAAAATTTGTATCATTTACTAAAATAAGATTATTAATTGTAGTTAGTGGAGTAGTTAAGTTAGATGAAATTCAATAAATAAAAGTATAATATTAAAAAAAATATAATTACTATTATTTTGAAACAAATGGAATGGAGTAATAACTTTATAGATACATAATTTTGATTAAATCTAACCTTCTAAGAAGTCACCAAGTATTTCCAACTTGATAGCAATTGAATCATGCAACTCTTCACCAGCCCAAACAGGACAAACAAAAATGGAAATCATAACACAAGCAGAACCTCCAAGAAAAATGGTAGATAACCTCTTATGAGCCATTTTTAATACTTCATCATCACGAAATCCAGACACAGATATTAAAGAGAATGTCAAGATAAATATAAGCATCCCATAATCATATCTTGATTTCACTTTGGGAAAGAACCTTATAAAAGATGCTATAGCAGCTGCAAAACAACAAAAAAAAAACCTCATGTTAATTTTCTCATCATTTATTTTATTTTCCACTATATCTTTATTATTACATTTTTTTTGGTAATTATGTTTTTGTTTACCTTGTAGAAATACAAAGAATCCAATTAGAATTGGTTCCCCTGTCTCTCCAGATAAGCTAGCCAAGTAATGAGCCCCAACACCTAAAGCACCAGCTGCCAATGTTGCCATTGTCCTATTCAAACCTTTTCCTAAAGTAGCTCCTAAAAATGTGACATATTATATATAGTTAGTTCAACAAATTAAACAATTAATACACAAAATGAAAGCATATTTCTAACACTTAATCTCTCCGATCAACACCAAAAAAATTCGAATAAACGAGTTTTACTAATAATTTTATATCAAGTTATATCATTATATCTTAATGTTAAAAAATAGTGCAACCAGCATATAGATATAAAGTATTTAAAGTAGAGTTTCTCCTTATTAGCTATCTATTAGGTATCATATCTTATGAAACTAAGACTATTCCATTGAGATGATCTAAAATCTATAAAAGCAAATGAAATATACTTTTCATAAAATAAATAAATATTTTTTTATGGAAAACAAAAGGGCAGCTTAGTGTACTAGGCTTCCACCAGGTGGGAGCATGGAGAGGGTAGAGAAATGTGCCACCGTTTGCACCGAGACATGCCTCAGTTTGATTTAGAAAAAAAAAATGAAATTCAATGTATTTATATATAGTTTTGTACTATTGTGTAGAATATGGTAAAAGAATGTGCTTAATTATGTAAACTCACCAACTGTGTACTCAAAAACTACCACCACAGTCATCACTGCCCACATTGCTGAAAGACCAAAGTTTTCATAAAGTGGTTGATAGTAGTAAAATAGAGACACCAAAGAGATTGCAAGTCCAACTTTTAGTGAATGAATCACTTTTCTTGGGTCATCTTGTGCTATCTCTTTTGATAACCTACAAATGCATAGCACCTTCTTCATAAGAACCTTTGGAAAAGCTTTTATTTGCTCCCATACTCTAACTAGTACACATGCTTTCTCTTGGTTCATGTTTGGAGACACCATATTGTATCCACTAGAAGAAGATTATGAGAGGAGCAAAAGATTATTGAAGATGTTGTGGAAATGCTATGCTACTTAGATTTTCTTGTAGTCACCTTAAATGTTTGTATGTATATATATAGAGAAGGCCAAGACAAAGCACCTGATTGAAGTTTTCAAGAATAATAATTTAATGATATAAATTTCGATCAGTGGTCGAACGTAGGTTGGTCCAATTAGTAAGAAATTGACTCATATTTCGTAAGATGTGAATTCAACTTCTGCTGTTAGCAGCATAAGGATATCATTGATGAATTATTCGTAAGTATCATTAGTAGCGTTTCTCTACGTCTGAAGATTTATACTGGATCTGGTCTTCTGGACCTAACTCGCGTAAACTTTTTACACAAAAATGATAATAATATGGATTAGTGGATTAAATTGTACGGTTAGAGTACAAATACAAAGACACTTCTGATTACTAAAGTGGATTGAACTATATAAGGTGGGAAAGCAAGGATTATTGTCATAAATCTTTGAATAAAAAATATTACAATAATTAACTTGGTGCTATACGACAAAAAATGACAATGATGTGCATTTTATGAGACGTGTATGGATGTTATTACACATTGCAAGTAGCTAGCCCACAAGTCTTGAAATGTTAAAATCAAAAGGTGGTGACACTTGGCATTGTCAAATTAGGAAGGAAAAAATAAGTGACTATAGCCACTTGAATTAAATGAAGGTGTAAAAACTGAAATTATATAATTGGAGTACAGCTAATGGTAACTAGATCACGCAGTAATGTTATAGATAATTACTCTAACTTGCTATATATTCTGAAAATATTCCCTTATGTGAAAAAGTGATTGTATCATAGATACTAACTTGATAGTGATAAATTTATGATACGTACTGTATCATCTTTGATATATGATATTGATCATTTGTTTATCTACATGATTGTATGAGATTGTGATTGCAATGGATGTAAATTTTAAGATGATATTAATTTTATTTAAGTTCTAATTGGTCATCTACAATCAGATTATTCGGATCACATTCAATATGTTCTAGTCGATCATCCACAAGAAGATTAATTTAATTGCATGACTGTATGAGATTGTGATTGCAATCCATCTAAATTTTAAGATGATATTAAATTTATCCAACTTTTAGTCGGCCATCCACAATTAGACTACTCGGATCACACTCCATATATTCAGTATTAGATGTAATGAGTGTGTATTGTGTTGGGAAGTCTCACGTTGTACGTATGACGCCAACCCAAATTCTAAACATATATATGTCTGGATGTGCAGCACGTTTCTGAAAACAACGACGAAACAAAGTTGATTCAAACATACGTTAAGATGATATTAATTTGAGTCTATTCAAGATCTGTTCGGCACTTGTTGCCTAATCATTTAAGTCACAATTCAGATGTCGAGTCCTAACTGTGAGGAGGGTGTGTTGAGAAGTCTCACGTCGAATAACAAGTCCCGACACTACAACCAGATTTTGTAAGTGTTGAGTATAATTTTACTTTTAAGTTTTCAAATTTTTTCATGAGAATAATGCTAAAATATGGATCATGGTATAAAGGTTTAAAACTCAACTCAATTCATTGTCCTCAATCTTATAGAGAATCAAATCACATCAAATTGAGGTTACAGCCTTACAGGGACCCCTAAGGTTCACATCTGTTAATTAAAGATTTCGCTAACCATACAAAATAATTTGTAACTTACCATCATTTTCAACTATTCAATTTCATCTTGTATGACATTTTCATGAAAAGGACTAGTCTTCATTTATTCAAATAGGATTTATTACACAGGGATATCCTGTTTAATTTTTCCTTAGTATGTCATTGTTCTATATATTATTGCAAGAAAATAAACTTCTATATTATTGCAATAGTTGCAGTTTGTCAATTGCAAAAACATATTCCCATATGAGGTTGTCGATAGAAACAAATAATGTACAATGGATACATTCCAGAATTTGTTACATATTTTCCCTTTTGCTAACATCTAAAAATATATAGTCATATTTATCCAAAATTCAAGTCACACTCAATGATAATGATTAATGAGTTTTGCATCCAAAAAAAAAAAGCCCGAAGAATATGATATGAGTTGTACAAATAAGGGCCAAAAGAAATTTCATCAAGATATTGACAATAGTAACAGGGAGAATAATCATCATGCACAAGCTTCAAATTATGTATGTTACCATCAATCTAAATTTTTTAAATGATATGTGACAACACATTGCATATTAAATTCTAAAATTAAAATCATATGATATATATTAATTGTTCAAAGTGAATGGATATACTTCTGATTTTTTATATAAGAATATGTTATAATAATCTTTATGGATATTAGGAAAGAGAGAAATGAATAGAAAGTGATTGTTATTAGATGAATTGTCTGTTACAAGAGGTTATATATACATCAAAGAGAGAGTACAATAAGCTAATGTAAACTGTTATGTAGCTAATTATTCGTATCTAAGTAACTTGAGCTGCAAGCAATCATTTGTACTTAGATGAGTTAGCTTCTTCTTCTATATGATGTAATAATGGAGTTTTAAGCAATATTCAATTATTAACTAGCATGTGTGTTTCCACCTAAAAAGAAAATAAATGGCATATGAAATCCTCATTATAGCATTTTATTCCTAATAGGCATACTGAAAAAGTGTATGACTAGGTTCAATTGGAATTTTTTTGGATTATTATAAAAAATAAAAATAAATTGAATTTTTTGTTTTGGATTTAATAACAAATAGACATCTTGGATTTGAATGTGTATTTTCTAAGGAAAATTGCAGCGTCAGTGTGAGTTGTAGTCGTATGAAAGATATGAAAATGATATGTGGTTTCAAACATGGAGATCATTTGACACTTTTTATTTTTCTTTTCATGTTCAAGTTTTAAATAATTATTATTTTACTTTATTTCATGAGTTTATGTGTCCATTAACTTGAGAGGATCACCCGTTTTATCTTTTTCTTCCTATCACAACATCAACTTATCATATCTCTTTTATTTCTATCTTTCTCAAGGTGTACACATCTATTTAGGTGGCTAAGAAACATTTTTCTTATTTATTTGACTTTGATAACATGTCAATGACAAATCATTAGTTGATGAAGAGTGTATTGATGTTTGTGGGTTAGGTTGGATTGGATTTTGCCAAATCTGTTATTCAATCCAATCAATATTTAAGGTATAAATTGGGTCCAAAATCCATATTCTTCTGTCAAATCCAAACTAATCAATCCTATCTGATGATGAACGAGTTCGTGGTGTTGGGTTAACATGTCGTAAAATATAGCCTTTTGAAAAAATCCAAAAACTATCTTATTAAATTACAATATTTTTCATGAAAATTCAAACATTTATACTAAATTCTATAATTTGAAATTTTAGCACTTGATTTTAGCTAGTTGAAATACTCAATTCAAATATAGTGAGTATAAAATTTCAAAAAAGAATGTGATATTTTGCATAGTATATAAATTTTAGTTTGTATGAACATTGTATAATATATGTAAGGAACAAGGTTTAAATATGAATTTTTCATTTATTCCTCTTCTTCTCTATCCTTCTTTTTCAACAACCGATATACCCATTCAACCATTTCTCTCTCCTTTGAGTCTCTCTGTCGCTCTTTGTCTCCCATTAGTTCTCTCTCTCAATCTCCACCGAGTTGTGACCGATGACGAACCACCGACACAGGCGTTCGTGCTTGATCTGTCTCTCACACTCGGACTCTCACTGTCGATCAACCACCTATATCGGTGTCGTCTCCGTTCTTCTCTCTCTAGTCTTGTCATACCTTTGCAACTCTCTTTTTCGCATAGTTCCTAAGTTCTCTCTTTCTCTCTTGTCCACTACCTTCTCTCTCTTTGACCTCCCAATTTGTATCGTCGGGGACCTATATTAGTGGTGGTGTATCGTCGGGGACCTTATTGACTTGTTCTTTTCAAGCAATTCACTTTATTCATTTGAAGATAACTTCGACGAAATTGACCTTTGTTGAATTCGACAATAATATTCATCTTTTACTGAATAATATCAAGAACATTCATTGGTTTCGAGAAAATAACAAACACAATATGTCCCAAAGATTTACTAGTTGATCTTGCAAGTAATTAAATTTAAACCAGCGGTTGTTTACCAAAAATCAAGGTAAACAGAGTGTAAACTGTTTTAGAGAGAGTGTGCAGACAAGATGATAGAGAAGAGGGAAAGAAAGGGGAAAAAAAGGAAAAAATATAGTATAAAAAATATGGTGTCGTATTTGTGGCAAATTTTTTGTATCATGTTATCATTTTTCTTCCTTAGAATACTTCTATATGTTATATGACATGTATCATACGGGTGTTATTGAAATGTAAGCCAACGAAAAGTTGTCTTTTGTGTGTTTAACCTTCTAGTTCTTAGGAAAAGGACCCCTAGTAATCCGGAGTTAATATGAGATCTAAATAAAGTTTGGTAATAAACATACTTTTAATAGTTTTATCTTTATCTTTTTGTTCTACAGAAGATGGATGATTTATGATCAATTTTGGCCCAAAGTCACCCCTTCAAATAGTTTTTTCTTTATCTTTTAGTTCAACAGCTGGGTTTCACATACTTTTAGTCTTCACTCACATGCTTTTGTGATTCAATGTCTTAGCTCGTCATTGTTTGTTTTTATTTTTTTTCTCTTTATGTGGCGCTATTTTATTTAATGTCTTTATGTGGTGTTTATTTAACTCGGATGGAAAATTAGCTTGACCATACATGTAGGTATAAGTATTTTGCTGCTTTATGCAATTGACGTGGATCTTGTAAGTTTGCTTACAAATTCAACTTTTTTATTTTTAGTAACTTTGAATTTTTTTTACATCCATGTTGAATGAATTTGTTTATTTTTGAAAGAAAAAAATCTATGAAATGAATGCTCTGATATTCTAGAATTCTGCAATGGCGGGTTTCTTTAGAAGTTGGAAGCATTGATTGTAATTCTTGTTAGGTAAATATTATGAAGCAAGGTGATTGCCAAAATTTCATATGAGACAAATTGCAGGAATGAATTTTCATTTGTCTTTTTCGAACAAAATAACAATGTACGTGATCTTTCTAAATACATTTTTTCCCTAATTTGTAACTTGTTATCCTCTTATTTCAAAATAAGAGTTTGCATACTTATTTTCAATTTCTATTTGGCAAAACCAACACAGAAAATGGTTTTAAACATGACAATCACGCTACATTCTCGAAGAAAGTTTAAATTATGCTCCTCTTTGCCCTAACGACTGAAACAAGATCCTATCTGTGCTGATTTTAAAAATTAAAGAAAAAAAGATAGAGGTATAGTATATTTAGTTTTATGTTTATTTTTTTTTTGTCAAATTAACATGAAAGTTAACACAAAAAAAAATAACATTGACTTGATCATTGGCAAAGATGTCGTAACAAAAAGGACCATAAATTTTTACCAAGAGGATCATGGAGTTTTAAACGACTATTAAGCATCAATTTACGATGGACAACCTATCAAAGCGGGACTTGAGCGACACTAGTTTGTTAAACCATCCACAACAGAGCACTTCGATTTAAGTGTTTAAATGAGACCTCTTTATCCACATCATTCATTTTACAATAATACTTAATTAGCATCAATTTTTTCAAACCAAACACCACAAAAGAAATTACTAAATAGGTCCCACAAATAATTCTATAACATCACATTTCAACAAAAAATTATTTATTTCATTATGATTTATTAAATGGAGTCCACAAAAAGTAAAGAGAGATGGTGCTTCCATAGTCACCTTTTTCAATAGGCACCCAAATATTATACTCCACAATATGGGTGCCTATATAATATGGTGTTAAATAGGTGAAGCATCCACCACTGTGGATGGCCTCAGTGTCAAGTTTGGAGTCTAGCAAGCTTTAGGGTCCTCTAAGAAGAGTATGGTGTTTTGTAAATGACCTAATTTGTAATTATTTGTGATAATTGTATTCGGCTCATTGATTGATCTCATTGAGATCCTATTTTGTGTGATTGGTGACCCATTTATGAATAATGAGAATTGTAATTGATCATCACCTAATATATATGTTATAATCCTCAAGATATATACTAGACATGACACATGTTCTTCCTTTCCATTTGGAGGGTGCTTAAGGCATAAGAATATCTCCAATGGAGAGTCATTTACTTAACAATAATTTTAACCTGTTATGGTCCTCCATTAGAGGAAGAAAAAAATGGTAATCTATTAGTTGTGGACAATTATACAAGAATTTTCTCTCTCATAAGCAATTAAAAATCTCACAATCAAAAGAAGAAATAAAATATGCATAAGTTGGTTTCACCTTTCAAATTCATATTATTCTGACTATCTTTAATTTTTTTTTTTTTTAAATGGACACACATAAATGGCACAATGCATATGCACATAGTGGGACATATTTAAGAACTCTAAATTGGAGTCTCTCTTAGTGTATTATCATTGGAGTCATTAGATCATAAATAACCATTTTTATTAAAAAGTCATAAATAAATGATATGTACACATGAGGTCAATTTAAAGAGTCTTTATTAATTTACTACATTCTAACAAACCTAACAATAGAACTCAAATCATATGACATCGCAAAGAGAAGAAGAAGAAAAATACTCCCTCCAGTCACATAGATCCTTTTAGGTTTATTGAATACCTAATATATCTCGTATATATTATAGACCATTTTAGGTTCATTGAATACATAATGTATTTGATATATACTATAGACCAAATACATTAAGTATTCAATGAACCTAAAAATAGTTTTTTGACTTATAAATATGATCGAAGGAAGTATATAGTATTGATAATGATATAAAGCATCATTTTCAATATCTTTTTCCTTTCCTTACATCTCAGGTGATGCTTTCCATTACCTTGTTTGATTCTTCTCGTTGTACCTAAAAACAAAGCATGCGGTTGAGACTTGACCCTTTGTGTGTACTAAATTTGGTGAAATCTAAAACGTTCATTAACGTAGCTGTACTTATGAACACTGCCACACTAATGATAACCTTATGGTAGACATCAAGAATATACATGATTTGAATATATTCTTGTATGTTATGCCAGGTAGCAATTTAATCTTTTAGTTCACTTAATGAAAGATTTGCAATGTAAAGTAGAACCTTATCAATCACTATCATTTAGATCTTTGGTGAAATTAAACTGTGACCATTATTTGGATATATATGATTCGTATATTAGATTATGGTTCTTCTCACGTTGCATTTGCCCTCTATAAACTTAACCAATATGCCTAATAAAATTCGATATATTCGATGATATGCTAGACAGAATATGTGGGGTGGTTATTAATATTAGAGGGTGAACATGTGAACAAAACATGATCTATATCACCTACTAAGATTTGTCTTTGTACGTGAGACTTTATTTTATTTTTTCTGATTGGTTATTTTTATTTTTATGTTATGCTAGCGTGATATTTGAGTACTTAGAGCCGCATTTTATCAAGAATATTATGATAGGGTGCTTAATATTCAACGGTTGGAGAATGATGTTGGAAATAATTTTCTGTCTATTAAAGAATTGAGATAATAGGAATACAAATAAGTCATTTTTAGCAACTTATATAAGATGGATTTAAGAAGTATACAATTGATAAAGAATTAATCTTGATCATGAATAGTTTTTTTATGCAATAATGGTTTGTTTTTTTATGAAACGTTGATAAATAATACTAAACGTTGATAAAAAATATCATGAATTTATTATTTCTGAATTGTCGAAAAACAATGCATGCATGATAATATTTTAATAATTGAACATGCTTTGGTTGTGCATGTTTGTTAGTTTGAATCCTGCTAATTCCTTTAAAAATAGGAAATATATGAATTTATGTGCGAATGATCGTCAACTCTAAGGTGCTTTATATCACGGAGTGAGACAATAATCTTGAATTTTTCATATTAAAAAAAGAGATAGTGCAGTTAGATTGTTTAACAAAAATAACTTTTAATAATTTTTACATAATAGAATATAAATTAAATTGACAAGACTTTTTTTAAATAAGAAAAAGGTTAATTAAGAGACTTCTATACATAACAGTTCCAGACCGGTATAAAGCCTAATGAGAATAGCTCACAAGACTAAGGTACATAACACTCAAAGCAGAACACCGCGAAGGTGCACGAGAAGCTTTGTGCGGATTCTCGCACAGGAGCACGTCCAGATCAAATCTTGGTCATCCAAGCCATCTTTAACAACTTTCATCATCCACGGCGCAAAACTCGGTGGCAGTTATCAACCTCCTCAATTATACAAGGGTGACTCTACGTTATGTTCCAGGTGTTGAAGTCGGTTTTGAAGTTGTTTATAGTTTGTTTCTAATCCTACATTGCTCAGGTTTTCGGGCTGTTGAACCTATAAATATGTTTGAGTACCCTCATCCTTTGAGCTATCTTTTAGGAGCAGATCCAAGCCTATTTAACATAGTATCAGAGCCGGGTTAAAGATTGCAATGTGGGAATTGGACCCAGGCCCACGTTAGGCGTGAAGGTGGATGTTGAAGTTGGTTTTGAAGTTGTATGTAATTTGTTTCTAATCCCACATTGCTTAGCATATGAATATGCTTGAGTACAATCATCCTTTGAGCGAGCTTTTGGGATCAGATCCAAGCTCATTTAATACCAAACATATTTTCATTCACCTATTTTCGTGTACAATCCACCTCTTTCATATACCGATTCGAATGCATCATTCTCCTATGGCGAAGAAGCTTGCACTCCTCCACACCGGAGCTCCGCGCACCGTGCACCACCATGACAGCAACGACAATTTAGGAAGAATCACCACTATATATCTCTTATCATTACCAAACAGATCATAGTAACCAAAAAAAATAAAAAATAACTAGTGCGCTTAAGTAGTGGCTTTGGCATTAGCTAGGGACAGGGTTAGGCACTATCTTATTTCTAAAAACTCTAGTCGTGGTATGTGGTTGAATGTACGGTGCATCGGTTATCTGGTCTAAACTTGATAATGACATGCACTTATATCAGTCTCACTTTGGGCATTTTCTATTCACTATTAAAGTAAAAAAAATCGTCATTATGCTCTTTAATTCAATGTTTTCAACACAACTTTTTATTATTAGTTGAAGCATAATACAAAGTTTAATTTGTACGGAAGGAAGGTCCAACCCTTGCTTTCTTTACAACAATAGAGAGAAAAATATGGTCAACTTCCAATGGGAAGAAGCCCTCAATGGATCACGAGGGATACAAATGGAAATGATTGAGTTTGTGAGGTACACTTAGTACGTTCTCCCTTTTTAATCAAATTTTCTTTTAAACAGAAGAGTTGTATTAGAGATATAGGTTAGTTGCAAGTTAGCATTAGTGTTAATAATAGTATATATAGATGTAACCACCTCATTAGAAGGTATCTCTTATCATTTATAGAAAGATTTTGAGTTTTATTTCGTTCCTTCATGGATATCATGTTTCCTAACAAGTTGGAAATCAAATATGTAACCATTTATTTAAATAACTCAAATTAAATTCGCAATCATTCGTTTAAAGAACTCAAATCACTTATCCCTTAGATCACTTCATTATTGATAAAATTCATATATTTTAACAATTGAGAATTTGTTGGAAAAGAAAAATGTTGCTAGCATTTTTGTACAAACAACGCTCTATTCTTTATTAAACTAGATCTACTTGATCGAGACATCCACTCAAATTTGCGCCTTCTATTTTTTTTTCTTTTAATTCTACAGATGTACTACAAGTAGTAAAGGTTTAAGCTACTAGAAGGCTCAAAAGAAAGCATCTACAATTAAGTTAATAAAAAAATGTAAGCAACGTTCATTCTGATATTTTATCTTATACAATATATCTTATTAGGTGAGATTTATACGTAGGTTTCAATACATTTTTAGCCAATTTTTTTTTTTTTTTGAGCAATTAAGTTATACAATTTTTTTTAGCCAAATATTATATTTGCTCCTTTAGGTTATACAATTATAACCAATTAATCCTACGTTTTTTAGTTATAAATTGAACATTTAAGTCATAAAATATATACACCACTATCTTATTTTCATTAAACTCAGTCAAAAAGTATCTATGTAGACGTTTAATATTAAATTGACATGTTCTAATTCAACACTCTCAAAATTATGGAACACATGTATGTTATTTGATCTTGATTTGAAACAAAATGAATCCATTATACTTTATTTATAATATTGTTGATGAAATATTTATTTGTAAAATTAGGCTTGAATTCAAAAACAAGAAAAATAAAATGTGTACGAAAACATGTTTGATGTCGTAAGCACCAACTACATAAATGTTAAATGGTTCATAAACACTTTTTAACGAAGTTGGTTGAAAAAATTGGTGATAGTGTAAATATTTTATGACTTAAAGATTCTTCAAAAATAAAATTATGCCTTAAAGGATGATTTTGTAACAAAACAAAACATAAAAGGCCAATTGGTAACAACAAAAAATAAACTAAAAGAACTAACTTGATATAAACATCAAACTTAAAGGGCTGCGAGAAGTATTTGACCTATATTTTTATAAGATCTATTTTTAAAGTGGTAGAAACTACATAATTTTCATTGATATATAGAATAAGTATTGTCCATATGAATTTAACGCAGTTGATAAGGACAACGCATTATATATGCAGGGGTCGGGATATAAACCTCAAACTCCCCACTTATTCATATTAAAAAGGTGAATTTTTAACCACTAAACTTGACAAAGAAAAAAAGAATAGAATAAGTATTAAAAAAATACTAGAATAATTTTCCAACCCTCTTAAATTAATAGTTAAGAACATAACTAGTGTATATTAGAAAAATATTTAAATCCATTTTTTAAGTTTATAAAAATTTAGATGAGTTAGATTCTCGGGACTTAATAAAGATAAGATAGACCACAAGGAACACCAAAATATGTATTAATATACCATACATTAAAAGGTTTTCATATCTGTAGAGGAAGTTGACCCAACCTAACTAACTTTCATTGGCAAAGATATTTCAATTTAAGTACAACTAAGGATGACAACAATAGATAAGTCTGGTGTACTATGTTTTTTTTTTTGTTAGCTCTGGCACATATTGGAAAAAACGTCGAAAGGAAATCTCCATGCAAGAAATAAAAATAAGTAAAATACAAGTCACAATAAAAAATTATTACTCTACCTCCAATTTTACAAGGAGAAAATTGCAAACCATCTTATGCAAGTTTTGCATGGAAAAAATGAAAATCGTCTCAACTACAATTTCTGCTTAGAAAAATTACAAACTCTCTTAAAACGACACACAAATATTCAAACTCGTAACACAACCAAAGAACCGGAGTTGTGGTGACGAAAACTCAAACTATATCTTCATGTTTATTGTTATTATTTATAAATATAGTGTGGAGTATTCTAGAATAGCATATTCCTTGTATTATTCCTATGCATATTCCAATAATTGTAATTAAATGCTCTTTATCATTGCCTACATAATACAATATTTGTGGTGCAACCTAAACACATAAGTTTTACGATATCTCTCTCTTATTCAATAATTATACGATATGTCTCTCCACTCTTTTCACCAAAATACTCAATGTGTGACTTGGATGAATACCAACTTTGACACAACGTATCCTTCATTCATCGGAAGTCTCAAATTTATTTGCTTTGGTGTCAACTTCATCTTTAGAAAGAAAGTAAGGTCATTTTCAAGTCTAACGACATTTGTAGAAGGATGTTCTTCAACTTGTATATCTTCTCTTTTAGGTTGTACAAATCCTTTATAAATTTTGGTTGTGCATTGTCATAATGAAAAGTCCATCCTTCAAACAAAACAAAGAAACTTTCAACTTCAATGCAACCATAACACTATCCAAGAAAAATAAGATGAAAATTAACCTCTCTTCAAATGAATGGCGCAACAGACTACTATGTTTCTCTTCCGCCCTTGATCGGAACATTTGCTCTGGTACTCATTGTTGGAAAACAACCAAACGAAATCTCAACACAAACAAATCACAATAAAAAAATTATTATTCGACCAGCAATACTTACAACGAGAAATTTGCAAACTCTTACATCCAATTTTTTTTATAAAAAAACTGAAACCATCTTAACTACAATTCTTGAACAGAAAAATTACAAACTCTCTTGTACTTGCAAAAAGTACAATAATCGTATTAGAGTTTGTATTGTATTGGCCATGCCTTGAGACCTTCTCAAGGACTGTATTTATAGCCCTTTGTGAGCCTGATTTGTGGTTACTTGGGCAGCAGGTAACAAGGGTATTTAGGTATTTTAGGCGTGCTCTAGAAGCTTCTAGAGGCGGCGCCTTGTGGAGGGCGCGCCTTGGGCCTCAGGGCTCTTATGGAGGGCGTTGAGGCCTCTGAGAGGGTCTAAAAGCCCTTCTGGAGGTCTTTTAAGTCCTTAGAAATATATTGACGGTCCATCTCTCAAAACACGCAACGATTCAAACCTCCAATACACTCAAAAGACTAGAGTTATGGTAAAGAAAACTCAAATTAACTCTTTATATTTATAATAACTCTATTTCTTTCTTCTTCACACTACTCAATGTATGACTAGGATGACTAATCACAACTTTCTCCCATCTTCAACACCCACCACCACTCGTGTTCCTCTCCTTTTCATCTAAACTCACTTATCTTCAATCCCTTAACACTACTTCGTCACCATTTTCACCCACAAAATTTCCTCGAAGAAAAAGCCATTGCTGCAACATTCCTCAAGAACACAATATATCAACCATCCACACCAGATCTGTCCCTCCCATGCCAGATAACCATAAACCTCTTTGATTTAAGATTTCGAATTTGTGATATATGATTTTGATTTGAGCTTGCTTAAGTGAAGAGGGTGGTGCTTTAAGGAGAGATGTGAGATAAGAGAGAAAAAAATGTGTTGGTATGTGATGGTTTTTTGGGGTTGAAGATGAAGACCAATTAATGAAAACGATGAATGTTCTTGGGATTTTAGTTTTATTGTTGCAAATCAAAATTTATTTAATTTGATCTTTTAATTTTCCATGAAATGTTTTTGTTTTAATTTCTGAAATGTTTTAATTAATTAAAAAAAATTGATTTGATGACATGTTAATGTCATTTTCATGATGGAAATGCCACCTAAGTGCTTTTTAGTCCACATCATTAAAAAAAATTGAACATTTTTGGAGGCCAAACGGGGGTTATGACTAAAATTGCAAAAAAAAATACAGCATAGGGACAATTTCATTCGATTTTAAAAAAAAAACAGGACCAATTTTGTGGGTTGATTAAAACGTGAGGACCAAAACTACAATTAAACCTAAATCTTATTAAATGCTTCGACCTCGACGTATCTATCATAAAACAAATCTTATAAAAATATTTATAAACTAATCCAATACACCCTCTTAAATAAGAAAGTGTTGAGATTTGAGCTTGTTAATCCCCCAGCAACTATAACCCACCACTAAGCAAATACAGGTAGTTTAAGCCTCTGAAACTCACTGGAATCAACATAACTACATGAACTCCAAGACCAAAACTTTGTTATTCAACAAAGGATCAAATCAAACTCCCTACTTGGCATCACCTCCCAAGAAATTTCATGAAGAAGAAAAGCACATGAATCGCGATCCTCGACAACATCAACTTAGATGATGTCAAGCTGCTGTAGTGGTGGTCGGCCACCTGCTGCCTCCGTCGAGAAAATAGATGATCCATTGACAGTGTAAAATAGTTTTACACTTGACATTCAATAAGCACCGTGTATTCCACCAAATCAGATATATTTTCAAATTAGTTGTATGACATTGCGGATTGATGATTTCTTACTAGATAATAGTGTAAAACTATTTTACATAGTCAATGATCTTCTGCGCACGTTGATGCTCATTTTCATCTTGTGAGCTTTTTTGGTCTTCCAGTGTTAGATTAATCTTAGTTTTATTGACGATAAAAATGGACAAAATAAACAGACCGAGAGGATCTGGATCCCAAATCGTGGGAGTAGTTTTGTTAGTAAACTATAACAAGTTTGTTTGTTTTCTGTTGTAACAGATTGAGAGGATCAACCCTCATATCAAAATTAAACTTCCCAAGCATGGAGTAACCTTTTTACCTTAACTTTCACCGAGGATCATTAGTGCAACGCCAACAGAAAGCACGATAACAACAAGGCATATTACTCTAATTTAGCATATAGACAACACAAATACAAACCACACAAAGCTAATATTTATAACATTAGTATTTATAACACAACAAAGATCGCTACTCGAAGAAAGAAAAAAAGGTCAAAAAGAAGAATAATTGCATAGGCTGATGGTAAACACCTTGACCCCCCTTATGTCCAAATCCTACAATATCTATACATCTAAATCATAACACCAACACACCAATCAAATTACAGGAAAGAAAGAGAAAATGCAAGTTAACTAATAGTTGCCTAAAGCATCGAGCTATCTTGGCAAAGTACAGAAGGAAACATTTCTTATGCCAAAGCATATTAATATTGAGATGCTCTTCACTAACTGTGGTTAGAGAAAGTTAATATCACCTGAAGTCTAATAAGACTAGATTTGATGTCAATCATGGCAATCATGTGCTCTCAACAACATTCCAGACCAAGAAAACTAGGTGGGTTGTGGGATAGAATGATAAACCATCATGTTATCAACTGGAGCATTTGATGAAGCTACGCCTCCCTTTGCTGTTTGCTCCAAAAGTCGAACTAGTGACATGAATATTTCCATCCTTGTTACGTCCCTATTTGCCTGCAAAAATTACAAGTGAACGGATGTTTTGTTAATGATGAACAAAGCGTCGATATAAACGCGCATTTTTTGCTGAATTTAAAATGGTGACAGGATAGATTGGTGAGGAGTTTGGCAAAATCACAGAGCCAATGTGCAATCGTGATTTTGGTAAAAGCTACACTTTGGAGTTTTAACAAAATTACGGTGTTGCTGTAATTTCGCCAAACTCACCGCCAATCCAAACATGCACTAAGGATATGTTTGGATGGAGGGTTTGAAGGGCGGTGGGAGGGCTTACTTTTCTTTTTAAATTATGAGCACTATAAAATATTTTTAAAAAATGAATTAAGTGTGATTGAAGTATTGAAGATTTATCATGTTCTTCCTTTTTAAAAGATCAAAAATATTTCAAAATATAGACTTAGCCCTCCAAAATCAAAATAACTACGCAAGCAGGTTTAGGAGGTAATGTATAAAATATAGTATTAGAATATTTTCTTAAACCAAACAGGCTTGCGTGCAAAATTAAGGTTCAGTCATAGCTGAAATTGTGCTAATATTGAAGACACTATAACTACCATCTTATAAGATGAACAATTTATTATGAGTTGCAATCAACTACTTGTTTAATACCTCAACAGAAAAGCGTGCCCAGATCTTGTCATTGCGAGCTTCCATGACCCCTTTCAAGATGGTTAACCCTAATCCTCTTATTAAATCGGCTATTTCCAGAAAGAAACCCCGTTCCTCACAAAGCATCTGTGAGAATAACCAAGCAAGCAGGTTAAAGAGGTAACGGATAAAGTACATTATTAGAGGCAAAAGAATGTATAAAAGATTATAGAGAATTTGTCAGTCAGTACCTCAACTAGCATCTGACGGGGATGATTAAGATCCTCAACTATGATAGGGCAAACCATTGATTGTGAGCCAACCTCATATGCCCATGTAGCCCCTCCCTCAAAGTTATCTTTTAACAACAATCCACCTTCTTTACTAACAATCTGCACATTTAGAAAAATAAAGATCAGTTAGCAGACCTCAGACTGTAAATTTCTTGAAAGAAAAGCATTATCCATCTTCTTATAAAAGATATAGATAATTTTTTTTTCCTGTGTGAAGAGTTTGGCTAATATTTGATGTGAGAGTCCAAATACATCATAAAAATAGTTATCAAATGCATTCTCTTATTCAACAATTGCAGTTGTATGCTGACAATGTGCTTGTCTGTCTGCTTTTCTCGGTCACTCATTTTTTTTCCTTCTTCTCTTTGATTAGATAACGGACAAAATTGTAAATAAAAAAGTTACAAAAAGGTAAATTGGAAGAAAAGAATGTTATACCAAAAGTCGGTATCCCTTCATATATATGCATAGAAAATTCAATTATTTGATTGGTAAGAAAAGGAATACACCAAAAGTTGGTATTTTTAATTATATAAAGAATGTAGATACATAGGTATAGATACCAATAAATACCAATGAAAATGAAAACTCGCCACATCAAAATTCAAAATGGGATTAAATGCCTAACAAACAAGGGAAATGCAACAGACGACGTCTTTACCTTGGATTCCCCCGTCTGTTTCAGCTTATCAGCATGCTTTGTTACACTTTGCAAGAAAAGCATATGTTTGATAGTCCTTTCAAGAAGAGCGTCTATGCTACACTGTTGAATCGTTATCATTATAAATTCAGCACCACAATGTGATATGTAATAAATAAATGTGGAATGAGATAAAGGCCAACAAAGAGGTATATACCTTTGCTCCATTAGGCACAATTTCACGTAACTCTTTCACGCGATCTTGAATCATTTGGCGATCTTTGGGTCGAGGCCTTGGGTTCTCTCCAGGTTTAAGCCTTTTACGATTTGATTTGGAAACTTCTTCTGGTCGCTTAGAGTATCCAGTTGAAACACTATTTTCACGCTTCACATTGCTGCTACCACTCTCCACCCATGAACTAAGTTGAGAACCATATATGGAAGTGGTTTGAGAACAGTTTCCAACATTATCTTTGCTGCAGCCAGATCTAATAGAACTTGTTTCCGCAGGGCTTGTTTTGACCTCCGTCTTGGGAAAACCAAACAATGCCCCCTCGCTAACATGATCGCGCATAATCTGCATGCTGGTAGGAGAAGGTACAGACGCTGTACTAATCCTTGTTACTGTGGTCCTACATGACATTTCATCAGAATTCTGATTGGAACCAGATTGAGTCTTCGAGACCACAGCATCTAAGAGATGATCAATGTTTGTTCCCGAAAAGATGCCATTGCCTGATATTGCTTCTTTAACCAGAAAATTATCATCATGACCTACATCCGGAAAATTCGTAGACATTGCCTTTTTATCCAGTGTTTCTGCATTGCCATCCAATTCATCCGCAAACAACGTATTCCAGTTTCCATTCAGCAGTTTCATTTTGAAGTCCATGCCCAAGACATCAAACAAGTCATCATCGCCCGATGAAAGTTGCGTACAAGATTCTCCGTGTTCAAAATTTGTTTTCATCATGTGTTGGTTAGTAACATCTTTATCGAGGCAATCATGAAGAAAATCAGGGATGTGATCATTCATAGACACATGCTCCTCACGATAAAGAGACGGTGATGGAATCTTCAGGGACTGAAGCAAATCATCTATCCTTTGATCCGAGGTAGCCAAAGCATCTTGATCATGCTTTAAATCAACTGGAAGATTCTTCTGATAAGAGCCTTCTAGATGCATGTGATTGGCAGCTTTAGTTGAATTATTGTTTTGAATTCCAAACCCTACTTTTTGTTTTCCAGAAAAATTGGTAGTGGATAACTCGGGAGGGTTTGACTCTGAGCAGTTAATCATATTTGTCCTTAAAAGGTTATTATTCATCCCACTACTACATATTGGGATTCCTCCAAGAAGTGAAGTGTTGTTAGAATTCTGATAATAAATTTTACCTCCATCAGTTTTTGGTTGAGACATATTGAAGACACTTGATGATGGATTCATATTAGGGTTACCATGACCTTTCCTCCCAATACATGAAAAGACTTGTTGCTCCATTTGTTTAAGACCGAAACCATTCAGATTGGAATCAGTTAATTCATTGAGTGCAGATCTTGCGTTATATGAAACAGAACGCCGCTGCAGACATGAAGAATCAAGACTCGCAGGTATAACTTCAGCTTCAGCCTTCACATTTGTATTCTCTCGTTGAGCCTTTGGTTGGCAAAGGCTATCAAATATCTGGTTTAGGTTTTGGGATTGAGGTGTCCATACAGAACTGTGGTAACTATTTATTTCTCCCCTTAGAACAGGCATTGAATTATGCAATGAATTACTTGGTTGGTTAGATCCATTAGCTACTAAGGGAGCACAGTTTGAGGTAATGACGTGCGGATTAGAAGACACGGGAACAGAATCAGTCACAGATCCGGTGTGTCTTTCACTTGAAAGTCTTGTTGAATAGTCTTCAGATAGAAGCGCACCAGGAACATGCCCCAATTGAAAGATCAAGTTCTTCACATCATTCACAAATCCGATATTCTCCATTATCTAACAAGAATTATTAGAGAAATTTGGTTATTCCCTAACAAGAATTATCAGAGACGAGGTCATTAAGTTTCTTCAAAGACGGAACAATTAGAAAAACTTACCGGCAAGAAAGAACCAAGTTGAACAACCCCATGGGGAAGCACAGGAATAACCACCACTGTCTGCAAGCGAAAATATAATGTCGGATAACTTGGATCAGGAAAAGTAATAAACAAATTATAGCAAAATGTGAAGCATAATTAAAATCACAAACCTGCATTCCAGCTGAAAATTGGCAATGCACCTCGTTTAATACCTAAAGGTACACAGAATAGAGAGAAATGAGAATGCAGCTCATGAGTCATGAGTTCATACCAATGAAGCACCGACATGGACACCGGAAAAGGACACCGATAATAATTTGAGAAAATGACATAGTTCAATGTAATCATATGTGTCAGTGTTGTGTCGGACACCGACGTGTGTCCGACACCAAGACACACCTAATTTGAGGAGTGTCCGTGCTTCATAGGTTCATACTCAACATTTAAACATTCAAAGAATATAACTTGAAGCAGATCATCAAAACTTCATACCTCTGGTGGATATACATCTTTTATGAAATTGTTCAAAAGAATCCACTGATGATTTCCTGTGAATGCGGCCCGTCCAAGTATCCTGCATAACAGCAAAGAACACCACTCGAGTGAGACGGCAACGATACGAAAAACATTTAAAATTGGGATCCTGAATCTCAATAAATGAGGAAAAGGCAAAAAATTAAAACACCAACCCTTGACCAGCAACATTGACAGAATTATTCACCATCATTTTGTTAATCAATGAGCAGACTCTATCGTCTTCTTGAATCCTTAGCTGAGAATCGGAAGAAAACCAGCACCCTTCCCTGTCTTGGTAAGGCAAATTAGACGTTCCAACGTTTTGTGGAAGGAAAGTTGATGGCAAAGGTTCATAGTAGCAATCTTCCCAGATCAACAGCCTGCAAAGTCAAACATACTTAGTTTCTCAAATACAAATAGGCTTTGTTTGGATAAACAACTTAATTAAGCGCTTATAGCATAAGGATTTATCATATAAGTGCTTATATTATACAAAAGCGATCTCAATAACAAAAGATAAAACAAAGCTAAACTATTCTCATACATAAGCTATAAGATGTTTTCATAAGCTATTAAATAAGCTGAAAACAGCTTATGAACATGTCATAAGTTGTTTCCAAAAGCTCTTTCAACTAGTCTCACATGTGTTTATATCAGTAAATAAGCTCAAATAAGTTAATCAAAACAGACCATTACACCAATAAGGACATAAAGTCAAAGGCAAATGACTTATGACCAAACTCCAATCATATGGCTGTTTGGAGTTTGTTGTGTACAAGCAAATATAAAACTGAGAAGATAAGCAATAATAGATTCAAAGATTCAATAAAACAAAAAATTATGAATTCTTTACTATTATTTTAAAATTTCTCGATGTAAAACAAAAATAAAATGAAGATCAATGATTTGTGCAATTACAAATATTAAATTTAAGATTCTGATCCAACCAAACCTTGATTCCATCTCCTGATTGATTCAGAGACATAACTAATTACATGCAAGGAAATTATCAAGACATTAACATATTTTAATTATTGAACTGATTTTTGAACTTATTAGAGCATCATAAGTCATTAATGGCAAAGATAGATCAGAAAAAGCTGAGCATTTCTACTAGTGGAACAAGAATATAAAACCAAACAGATTCAAACAAGCTAAACATGTACTGAATCAATAGATTCTTTCACAGACAAATCAACCTAAATAGAAAGTGCATCTTACAAAACAATGCAAGAAAAACTTTTCTTTAATTAAAACAAAAAAAGGAAACAAAGATTCTTCAAAACAAACCAGAAACAACAAAAGCACATACAAAAAAAGTTCCAAAACAGGAACAAAAATGTGGACTTTATCTTGAAAATGAACCAACCACAGAAATAGAATCTAAATCTAAAAATCTAAATCATCTAAATAAGAATTTAACATGAGATACCCCTTTTGTTTCCAAAAAAGTCCAAATCAAACACCATCAACATTTATCCAAATCCAATAAATCTTCAAAACAAAGCTTCTTTTTTCCCATTAAATTTCTCAAACTCCAAAATCATTAAAACAAAGCTTCTTTTATTTCCACTAAATTTCTCAAAATCCAAAATCAAAGAACACCATTAAGCAAAAAATCACTTCCCTAATCAAAACTACTCATTTTCCCACTAAACTTCTCAAAATCCAAAATCAAAGAACACCAAAAAGCAAAAAATTACTTCCCTAATCAAATCTACTTTTTTTTCCACTGAATTAATTTCTCAAAATCCAAAGCAAAAAAAAATAATCACTTTCTTCAACAAAACTACTTACTTTGAATTATTGCAACCGATCTTCCAAAAAACAGCATAAGACCATTGATTCCTAGCACAAAGAGTCTTCAAAGCTTCTTTCAACAAAAACCCCATTTTTTATCTCAAATTTTTCACTTTTTCCAAACCAATGGAATCAAAGTAGCATTCAGAATTAAGAATGAACAAAAGGGTAACTCTCAAAACCAAAGAAGAAACATGTTTTGTTTTTTTTTCACCTAGAAACTAACTACCACGACACGATCCTCTCCCTGCTTGTTTTGTCCTCAAACCACCACTTCTTTTTCTCTCTGGATCTAAGTTCACTACTGTCAGTTTCTTGCACCGGAATTCCATCCTCCGGTATAGAGAGAGAGAGAGAGAAAGTGAAAAAGTAGAGAAAGAAAGAAGAACAATAACTACAGAACAAGCTTGTAGCAAAAACAAACAAAGATGAAAACTTTGATGAAAACTACACTATCCCACGAGATTCAAGGTTGTTAAGAGGTATCATTTTCTCCATTTTAGATGAAAAAATGATTAACAGAAAAAGGGTATATCAAAAAACTGGTAAAACTGAAAAAGGTTTGTTTTTTCGTAGCTAAACCGAAGTAAACTAAAAAAACTGTTGCTATAGCTCTCTTGTTATGTTATGTTCTTTCTCTTTATGTTATGTTTTTTTGTTGTGTGTTTTTCTCAAAGACAGTTTGAAGTGAAGACCCTTTGATGTGAAACTGAAAATAAATGGAAGTGAGAGAGAGAGAGAGAGAGGGTTGTTGAGTTGAGAAAAGGGAACGGTTTTGAAGGAATATTACAAAGGGAGCCACTGAGTCTGAGACATTGGGAGAAGAGAATGGTTTTGTCGGATTGTGAAGCTTTGGTGTGGTCAGTGGTGGTGACCATAAGCTAGTGCGGGTTGTTATCTACATGACGTCATTTTAATCATTTCACCTTGGTTTTCTTTTTTATTACTAGTATGCCATACTACCAACTTCTTGGAAGAGGGATGGTTTGTTCATCATTGAGTTGAGAGGGTTAAAGAAATAATGTTTTGGTATTTTTGTTGCATGAAATTAATTGTTTAGGATTTAAGTTAAAGTAGTATTTAGGTCATTTTTTAATTTTTAGGTTATTATATACTCTCTCCGTCCTAAATCAAGTGCGTCATTTGCTCGTTTCATATTTATTAAAAAAAATGTATAAACGAATGAGAGATAAAAATGGTTTTAAATGTTTTTGTCTTGGTTCATTTTTCATTATCATAAATGTGAAGTCGAATATATTCAATTGGGAGTGATGAAAGTAATATTAATTAAAGTTATAATTGAAAAAAAGTAATTAATATTGCATTGAAAGTAAAATGAGTCAATTGTCTTATGACAAAAAAAAATTACGAAAGGGGCACTTCTTATGGGACAAAGAGAGTAGTATTTAGATCATTTATTATCTTTTTTGAGAGAGAGAGAGATATTTAAAGAATTAAGTGTGTGTTTAGGGTAAAATTGATTCTAAAAGAGTAAAATTGATTCGGATATGTTTGATTGTGTTTTTAGTATAATTGATTTTGTCTTTAGAATTTATTTTACTTAAAATTATTATTTATAGCTTTTGATTCTAGAATTAATGTTTACATACAAATTTATAGTCAAATTCATTTTTACATGAACATGTCAAAAAACTCGTAATAATCAATTTTACAAAATCAATTCTTGTTGATGCATAATCAAACTTACACTAAATTAATCAACATTCAACTAAGTAGTTTGATGATATGATTTGAATCTTTTTCACCTTTATTCAATCTCTTGTGTTCAAATTAAGTTCATCGAAAACTCTTAATGGAGTGTATGTTTGTTTCTATCTTGACTTGATATCAAACGCGCATCCATGTTTAAGCTCCAATTTGGAGCTTTAGAAAAATCGCAGTAGAAATGCATTGAAACACAATTTGAAGATTAAACGCTATTCCAAACAAATACCCAAGAGTTTTTTTTCTTGTTATCCATCATTGTCATGTCTTAAGTTCGAATCTAGTTGTTAGAATGCCAAACTTCTAAAAATCTTGATGGAAAATTGTCTTGTCATTCATTGCGGTTATACTCAACTTTATGAATTGATCTATACGGTTGAGCGTAGAGGATCCTCAAATTACACATAATCTTGATTAACATTCTTTAATTTTGAAAAACTAAGTTACATTTTTTTCAAACTTACTAGACTAAATTGAATGATCCTTGCAATTTCTATGATCATAAATTCACAACATTGATAAGGTGTTTGGTTGTGTAGTCACAAAATCTATTATATATTTTTTGAATAATCTTTATAACTTTAAAATCACACCCGATAGAAAAGTAGATATTGGTTTGAAGTTGAAAATGCTGATGAATCATGATCATGAGACATCATGGATGGCTGAGGTGGGAAAATGATGGGACAATATGCCTACGATGGTTTGGGATGCAGGATTATGAAGGATATGGTCTGTTGTTTCAATGACTTGAAAATCTGATATTATTTTTCATGTAAGCATAATTTTGGACATTTTAAAGTTGTGGTAATGCTAAAATTCGATCCTTGCAATTATGATGGTCGGATCTTTGTTTCACACAATGATTGTAATATTGTAATTACAATGTTGTGCATAAGATAAATGTTAAGGAATTACATTCTTTAAAAACTTTAGATAATAAGTATTTATAAAAATTTGTATATTTAATGCATCGAAAATTAAGGTATTCAACATTTTTAATTGAGAATCTTTAAAAAAATATCTCTAAGATACTCATTAGCAAGATCCTCTCCTTAAAAGCATATTAAATGTGTTTTTATCAATAACAAGATAAAGGATATAATTGCCTAATATCTCTTTTAGGAGAAAACCAATCAGTATGAGAGCCGTTAAGAAGGAAAATGAAGGAGATAGTGGAAGCACAATGCACAATAGTGGCAGTACGCTTACTAGGAAATCATATACTAGAAAGAAGAGATTTTCAAGGGAAGTCCTCATAATTCATGTAATAAACTTTAGGTTTAATTCATGGAAGTTTCAATGACATAGACTGATAAGGATAAGTGACATGAAAATTTCATACAATGTGATCTCTAAATTATGTCTATTTCCAACGAGTCCAACATAAGTCTTTA
>Ga0315915_1000791_pt1 | contig 35153 bp, 12 predicted proteins | sample MpolbnodulesMG_FD_207738 | JGI IMG/M metagenome (GOLD analysis project Ga0315915, IMG submission 207738) | Medicago polymorpha root nodule microbial communities from Los Angeles, California, United States - branched nodules | ecosystem: Host-associated > Plants > Roots > Nodule | place: USA...
GAATTTATTTTTGTCTTAGTTTTTTATTCTAAAAAAAGTCTATAAACTGTAGCACGTGGATCATGTGATTTCACACGCTTCCGTGAAATTTCGTATAGCAATTTTCGTACTGAATAGCAGTTCTGTTAATAAAATTAGTCAACTTGTTTGTTCAGAAACAAATGATGATGTGGAGCTGATGCACAAAGTACAAATGTTACGTACTGGAATGCGTGCAAAAAGAAAAAATCGTGTTTAGAAGGCCATACTTCCATTTGAGAAGCGAAGTCAAGTCACAGTGTGACTTTGAGTTGAGTGAGAAGCTGCGATTTCTAAGCTTTATACAATCACATTGCAGATGTATTGGAAACTGAGGATGATAATTCAAAAATATGCAATAATCGAAAATACATTTGATTTGATACAACGCAATGTTATTTGCTATATGCAATTATATTAATGAGTGATTATGTTAGTTTCAAAGATTGAACTTCGTACATAAAACTTTTGTCGTGTCACTTAGCTTATCAGCAAGCTACTATGTGCGACAAATGATATTATTGTTATCTCTTCATGTCAACCTTAATCTACAGATCGTAACAAGTATACAATTTTATTTATTTTTTTACAAAAAATTAAAATTTTAAATAGTAACTCTCTTTTATGTAAAACTGGTGCATTTTTCCAGTGTTGCCCAAGTTATATTCATAATATTAATGTTTGTGTTTTATGTATAATATTTACTAAAAGTTCATATAACTAAATAGTTATAAAAGAGAAAAAATTACTCACATTTTGAATCGTATTTTATTAAATAAACTATTAATATCTTACTAAAATATAAACTAAATAAATTCTAGTTTTTTTGACAAAATAAATAAATAAATTGCAGTTATCTAAACAGAAAAAATAATCAATAACATTAGTATTTGTGTTATATGTATAATATTTATGGAAAATTCATATAATTTAAAAGTAATAAAAGAAAAAAGATTGCTAATTTTATAACACGTAATTATTTGATGGTGATATAACTCGTAATTTGTTAAATAAACTATTAATTTTTTATCTAAATATGGATTTAAATGGGGTTCTACTACTCTTTTTTTTGACAAGTGGGGTTCTACTACTTGATGGTGGGATTTTGGACATATAAGATTATCAAGAGTCATGTATATCAAATAAATAAATCTTATTTATTTAAGTTGAAAAATTATCAAGAGTCCATGTTTAGAAGGAAAATAATGAGCACATATATATAGGCAAACAAAATTATTTCCATATAAATATATTAAATTGATTAAAATAAATAATTTAATCATTCTAAAATCTTCTCTATCAATTTAATATTTAAAAAATGAATGAACTATCCCTAAAAAAACAAATTGACAAAATCTATGCTAAATGAAATATGATTTAAAATAAAATTTAACGAAGGAGAAAACTAGAAGCGAATAAATAGTTTGAAATAAGGACAAAACTCATGTGAATTTCTTTATATTTTGCTAGAATATAAATAAGGATAAAACTTAGGTGCATTTTCATGTTGTACTTCACATAAAATACTCACAACTACCTATGATTTCTCAAATCCACGATATTTTTAAAGTTTGTTATAACCACAAAAAATGAATTTTAATTATGTGAAGAACCATGCAAAAAGCATGTAAGGAAAATGCACCAAAGTTTTGTCCTTAAAATAATGAATTTTTTGAACGATAAATATTAGCGATTGGTTGTTAAAAAAGAACACAAAGTATATAAATGAATAAAATGATCAAATGAATATAATATTAATAATAGACTTATGAAGGGAAAAAATAATAGTAATAGTAACAATACCAGGGATGCCAAAAAATTAATATGCATGATTATAATTTTCAAACGGTTGTATAATCCCCCTAATGGGGAAAAATTTACACTAACAAAAAGCTCTCCAAATTTTTTGGTTCTCAACAAATCTAATGCAACACACACCTATGATTGTGGCGAAGTATCCTCCTCTTCATATCTACCCCACAAGAAGGCATTGTCACCAACATTTGTTTTTCTTTTGAACAAGATTTTTTAACCAGTATCATTAAAATTACAACCTTTTTATTTCCATTGATCAGCCAACATTTTTGTATTTGTGTTTATTATCTTTGCGTTACCTTTTTGGTTTTATTTATCTTCCTAATCAAGTTTTTATCTCAATGGGTTGAATGTGTATGATTGTAAAAACATAATATAAAGATGTTGAGAAGAGCAGCAACCAATGCATATTCATGGTGGTGGGTTAGCCACGTCAGGACAAAACAATCAAAATGGCTGGAACAAAGTCTCCAAGGTATGTTTTTTGTTACATAATATTTCATCATGGTTTGAAATCCATTGTCATTAATTCCATCAAATCAATTAAACGAATATAGTGTTTTTTTTTTTGCCATAAGTTTTCTTTTATCAAATAGAAGGCAATAGTTTACATGAGAATCAATAAAAAAAATTGTATTAAAGAGCCTATCTACGAAACTCACACACCAAGTACGGAGAAGAAGGGTATTACCGGTTTGAACCCACGTCCCATCATATCAAATGTTCCAACTTTTACCATTTGAGTTATATTTATGGGACAATACTTTCACTTTTTTATTAGTTGTTTACCATTGTCTTAGCAATACATGATATACCTCTATATGCCAGAATACATTGTTTAGATATATAATTGGATTCTAAAGAAGTAAAACAAAATAATTCATAATGTAGGGAAACAGATAAATGTGTCAAAATAATCTGAAAATCATGTTATATAGTAATAGCATGAAGAATAACAAATATTTAATGTCAAACAAATATTTAACAGATATGGAGGAGATAGTGGCTGAGGCTCTTAAAATTATTGATGATAATGGGGACTCATTTGCTCAAAGGGCGGAAATGTACTACAGGAAAAGACCAGAACTGATAAATTTTGTGGAAGAAGCCTTTAGAGCATATAGAGCATTAGCAGAGAAATATGATCATCTATCTAAGGAGCTACAAAGCGCGAACCGCACAATTGCCACCGTTTTTCCTGAACAAGTCCATTATAGAATAGACGAAGATGAAGATGAAGAAAGTGTCCCTGAAACTAATTCATTACCTCCTAACCCTAATAACCAAACAGAAAAACAATGCAACATCCCTAAACCTCCAAGTATCTCAAAGAAGGTTTTTCGAAGTCAGTCTATGCTGCTGTCAAGAAAAGGAACACATAGAAGATGTGTCAGCTCGGAAAAATCTGCTTCAAATCCAACAATTCAATGTTCTGGTTTGAGTAAGGAAGAAGCATTAGCTGAAATAGACAAGCTTCAGAAAGAAATTTTGGCATTGCAAACTGAGAAAGAGTTTGTAAGGAGTTTGTATGAACATTCCTATGAAAAATATTGGGAAATTGAAGACAAAGTTACAGGTATGCAAAAAAGAGTTTGCAGTTTGCAAGATGAGTTTAGTATTAGTACAGTAATTGAAGATAACGACGCACGAGCTTTAATGGCAGCCACGGCGTTAAATTCATGCAAAGAAACCCTAAATAAGTTGAAAGAGGTACAATCACAATCATCTGAGGAAGCTAGAGAAGCATACCAAAAGGTTAAGGAAGTTCATTACAAATTTGAAAACCTTAGAGGTAACTTCATTTCCAAGCAAACAAATCAGGGAGATGAAAAAACAGAAACAAAAAGTAAAGTTGAAGAAGAGATAGCTAGCTTTGAAAAAGATATGCTTGAACATGATATAGGGATGTTGCAAGAGAGGATTAAGGAAAAGCTTGAGGAAGATTCGGGAAACTCGCTTACTATGACAGAAATTGCAGAGATGATCGATGAGCTTGTAGGTAAGGTTGTTAGTTTGGAAACGGCAGTTACTTCTCAGAATGGATTGGTGAAGAGACTAAGATCAGAAGCAGATGAACTTCAAACAAATATACAAAGCTTAGAAGAGGATAAGGAAATGTTGATTGAAGATTCAGAAAATAGTAACAAGAGGATGAAAGAATTGGAAGAGGAGTTGAAGAGAATTAAAACTCTCAACAAAAGTGTCGAAAGGCAAGATCACAGCCTCAAAACACACTTTCATGAAGCTAATTTTAATCTTGAGCATCTTTCAGGAAAATTGAAAAATGTGAAACTAGATGAGGAAGGGGAGAATTTGGTACTTAACAAGAATAAAAGCTTTTCTAATGGAAAACCAAGTGAGGATTTTGAAAAACATGTCGATGAACTGTCTAATAACAATTTGGCAATCGTGAATGATGCTAAGGAAGATCGTGCTGAAAATATCGGTGAAGTCGTAAATGAAGATGATAAGTCTAGATTGAAGGATAATATTGATTTTAGGACTGAAGGTGTACAAGATTTAACACAACAGGATAACGATGATTTCTCTGAGACAATACGTAATGTTAAAGTTGAATCACTTGATCCGGAAACTAAGGAGGAAAAAGATCAAACTAAATTGAATCAGATGTTTGTAAATGGATCAGATGAAAGAGAAAAGATTATGTTGGAGGAGTACACATCAGTTTTGAAGAACTATAACGATGTAACGGGCAAGCTCAACAATGTGGAGAAGAAAAATCGAAACAGCATTTTTGAATTGGCACTTAAGGTAATATCTTGCTTTATAATTAAATTCATTCTTAACATGTAAAGTCAAATTAAAAGATCCATAAGTTTAACAAATTTGACATATAGGTATAATTTTTAGAATGATTACTTATAATTACTTAAATACATATCATGTGATTTACAATGCAACTTCAAAACAAATCTAGTAAAAGTCTGTATGATAATCTTTTTAAAGTCAACTAAGTAGGTTTCAAGTCACCATAAAGCTAATTAGATATACATTATGCATATCTGCAGGTAAGGGAACTGAAGAATGTAGTTGCCACTAAGGATGAAGAGATAAACATTTTACAAAATAAGCTTACCTATTCAGAAACAAATCCGGATGAAAGTCCTCGCACCACTCTAACCGAAGAAGCGCCTCTTGAAAACGCGGTTCAAGGAGATAACAGGGAGGGTACTGAAATTCCATCTTCAGATATAGCTAGTACTTCTTTTGAAGATCAACACCAACATGTTGAAAACACAGGAAATATCGATATGTCATCAATTGGAAAGACAAGATTTTTTGTGGTGAGAGAAAGACAAATTGACAAACACCATTCCCTTTCACTGTTAGAAAAGAAATTCCGCTTCGAAATAGATGGTTTGCTTGAGGAGAATTTAGAATTCTGGTTGAGGTTTAGCACTTCAGTTCATCAAATTCAGAAGTTCCAACAATCTTTACAGGACTTAAAAGTAGAAATAAGAAAAATAAAGCAGAATAACAATTTGTCGGATAACAAGATCGCATCAAAAGCTGTACAATCAGAAATAAAGCCAATATTTAGACATTTGAGAGAAATAAGAACTGAGTTATCATTATGGTTAGAACACAATGAAGTGTTGCAGGATGATTTACAAGCTAGACATCCATCAATGTGTAGCTTACAAGATGAAATAGCAAGTGCTGCGAATCCAGATTCATTGTCAAAAAGAGTAGAACTTAGTGAGCATCAAGCTGCAAAATTTCAAGGCGAAGTTCTTAACATGAAACAAGAAATCAACAAGGTTTCTAGTGAACTACAAGAAGGTTTGAGTTATGTAAAAGGACTTAAAAATGAAGTTGAAAAAATACTTGAAGAATTGAGTCAAGCAATGGGAGATAACAATCATGATAAAAATTCCACAAGCCGCGCTAGAATGCCTTTGAGGTCTTTCTTATTCGGAATCAAGTTGAAGAAACAAAGGCAATCAATGTTTGCATGTGTAAATCCAGCCCTACAGAGACAATACAGTGATCTAGCAGAAGCTAATGATGCCCCAATATAGATGTTTCCATATATGTACTCTATCAATGAGGTGTCAGTTTAGTGGTAAGAATTTGATCTTTTATCCTCCAAGAGATATTCAAACCTCTTAGGGAACAGTAATAAAATAGTCATTAATGTCAGCTTTAATTAATGATAGATTCTAAATTTGATTTTTTTATTCTTCTTTCGAGATTAGTTATGCTTTAAATAGTGAGAATGTTTTGATATACAACTTTTAGCATGTCAGCATTTGCATGTGTCTATGTACTTGTTTAGAGAGTATAGATGAATGTATCTTGATTTCAATGGAGATATTAAATATTCATGCAAACATTTGCATACATATACTTCAAAGGTCACATTACATTGATTCCACAGTTTGTGAGGTGATATTTACCTTTTCTAAAAATATTTCGATTTTATGTCATTTAAAAAACTGTGTTTTAATCTCATTTTCTACATTGGTAGCAAAGAATTACATCACCACAGTTTTATGTTATACCAACAAAAAGAAACATACTAAAATCTCATATTTGTGCAACCATGGAGACAAAATACAATTAAATTAAAAACATTTTACCTTGGGGTATTTGCAATATGGTATAAATCAATTTAACGACAAAAAATCATCAAAACGAAATATTAAAACAACCTACAATTTGATTCAGTTTGAATTGTTTCCTTAAATAATTCGACTTGATATGATCAAATACATTTTCAATTGGATATATAAATTTATTTTATATGAAGTCAAAAATAACATACATTATCTAACAATATTGTTGTTAATTAGTCAAAAGGTACAATAAGTCATTTATTTTTTATCTTATTACTAACTTAATAGACACCATATTATATCACTGATCAGTGATGATTGGTGATATTACTTTCAAAAGAAACATGTTTCAAAAGAAAATATATATATATATATACACACACACACACTTCCCTCCGTCCCTAATTATAATACCATTTTCAAAACAAAACAAAAAAATTGTCCCTAAATACAAGACTTTCTACAAATTTTAGATGCATTTATCACTCTTTTTTCAACTATACCCTTATTAATACTACCAATTACTATCTATGAATATGAAAAATCAACATTGAATGCATTTATTTAAAAAGGGCAATTTAGTAATAGTAACACATTTTTCAGATTTTATTACTCCAACAATTTTTCTTAATACCCTTGATTTTTGTAAAATAGTCTTTTGAAAAGAGGCGGAGGGAGTAGCAAGTATTGGGGTATCATTTATCGTTTACCTTTATTTAGTTGTATTTTTCAACATCAACAAAATTGAATATTTGGGGGTTTAGATAACTGAAGAAGACGTTTTCTACAAAAATCTTTTTACCACTCATGCTGTAAAAATTTGCAAGAAACCAATCCATAATTTAGAAAGAAGGAAAGCAATTGCAAAGTAATAATGTCGGCAGTATACATTTGCCCAAAATCCACTAGATAACATACCACTGTTCAATTTCTACTACTATCACGGCACTTCCAAACCTTGACGGCATTCATCTTGTTTTGGCAAATTTACAAGTTTCTCTGTCATGTTCTGATGCTGAGAGTTTTCATTAACAGAGCTTGTCTTCTTGTCTTGATTTAGATTTTGACTTTCCTTATTCAAATTGTCATTTCCATTCTCAGTGGCCTTGTTGGGGGTAAAATTTGAATTCTTAACACTTCCTCGCTCTTCACACCCTACAGGATTTTGAGGCACTGCTTTGTGTTCCAAAACTTTCTCACTGGGCATGCTTTTAGCTTTATCTAAATCTAGCCTCGTCTTATCCAGTTTGCTATTTACCTGGCCCTCGGTAGTAGATGTAGAAGCTTCCTCTTCTTTCACATTCTCTTTTGGTGTGGAGCCAGGCCCAGCGAGTCTTTTTTCCTCTTCTTTCACAGAGGTAACATGTTTATCCTGTTGAGACAATAGACACAAAAACAATAAGCAAAAAACTCTCCATTTTTTAGGGAGACAAATATTTGATATACTAATTGCATGATGTAAGAAATTAATAAGGCACATTGGAATAAACCTTTTGGTCAGAAGGCAAACCCACGGAAATGGGTGTCTTTGTCAAAGAATTATCAGCAGGCACATTTGAATGAACTTTTGGGTCCGAAGGCAAACCAGCGGAAATGGGTGTCTTTGTCAAAGAATTACCAGCAGCCACATTTGAATGAACCTTTGGGTTGGAAGGCAAACCAGCGGAAATGGGTGTCTTTGTCAAAGTATTACCAGCAGGCACATTTGAATGAACCTTTGGGTCAGAAGGCAAACCAGGCGAAATGGGTGTCTTTGTCACAGAATTATCAGCAGGCACATTTGAATGAACTTTTGGGTCGGAAGGTAAACCAGCGGAAACGGGTGTCTTTGTCAAAGAATTACCAACAGGCACATTTGAATGAACCTTTGGGTCAGAAGGCAAACCAGCCGAAATGGGTGTCTTTGTCAAAGAATTACCCACAGGCACATTTGAATGAACCTTTGGGTTCGAAGGCAAACCAGCATAAATGGGTGTCTTTGTCAGAGAACTAGCAACAGGTACATTTGAATGAACCTTTTTGTCAGAAGACAAACCAGAAGAAATGGGTGTCTTCGTCAAAGAACTACTGACAGGTACATTTGAATGGACCTTTTGGTTAGAAGGCAAACTAGCAGAAATGGGTGTCTTTGTCATAGAACTAGCAACATGGACATTTAAATGAACCTTTTGGTCAGAAGGCAAACCAACAGAAATGGGTGTCTTCGTCAAAGAACTGCCGGCAGGCACGTTTGAATGAGCCTTTTGGTTAGAAGGCAAACCAACAGAAATGGGCGTCTTCGTCAAAGAACTGCTGGCAGGCACGTTTGAATGAGCCTTTTGATTAGAAGGCAAACCAGCAGTAATGGGTGTCTTCGTCAAAGAATTACCGGCAGACACATTTAAATGAACCTTTTGGTTGGAAGGCAAACCAGAAGAAATGGGTGTCTTTGTCAAAGAATTACCGGTAGGCACATTTGAATGAACCTTTTGGTTAGAAGGCAAACCAGCAGAAATGGATGGCTTTGTCAAAGAACTACCAGTAGACACATTTGAATGAACCTTTGGGTCAGAAGGCAAACCAACAGAAATGGGTGGCTTTGTCAAAGAACTGCCAGCAAGTACATTTGAATGTTTTTGGTTAGAAGGCAAACCAGCAGAAATGGGTGTCTTTGTCAAAGAACTACCGGCTACATTTGAATGAACCTTTGGGTCAGAAGGCAAACCGGCAGAGTTGGGTGTCTTCGTCAAAGAACTAGCGGCAGGCACATTTGAATAAACCTTTTGGTTAGAAGGCAAACCAGCAGAAATGGGTGTCTTCGTCAAAGAACCACCAACATGCACATTTGAATGAACCTTTTGGTTAGAAGGCAAACCAGCAGAAACGGGTGTCCTTGATAAAGACCTACCATCGGGCACATTTGGCTGAACAGGCGCCAAACCAGTAGGAATGGGTGTCTTTGTCAAAGAACTACCAGCGGGAACATTTGAACGAATCTTTTGGTGCAAACCAGCAGAAATGGGTGTCTTTGTCAAAGTACTGCCAGCAGGAACAGTATGTGCCACATTTTTCACTTGAGAAACCATCACTTGTGGCGCAGCATTTGTTCGCGAAACAGTTTGTGTTTGTGCTCCAGAATGAACAATGGCAGGTTTTGATTCACGAGCTGACATTGCATTACACTTTGAGACTGAATTTTCAGAGGCCAGTTTGGGTTTCGTAGGGGAACCAGAAGCTTGTTGAGCCGGACGTTGAGGTGGTACAGAACCATGAATTGTGGAGACTTGCGCCGTATTACGAGGCTGCACTTGATTTTTTATTGATGTGGATGTCCTACCTGCAACCATAGAAGTTATTCAGATTTCCACTAAAGTAATAGATAAATGACTTATAAATAACAAATCTTTTATTAGATTCACGAGCCTTACATTGAAAAATTGAAACTAAAAACAACGCATTTCCAGAAGATTTATGAACCAACATTTAACAGTTTACTTTACTCGCCAAATTAGGTATAAAATTCCTTTAGTAGCTGTTAACTAAATTGAATACTCAAGTTTAGAGAAAAACTTCAAAGCCATCAAAACAATAATAATCTGTAGCAAAGAACACAAACTACAGTTAAAAAGTACTCCCTCCGGTCCTATTTATAAGAAAATGTTGGGTCAACAAAAATTGATGTATCTACACTGAATTTTTAACGAGATACATCAACTTTTGTTGACTCAACTTTCTCTTAAAAACAAGACCGGAGGGAGTATTACTATTTGATGGAATTCAGAGACTGGGAAAGTCAGCAAGGCATTAAAACTCCTGCAATGAACTGCAAGAAATGACCTGCAGGATGGTGACGGCAATGTGCTCATTTGATGTTTTCTTATAATTGTGCTTTCATATTACCGATAACAAAATCCTTAGATACAATCAATGGCAACAACAACTTAGCCTTTTTCCTCAAATCTCTTTCAATGGTTTGGGATATAACTTTTTTTGTACTGATTGTACCTTTAACTACTTCTGGAATTGGATTAATATGAAAATAAATTCAAATAAGAGTCAAATGACAATTACCAGGATCAGTCACTCCAGGAGCGGTTAACTTTTTGAATGGCATGTCAAGGGCTAAATTTAAGGAGTGACGAGTTGCCAACTGTTCGGCAGTATACTGTGTGTTGGTGGTCACAGTGGTCACGGTGGGTCCTGGATTGGCACTGCCGTCTTTCTTTCTTAAAGCGCTCCACCTCTGAGTATTTGGATAGACCATGACAACATGTAGTATTAATAGTCAATTAACAGTAAAGGTAAAATGGAAACAAAAACAACAGGTACAAAAAACTGTACCTGCGAAACTAAACGCAAAACAAATACTCATTTTACTATGACCTAAACCATCACAGATTACACATTTTGTACATGTAAAACTCCGTTGCCGGGATTTGAACCCGGGAGAACTGGGTGATACCCAGGCATCCTGACCTGACTAGATGACAACGGTTTAAAATAAATTTAGTACCCATCAGTCATCAGATTCCAGTAAAATATAATATTTACAGAATGACAAGCACTGTGCACGCATTAACACATACTTGTTTTCCAACTGATGATTTTTCTTTCATCCTTTTAGAATCAAGGAAGAGATAACATAACACAGAGTACAGATGTACACTTAAATATGGTCAGCCTCAACAGGCACAACTACAATAGCTGCACACAAGCTAAAGTAAATTCTCCCAATAATAGATCTAGCTGGTATAGATAGATCTGCCAAGGCTGCCATGTTAGAAGAGAAAAATCACATAATACGACAACTTATTAGCATCCAAGTCAACATAGCAATCAATCTATAGGAAATAATGGATTGTGACCTCCTATCAATATTTAACTTTAAATAATGCCTGCCACCATTATCTGCCTTATTAATCAGCATGATAACATAAACCAGAATGAATTTTGATAAATATACATGGTTAGCAAATTGACTATTTTAAAAGCATCAACCACAGAGAATGAGCATTAAGTGATTTAACTTATCTGTCTTGAATTTAAGGAAAAATCAGGCTGGTAGGCAAATGTAATGGATAGTGTATAGTGTACATATAATGAATCTTGGCGACATTCTAGGCCAAAGATTAAATAAACTACATATGGTTATATAACACAGGATGTAAGGAATTTTATAGTTCATTCTAATTGCCAAAGGGTACTGTTATAGGGCTGTGACCACTAAGCAACCAAACACTAACATGAAATATACATAATACATGTGCATGCTGAATTGCTGATAAAGAAATGATATAATGACAGTGGAGAATGCCACGTAATTCACAAACTTTTAGGATTGAAAAAACACCTGAGACAATTGTGTTGCACTTCTCTTAATAGGAAAGCTGTCTCCTTTTGCCATGGTTGCCCAATTCCCTTCACCCCATTTCTGAACAGCATCCCGTAGCAAATTGTCCTCTTCCTCTGACCATGCTTTTCTTTTCCTTTTGGAAGCTGCGGTACCACCAATTGTTACCTTGGTTTCTAAAGCATCAGTTGATGATACAGTTGGCAGTGTCTGTCTCGGGACAGTAACTGGAAACATAATGCTTGACTGATCCATCAAGATAGAGGGCTGCGAAATCTTTGAAGTTCGTGATGAATGGCAAACGGGAAAATTTACAGTCATTGGAGCCTCAATTGTTGCGCTACTGGGGGTAGATTCACTTAGTGTGCGGGAAGCAATTATCACCTGATGATTAAACAACCCAGAGAATTAGGCTAGTCAGGTTTAAAGAACAACAAATAGCACAATCACGGTGTTTAAACATTGAAACCATAAGAACTTATTTATTCCATATTAAATGGAACTATCTACTTGGATCAACCAACAAAAATAGGCTCTATCAAAAACCATATTTTCAGAAAAACCATTAGAAAATTATTTTTCGTTGGAGTCTTCTATACTTTTTTAGGACTTCTACCTATTTTAATCAGAGAATCTATATCTTGATCCAATTTCTCCAATGAAACCTCTACTACTCTTCTAATGTGACCAAAACCACCATAGGAAAGTGTATGTTATCTGCTCCTTGATAGGTTCTACATCAACTTCGTATCATATATTCATCCATAATGCCATTATTTTCTAGTATACTTACTCATCCTTTTCTACATTCTCATTTTTTCTACACTTTTTTTTTTTTGCTGATTCTTCATAAGCATAAAACATTACTAGTCCTATCACTGTCAGATATTAATCTGATAGAATCCGCTTTTTTACAAGAATATAATTTTATGCTTCCCACAATCAGAAAGAGATTTATAAAATTTAAATGTGTGATTCCAACATGACAATTTCAGAAATGTGCCACAAATACTGTTTCATTTAATATTAGTCTAATAATATAATAATCTAATAAGTAAAGAGTAACTAGCTAAGTAGTGAACACAGTTTTAAAATATTGAAATGGAATTGCCATCATTAGTATATTAGTATGTTCACCTTCACACATGCTGAAGTCTCTGATGTAGATTCCGCACATCCAGAAGGTAATGATTCCAGCTCGCAATCTAGGTCACTATCATCATCCTGAAAATACAAATCCAAAAAAGAATGAATAATACAAGAAAGTACAACAATCCCTATTCAAGAATCTACAAAACAAAAATTCAATAAAAAATAAGAGGACAGTTGAAAATGGTAACGGCAATTGGAAGAGTAACAAAGGCAGTACATGTAAAACGATGGTTGTGACTAAAACAATATACAGAATAATGACAATGTTCTTATCTTCTGCATGTGGAGAAACTTTATATTGCTAACAAAAATTCAATTATTAATCACATAAATTTTGACAGGGAATAAACCGAAAGTAAATTATGCATAAAAATACATCCAGTATGGACTTAAATTAATGTATTGTGATAGTAACTATAACTGATTAGTAATAGAATATGGACTTAAAGTCTAATTCTTCACTACAAAACCAGCTTGTAAGGTGAGGACTGCGGCCTTGCAGGTTCTACTTACGCCATACCTCTAAGCGATGTGGGACTAAACACATCCTTCACAACCAGCACACTAACGAAGTTGAATGTTCAAATAAAGGTAGCTAAGTTACGACAACTAAAGCGCTAGGGGAAGACAACAAATAAGGCGCTTTCTAACACATTCAAGTAATTCAAAAGCATGTTCAACTGAATGATCTCTGATCACAGATGTCAGATAGCAATAGGGGCAGACAACAAATAAGGCGCCTTCCAACACATTCAAATTCAAAAGCATGTTCAACTGAATGATCACTGATCACCGATGTCAGATAGCAATAGTAGTTTTAGCGTAGGCATAGCTGTTCCTAACAGCTTGTTAAGTGCCACATAAGCACTGTCACTTGTAACTAAAGGCCTGTTTGTATTGGCTTATTTGAGTTTATCTATTGTCATAAGTTTTATGAGACTGTTTCAGAGAACTTACAAAAACAGCTTATGACATTATTCATAAGCTGTTTTCAGCTTATTTTAATAAGTTCTCCTGGATAGTTTATTGAAACAGCTTATAGGTTATATGGAAAACAATTTTAACTTTATTTTGTCTTTTTCTATCGAAATAGCTTATACATAAGTGTTTATCATGATAAATGCGTAAGCTGTAGACTGCAAATCAGCTATTTATCCAAACAGGGCCTTAAGTGGATAAAGATTGGTATCAGTGTAAATGATTGCAATATGAATCTTCAAATTCAAATTCAGAATTGAAAATATTCAGAAATATCAATTAACGATCATAACATCCCTTCTTATTGATCCAACAATAACAGACACAAACATCAATAGCTAACCGAACTAACAAGGATATTAGATCATGAAATATCAATAATAAACATTAATATAAAAAAAACAAAGTAGATACACACCATAGGTTGAGCTTCTTGATCGAGATCTTCGGGAAAGGAATAACCATACGCCAAGTGACGCCATAGCATCTGATATTCTCTGGCAGTAGAAATACCAGTGGTGGTTTTCTTCACCAATTCATTCCAATTAAAATTCTCGTCAGCAGCGTAATGTGATAATTCCTGAAACACCGTCAACACAGTCGCTACGTCATACCTGCAAAACACAAAAATTGATTCAGCATAATAAAATCAAAAAATCAAGAGAGAGAGAGAGAGAGAGAGTGAGGATACCGTTGTGTGATTGTGGCGATCGCGTTTTCAGAGAAGGTAACTTTCTTAGACTTCTTTTCTGGCATTGATGATTGTTGATGAAATCCTAAATTGATTGAAAATTGAATTTATGTTGCAAAACCCTAAACCCTGTGATGTAAACGAAGAGTGAAAAGGGGGAAGGAGAAAAGATAATTGTAATAATAAATAATGAAAAGAAACAGAGAGGTTTAACTGTATCGTGTGAGGTAATTACTGTTATGATTGAATGAGATCAGACCAAAGTTGGTGATGGTGACAGTAAGACTGTTGAAGAAGATCACCTCTCGATGTGTTTATTATTTACCGTTTGGGAAGACGATGAATGTAATTTTAATTTTTAATTTTTAGAGGGTGTATTGAAGTAAGATTTTAAAGGATTTTAAAAGACTTTTTTATCATGAAAGAATTTTGTGGTATTCAATCAAACTCTTTGCAACTTAAAAAAAGTCTCGTGATATTCAATCATTGACTTTTTATCATTTTAGAAAAATTTTGTGATATTCAATCAAATCATTTAAAAAAAGTTGTGGTATTGGTGGATTCTAGGGTGAGGGTCCAATTAGGTCCCTCACCGGTGAACCACGAGAAAAACACCAATAGATTAAATAAGTGGTTCAGATTTATTTAAATTAAAGGAGGGAACATGTAGAACTGCTCATATTCAATCATATCCTGCAATGGTTTCACCCGTTGTTAAGCGTAATTAATTGTTACGAACCGAACCGAACCAAACCAAACCATTATAAATCCATTATAAATCAATTAATGAAGCATGGATCATGAAAACGTTAGTGAGTAATAAATCATTGTTTTTTGTTTTGTATGTGTGTGTGTGATGATTGAATAAATATACTTTGTTGCATGATATCCATCTATTGTGGTTTGAGATTAACTTGTTTATTGGATCCTGATTTGTGTGTTTGAGTGTTTCAAAATCAATCAACCATTTTGTTCATATGATGTAAATGGTATATGTATTCCGTGTTCCTTTTCAGCTGTGAAATAATTTTAGCTTTGAAGCTACTTAGGGGGTTAATTAATGGCTTCAAGGCTACATCCATTAATCCGCTGCATCTGTTTGCCCATTTGTTTTAGCTTTTGTAAGGTTTCGGGCAGGATTTTAGTGGAAGCAAGAATAACTTAATTAGGTAAAATATGCATTAGGAAATGTTTTTCTTCAATTGCTTATGCTGAAACAAAATGGTGATGGGTTATACAAACGTTGAGACCAAGATGCATTTGTTAGTTTTATACTTGATCCGTTTTTACCAAAAGTAAAATTATTGTCGTTGACATGGAGACCAATATGCATTTGTTTGTTTTATATATCATACTTACTTGATTGGTATTTATGAAAAGTAAATAATTGCCGTTGACAATTAGCGGCGCGTGCAAGATGGGGTGTGATTAATCGTAAACAACACGACAAAATTCATTCCAAAAGGAAAATCAATGATGAGCGCCTATTACTGTTTGATATCCTTGCAATCATTGATTAGTTTATCCTCTTGTATGGAGCAGTTTTTTTCCATTTTGGCACTGTCTTAACACACATATTTTATTGATTTTGCACGTGACTTTAGGTGCTTTTCATGTTATAATGCACACGTCACATATTTTACTTGTCGCTTAGTGCCGGTCAGTGTTGTCAAATAGTGGATATAGCAGCTCAATAGCATAGAAGAATTGGAACAAATAGCTATTGTTCCGCAATCCTCTATTTAGTACAAAGTGTTGTCAAATAGGCATAGCCGCTATTGCGAAGCTATAAAACGGTAGCATAGCAGAATTCGAACAAAACACTTTTTTTTGCAATCATTGATTAGTCTGTGCTCTTGTAAGGAATCTTGGATGGAGCAGTTATTTTCCATTCCGACACTGTCTTAACAAGCGTAATTTATTGATTTTACATTTGACTTTAGATGCTTTCTACGATACACGTAACTTGTCGTTTGTGTAGTGCCGTTCATTGTTGTCAAATAGGGAATATATCAGCGCTATATCATAGCAGAATTTGAGCAAATAGCTATTGTTCTGTGATCCGCTATTTAGTACAAAGTGTTGTCAAATAGCCGCCATTGTGGTGCTATAGCACGGTAGCATAGCAGAATTTGAACAGAACGCTATTTTTTGCACTACGCAATTGTTATCACTGGTGCCGGATGATAGAATGTTTTTTGCAATTGAATTAAAAAATTTGGCATGACAAAATTCTGTCCAAAAGGAAAATCAATGATGCGCGCTTTGTTTTTTTTACTTAATGAAGAGCGCCTGTTTCTGTTCGATATTCTTGCAATCATTGATTAGTTTATCCTCTTGCAAGGAGTCTTGAATGGAGCAGTTATTTTCCATTCAGACACTGTCTTAACATGCGTATTTTATTGATTTTGCACGTGACTTTTAAGTACTTTTTATGTTATAATGCACACGTCATATATTTTACTTGTCGCTTAGTGCCGGTCAGTGTTGTCAAATAGTGGATATATCAGCTCAATAGCATAGAAGAATTGGAATAAATAGTTATTGTTCCGTGATCCTCTATTTAGTACAAAGTGTTGTCAAATAGGCATAGCCGCTATTGCGAAATAAAATGGTAGCATAGCAGAATTTGAACGAAACACTTTTTTTTGCAATCATCGATTAGTTTGTCCCCTTGTAAGGAATCTTCGATGGAGCAGTTATTTTCCATTCCGACACTGTCTTAACATGCGTAATTTATTACATTTGACTTTAGATGCTTTTTATGATACACTTAACTTGTCGTTTGTGTAGTGCCGGTCAGTGTTGTCAAATAGCGGATATAGCAGCGCTATATCATAGCAGAATTTGAGCAAATAGCTATTGTTCTGCGATCCGCTATTCAGTACAAACTGTTCTCAAATAGCCGCTATTGTTCCGCGATCCGCTATTTAGTACAAAGTGTTGTCAAATAGCCGCTATTGTGGTGCTATAGCACGGTAGCATAGCAGAATTTGAACAAAACGCTATTTTTTGCACTACGCGATTGTTATCTCTGGTGCCGGATGATAGAATGTTTTTCTGTAATTAAATTAAAAAGTTTGACACAAGAAAATTCTGTCCAAAAGGAAAATCAATGATGAGCGCTTTTTTTTTTTTACTTAATGAAGAGCGCCTGTTTCTGTTCGATGTTCTTGCAATCATTGATTAGTTTATCCTCTTGCAAGGAATCTTGGATGGAGCAGTTATTTTCCATTCAGACACTGTCTTAACATGCGTATTTTATTGATTTTCCGTTTGACTTTAGATACTTTTTACGATATGCCAAACATGACACTTGTCACTTGTGTAGTGCCGGTCTGTGTTATCAAATAGCTGATATAGTGGCGCTATAGCATAGCAGAATTTGGAACAAATAGCTATTGTTCCGCGATCCTCTATTTAGTACAAAGTGTTGTCAAATAGCCGCTATTGCGGTGCTATATCATTGTAGCATAGCGGAATTCGAACAAAATGCTGTTTTTTGCGATCTGCGATTGACTACACTTGTGCCGGTTGATAGACGCTGGTTTTCTTTACAGAAGGATTGCTACTTTTTGTTTTGTAGTTTTAGCGACAAAAGGGAAAAGTGTGTTCATTCTTGGGTCATATAAGTCTATAGGGTGTCTTATATTTTAGGGGCTGGATGCAGGACAAAATGGGTGTCCAATTATCTTCATGAGTAGAAATACCAAAACTCGTTAGCATTAGAAATTCTTCTTTTAATTGGCATTTTGGTTTGCCTAATGTAATTATTTTGTAGGTGGTTGCAATCAGGGATATAGTGCCACCACCTCAGAGGGAGGTATTCAATGATGTTTACATTGCATATGAGCTAATGGACACTGACCTTCACCAAATCATTCGATCAAATCAAGCACTATCGGAGGAGCACTGTCAGGTATACATTTAAATAAACCACCCCTTTTAAAATATACCTATTTATCGCGGAGTTTATTAAATCTTATCCATGACACCATTATAAGCCCCTTTTTTTGCTTCTTCTGCAGTACTTTCTGTACCAAATCCTTCGTGGTTTGAAGTACATACATTCTGCAAATGTTCTGCATAGGGACTTAAAACCCAGCAACCTTCTCCTGAACGCCAACTGTGACTTAAAGATTTGTGATTTTGGACTGGCCCGTGTAACCTCTGAAACCGATTTTATGACTGAATATGTTGTTACTAGATGGTACCGTGCACCAGAGCTTCTGTTAAACTCTTCTGATTATACAGCAGCAATTGATGTATGGTCTGTTGGTTGTATTTTCATGGAACTGATGGATCGGAAGCCTTTGTTTCCTGGCAGAGATCACGTGCATCAGCTGCGTCTACTCATGGAGGTAACTTCTTTATCCGTCTTTGGTGTTTGAAGAAGTTCAAGAATTATTGATTTCATTAGCTTTTGTAGTTCAAATGATTAACCTGCTGATTTTGAAACCAACACATTAAATTTCAGGTTAGATTATTCTTGAGTACCATAATAATATTTAACCTGTCAATTCATAATAATTACGCAAGATTATTCTTGAGTACCATAATGATTAACCTGTCAATTCAACGCAGTATCATTCTTGAGTATAATAATAATTATTCAGGTTAGATTTCATTAAATTATGTCAATTCTTGAGTACCATCAGATCCTTTTGTTGAAATATCGTCATTGTTAGCCTTGATACTATTTGATTTGACGTTTATTTTGTTTTATTTCAATTCCTTAAATCACTCATTAATTTATGAAGTGTCTTTATACACTCTCTCCTATAAAAGGAGCACCATTCTCATTGGAATAAATAAGTTGTGTAGTTACAGAATATTTCAACACCTTCATTCTAACCTATGTTTTTAATGGCGCCGCACTCACGGAGTAACAATGACATTTGGTGCAACACTCTTTAGTAGCTATTCACCTTCAACAGTTGCAGTGTTAGCGGCCGCAAACCGCGGCTGCGTTTCCATAGTAGAAGACTTTCCGGTCACAATCTGCGGTTTTCAGACCACCATCCTTATCTATTGAGAAGAAACGAAAAAGAAAGAAGTAATGTAGTATGAGGAAGAAAACATGGAGGGGCACTGCAGACAGTGTGGAGGCGGTGACTAATACACATCTATTGGGGATGATGTTTTATATTTAGGGTTTAGAGAATGGACGTTGTAGCTTTAGGTTTTGTTTCACATAATGGACTTTTTATAAACCACACAATGGGCCAAGTATGTTCGTAATGTCTAACAAATGTTTACTGTGGTAATAGAGTATAATAAACTTCAAATTCAAATTAAACTGAACAAAAATACTTTAAAATGTCTAATAAAAATAAAGAACTGAAACTATAAAGAAAATTATTCATATACATACATAGTATAATTTAAAATAAATTATTAAATGTCAGTTAATTGAATTATTAAGTATAATTGTCCCTTTAATTTTGTATATTTTTCTATTTTTGAGTATTTATGCATCTTTTTGGAGTTTATTTATTTTTTGACAAAATCTTGTTGGAATTTATGTTCACTCCGTTATTTGGGATTTACAACATAGTTCAATGCTTCATATTTTACAGTTGATCGGTACCCCATCAGAAGATGATTTGGGGTTTCTCAATGAAAATGCTAAGAGATACATTAGGCAACTACCTCCTTACCGCCGTCAATCTTTCCAAGAAAAGTTTCCGCAAGTCCATCCTGAAGCTATAGATCTTGTTGAAAAAATGTTAACTTTTGATCCTAGAAAAAGAATTACTGGTAAGTTCTCATTGCCTGAGGCTCTGTATTGATGGTTATAGATATAATGATGTCCATATGCATACTTCATGATTTTCATAGTTTCTGGCATCGTCAGTTCTTATTAAATGTTGTCTATTCAGTTCATCTATTATCGGTTGATAATTTGCATCTACATGCTGCATCTGAATGCTTTTGTTTTTGCTTTTGGGATGCCCAATTTATACTGATTTTATATTCTTCAGAAATCGGTTGTTTATGATTTCATCTGTTAAACGTATTCTATTTCTATCAATATGCGACATTGCAAACCTATTTCTTTGCTTACCTTTGGTTAGAATCAATGAATGTGATGTAAGTTTAGTTCGTTGGTCTTTTTACAGTTTTCCTTGCACCTATTAATCGTGAAGAATGAAAAGCATAGTCACATACGTAGAGAAATTTTTGATAGTGTTGAAAATGAAAAGAACCTATAAACTTTAAAAAGATGAAGACACGTAGAGAGCAATTATAACTTCTATATCTTAAGGCGTTTTCAATTTTTTGGATATACAATAGTATAGCTTTTGTAATGTCTCATTAAGCTAAGTAAATGATCATGTTCCCTTAGTTGAAATTTTTGGATCAAGAGAGTTTTGGAAGTACCCAACTTATGAAATGCAGTCATCTTGTCAATCCATCAATATCTATTGTTGATATATTTAACTGAAAAAATTGTTTTCTTATTTGCATGGAGATTTTTATTTGTTTCAAGTCTTTGCTTCGCTTTCAAAGAGAATAGAAACTACTACATCCATTTTTTCCTGTCGTGCACACACAGGAGCTTTGTTCAAGCAAAGCACAAACAAGAATATTATCTTATTTTGATGAAATTGCACTCACCTCCCCTGACTTATGATGTTTAAGTAACATATAAAATTATGGGGGGTAAAAAAGATTTGAGTGAAGTTGTGTGCAGTTTCTTCAACAAATAAGGGTATGGGTTTTAATTTGAAAAATATTGTCTTTGTTATTTAAGCACACCTCAAGGAGGTTAGTGCACTTTCCATATCTATTTTCAACTACAAGAGACTTCGCAGCATGTTTGTCAAACAATGCTTCCTAATTACACATTCTAGACTATAATGATTTTATTATGTCCTATTAGGGGTTTAGTTTCCAATTATAAGCATTAATTGTAACAGTGTCAAGAGTGCCAGGATTAACATGTAAATGAAAATGCTTCATACTGTCTTATACATAAGCATTGGCACCTGCGTTGAAATGCTTAAAATACAAGCCTTGTTTCATGTTCTTACATTCTTTCATTGACATTGTTTTTGCAGTGGAAGATGCACTGGCACACCCCTACTTGACATCTCTGCATGACATCAGTGATGAACCTGTGTGCATGACTCCCTTCAGCTTTGACTTTGAACAGCATGCGTTGACCGAGGAACAGATGAAAGAACTGATATACAGAGAGGCTCTAGCATTTAACCCTGAGTACCAGCAGTAGTGTAGTAGTGGTAATGATGGTAATGTTATCATTGGATTTGGAATTTGTTATGTTTGTTTCCCATAGGTCAAGAGATTTATGTGTATATATATCATCATATCTATCATCTGAAACCAGATGAACTTGGAATTTAATTATTTTGTTATAGGCTTGATTGGTAGACTCACTGGAAAACAATCATAAGGTGTTTTTTGTATTTTGTATTGACTTATTTGTTTCAAATTATTCTCCTATTCATTGGCTTCAGCTGCAGCCAACTTCTGATAAAAACTTTTTCTTATGGATGTGTGTATTTATGGGGTTGATTCTTTTTTTTCTTTCTTTCTGTTAAAGGCCGTTTTGTTCTGATATAAATATAATGATAAAAAAAAGATTGAACATGTTTTTATTTGAATAGTAAAAACCAGTTTAATTTGTGAAGTGAAAAGGATGGTGGTGGTCTGTGGATTGACAAACTAAAAACCAGTGCAATAAGATTTTAAATTGATTTTTTTTATTGGAAATCTTTGTTTTTATGAAACTCTTATTTTCAGATTTTTAATTTGAGAAATGATATTTGTACTGTCATTTTGGAACAACTCTCGCATATTCTCATTGTTCTCTCCCTCTATTATCGTTGACAATTATTAAACATGAGTCCTATTATAGGAAAATTTAAACTTCTTGTCTTAAGGACAAGATACACGATTTTGATACACGGTTTCAAGTTTTCAAGTTGAATCATCTGCAATCTTCACCTTTCTATCTCAAAATACTTTCAACAAGCTTCAAGATTGCCCAAATCTCCTCAATTCTCCTTCAAGTTTCTTGCCTCATACTAATATTCAGCTAGGCGTCCACTTGATTATAACATGACTTAAAATTTCGTTTGTTTTACACATGCGTGAGTTAACTCACGCTGGTATAAAACCATTCAATTTTTCACTTTTTTGTACTATTATGCACATGACAATAAACCAAGTCACACATGATACACTTTTTCTCCCACTGTCACACATATTCATTATACTCGTTGGTTGTCAAATCTATCACTTCTTTTATTAAATTCAAGTCAAGCATGGTTGTAAATGACTAAGAAAAGTGAATGGTATGCATCATAGTATTTTATTAATATGATTAACTCCACCCACACATATGCCCATATGCAGATAGTTCAAAAAAGTGAAAAATTGAATGGTTTTATACCGGCGTGAGTTAACTCACGCAGGTGTTAATTCCTACGTGAGTTAACTCACGCGGCACGCGGCGTGACTTAAGTCACATATGTGTAAAACAAACGAAATTTTAAGTCATGTTAATTTTACACTTGCGTTAGTTAACTAACGCATGGATATTTTGGTCAGTTTGGCTGGGTGGGAGCGAAATGTGAAGGGGGAAGAGCAGAAATCATGGAGGAATTTGTTGAAAATCCAACGTGGGAGGGGAAGAGCTCCAGGGTGAAAGGGAAAGGAGAGAGGAAGAAAAATCTGATTTTTTCTTTCTTTCTTGCCCCTTGGTGCTTAATGTTTATATAGTATCCCTGCACTTTTACCACTGTGTCCTTCCTTCTCACTTTCGGCTCGTTCTTCGAGTCCTGCTTCTCCCTTCCTCCTCTCCCCGTTCGTTCTACCGTCCAAAACTAGAATGCCAATAAGGCTAACGGATTTACTATAAAACCCCTCACTTATGGTAATTTGACTAATAAGACCCTCTTTCTTCATAAACTTTAATTTAATTAATCGCCATTTTTCTTAAAAGTATTAAATTTAAAATTAATTTTATCTCCAACACTAATTAAGATTGGGTTGTAACAACGAGAGAAGAAAAGGTTGTCTTAATATAGATCCTTTTTTTTTTTTGGCAGATCCGGAAGAAAAAAAATTGATCCTAAGATACTTTTTATCAATACATACAATGCAATTAGGTGGGAGAAAAACCAATTATTTTCCAATGTAGGAGTTTATAACATTAAGTTAAACAATGCAAGCATAGTAAAATTTGTAAACATTAGAAAGAAAGAAAAAAATAGTACAAGAGAGTAGCAAAACAAAGCTAAAACTACTCAACGTAGTGAGATTACCTTGTTTTTATCTCTTGAGCAGAATTTTGCCTCGTTGTTCTCTTGTGCACAATTTTTTAATAGTGTTAAATAAACTTGAGTGATGGTAATAAACTATTATCAAAATAGGTTCATCAAATACTTTAATGAGAAAAACAAAGGAAACATGAGGAATGAAAGTATGTAAATTTAGGGCAAAATGGTTCCAAGGGTGAAGATACACCAAAATAGGTAGGAGTAATCGATGATAGTTAAGAGGACAGCGAAGGGGAAAAAGTTTAATAACAACTAACCAACAATAACCGAAGAATCGATTCTAAAAGCTAGGATTTATGGCTTATCTAGAATTGATTTTGCAAACCTTGATTGGATTTTAGAAGATATAACCAAACGTAGAGAAATCACGTCAAACCAGATGAACATGAACGAGTGCAAAGGATACACCTTTTAAAAGTAGTTAATGCTGCATTGTTGAAAATATCATTAACATGCATTGACGAGTTTTTCCTTAAAAAAAATGCATTGACAAGTTTTATCAAAGAACGAATATCTAGTCTGTAAATTTAAGCATATCTGGTTCTAGAAGGGTTAAAACTTAAAACCGTAAAAAAAAAAAAAAAAAGGCTCTAAATCCTTTTCTTTTCAAAACAGGATGACCACCCTGGGGTGAGGTGCAGTGCACTAGCGAGCGACTTCCTTCCCCAAAATAAAAAAAAGAATGCCGCTATCATTATCATGCGCGAAGCTAAGCTTGAAAGGAGCCCGAGCTGAGAGAATAGAGCAAACTCGACGTCACAAAACCAGGGATAGATCACTCAAGGGAGCAACTCGAGATAGATGCAAGATTCTTTCTCCTGCCCTTCACTTAGAAAGAAAAGTAAATTTTTCAGCACGCACTAATTCCTAAGTTTTATAGCCTTCTTGTGTGACCTTCCACGGGGTGGCTGGCAAGCTTTAGAGAATAGGGGCGAGGTCCCCATACTACATAAGACCGTAAGCAGTGGCTCGACAGAGATGGTTCGAATCAAGCGAAACCAAAGGCATTCGTTGGCACCCGAGATGCTAAGGATCGAAGACTAACTTTTGGGATATGGAATAGTACTTTCTGTTTGTGCCTCTTTTTACTACCAAGTCACAATGGCTAGTATCTATCCCGGGGATGCGCTGTTGTGGTGACGGACGCGATATGAGGACATGCTGGAGGGCCGTTGCGAGATCAACGCCTGGCCTGGCTGGGATGGGAGGAACATAAAAAAATAGGGAGCTCAAGGAAAGTAGCAGTTCCTGCCTGGGAACGTTGTATGGCTCGCACGAGAGTCCCTGATGCGGACCGACACTGTTCGAGAAAATAAAAGCAGACCATGGGGGACTGACCCAAGCTATAGACAAAGAAGGACTTTGATAGATAGAATAAGGCACCAAGACATAAAAAAGAGGGCTACTTCACTATAAATGGTAACATATGAATTGAAACTAATGTGAGGGGTGTCAATTACCAAAAACGACTCGACCACTAACCAAGTCCCGCAGGACATTTCTAACACAAGGCCGAAGATGGATGCAAAGAATATTTTACTCTCGAACCATCACACAGATTCCAACCCAACAGCCCATGATATAGTAAGAACGGAATACTTTAAAGCATCCTTGTATTTTGACCACTATAACTAACTTATGTATGTTTACCAGCTGTATAGTTATTCTTATTTTATGCATAATAATAATTGCTACTCAATTTGTAACATTGGTATCATGTTGGAACTTTGCAAATAATTGTACAATATTCGTTTTAGAGGAAACTCAGAAATGACGTTGATGTATTATGCCCTAAGAACAGTAGAAGAAAGAAAAACTCCTAGCAGTGAGATTTGAACTTATTTTTTTAAGTTTTTTTATATTACTCGGATTGATTTTGTAAACTTCATAGTTATATTCTTCATAGCCAAACCTTGTTCTTGGATAAAGCCTAAAGTTATCACGAAAAGGAGCGCTATTATTTCAGAGTGGGAGTCAGCTCCAAATCCAGAAGTGTTATTCAAACATCAAGTGATTGTTCGATTTTAAATCGTTAGAACTCAATGTTAACACCCCTTTTCACACTACATCAATCAACCTAAAGTCAACAAACTTCTTGACAGAGAACACAGAATATGACATAAAATTACAAATTTGTAAAGAAAATGTTGATCATAAAAGTAAAGCTGGCCATAATTTACTATTTGCAGAAAAACAATTTTATGATACAAAACCAAGTATTCAACCACTATCAACTCTTGATGTCCCAAAAAATTTCGATAGGCGAACTGGTCCGCCACCATCTTCACTATCGGTTCCAGAATCCTTGCTTTTTGACTTGTGCTTCTTTTCCTTCTTTGACCGCTTAGACCTGGATTTTGATCTTTTTGATGATCTCTCTTCATCTTCACTACTGGAAGAGTATGAGGATGATGAAGAGGAACTAGATGGAGAAGATCTTCTTGAATGCTGCAATGGAAAGAGGTAATGTGATGAGTATGTGTAGAAAAAAATACATCTATAACAAATTTTCAGAAACATCAACTTTTAATCGATATTGCTTGATTACTATTGTTCATTCAACAATTAACAAAACTGAAGGCCAGCTAATCAGAATCAGTTACAGACCTAGAGAAGCTAGGGTTATAAGTCGGTCACTTCCAGCATAAATTGAAGGTTGTAAACCATGATTTCAGATAGACAAACACTTAACAAGTTAATATTTAGGCAAATCTATTGATGTAAAGCAAATGGTTGAAAAAAGGGAACAATAATAGGACAAAAGGCTTACTTTTAATCCCCTTAAACTTTTTAAAAAAAGCAAACTCCTAAAATTTTGAAGGAAAGGGAAGTTGCACTGTAATATCAATTACATCCAACGAAAATAATCATTTCAACAAAACCTCCATTTCTTCCAGACCTTGTGACAAGACATTGGAAAGGGTAAGTTTTGTATAACTCAATTTTTCCAAACAAAATAAAATCATTTTCAACAAAACCTCTTCTTCCAGACCTCAAAGCAACAAAAGATATTGAAAAGGGTCAATTCTGTAAATTTGTTTAAAAAGGGTCAATCCGAAGGACCTTGGATTGGGATGGAGATTGTCATTTCAGGAACCCTTTTTCACGTTTAAATATACTTATCCAAGGCGGAACTGTGTAGTGAAACTCAACTCAAATTCCATCCATGCCCGATGACTAGTACACGGGCTCTTTCTCGGAGGATTGAAGGAATAGATTCGGTTAGAGTTGATGGCCATTGAACATGCCAACTGTTATATAGGACATGTCCACTACACAGTTAATCGACAGGAAATTGGTTCATGTTGCTGTACCCAAGAGTTCACCAGCTTGGCAAGGGCATGGCAACTACCATGGGATATTCTCACATTCTAGTCGCATGGCAACATGAATGTCAAGTTTTAAAATGCCTACGTCCAGAGAAAACCATAATTTCCAGCCCCAACAAGGAGGAACATCAAGGATGGACTAATCTGAAAATGGCTTGGAAGGAACCAATGGGAAATTTTCTTAGAGGCACGTGCAATTTATACAATCAAGAACTTACTGATAGGAGGAATGAGGAATTGTATCAAATGTGAGCATCACTACAGCCTCACCAATCAGTGCCCTAATCATCACTCAAACTTGGGAAAGGATGAGTGAGAATGACTGGCCCAAGGAGTCGTTGTCAGCAATTGATTACAAAGAAGTTCAAGGAAATGGGAAATGGTCTACAGTGTAATGAATGTCCAAGAGGTGCACTCTTTACATATGGCCTCTTCAAGGACAGTGAAGGTGGACGTGGAAGGATGACTTGGAGGACACCCACTCATTGATAGTGGAGCTAGTCAGAACTTTATTACCGCCAAACTAGTGCCTCTTTAGTTTTACCCATCATTACAACCAATAAGTTCAAAGTTGGTTTTAGGAATGGCAGTAAGTGTATTATTAAGGAAGATGCAAAAATTTGATAATCAAGGTGGGTTGGACAAATCTGATGGTTTGATGAGTGGTAGATAAAAAAGGAGCTTCATAAAGCCCTAACGGTCTACTTATGTGGGCCGATTCCCTCATTAGAAAAGGGCTAAACTTTCAAGTAAATATGAGAAGGAAAGTTAGATAGAGGAGAGATAAAGCAGATCTACAACATAAAGTTCAGAGGCAAGAAGGGGTTATATATTTTGGGTCTTGTTAACGAGTGCCCCCGGGGCACTCTTTAAGGATCCCAAATTTAGAAAATATTTCTCAAAAAAGTCAAATGTTACAAATTCCAATGCACTGATTACACGGATTTTCATAAAAAATTGCTATTAAAGGTGCTTAACGAGTGCCCCGGGGGCACTCGTTAACATTTCCCATATATTTTTCATTTCAATTTTTGCTTATAGCCCGGGGCCATAGGAATTTACCTTGCTGGGAGCATTTGCTCTTTATGTATTTTCTTCCATTTTCTTGTCAATAATATAGTCTCCCTTTGTTATACTACTCCTGTCATTTATGGAATATAAATGAACCTTTTTGGATTAAAGTTGAAAGTCGCTGACAAATTAGAGGAATTATTTATAATTTACCCTATTTACCCTATAAGAGATCCAAAAAAAAGCCACATTGAAGATTCAAAACAAAAGACACATTGAAGATTCAACAACATTTTCAACATCAATGCAAACAATTTAAACATACACCATAACTAGTCCTATACCATGGTTGCTGAAATATAGAAGGAAAGTTAGCCAGCAGATCATAGTTGCATAATAGTTGAAGGGGTAGTTAGAATAGTGTTGTTTTTCAAATTAAACACTCTTCTCCAGGAAAAGTAAACTTTGGAATCAAACACACCTTTCTTTTTCTGCTGCTATGCTTCTTTGAAATTTTGTCCCTCTTGTCTGTATAGTAGAATAAGCAACGCTCATCATTAGAAACTGAGTATGGGAAAAGGTGCTAGAAAAACACAACAGGTTTCTACAACTTTACCAAATTACCACACATACCTTTTGAATGTTTAGACTTACTACTAGAGTGATTTCTACCCTGGGAAAGTTTGCGAGCCCTTTCAGCATCTAGTTGAGCCCTGTACTCCCTCATCATCTTATCTGCATCTGCTTCCAGCTCCCCCTTTTTCAGTTCTTCTTCCTAGTAAATAAATTACAACAAATCAAGTCAAACAAAAATTAAATAACAGCACTAATGTCCTTAAAAATTGACACAAAATTGTGCAGATTAAGATGTAAGACAAAGCAAACAATAAAAAAAGTTTGACTGATTAAAGGGACAAGCTGATGAAGACAATGTATGCGAACAAATCATCAAAGTTTTAAGTGATTAAGTATCAATAAACAAGTAGAAATGCTGATGATCTAATCCTTAGGGGGCGTTTCTTTCAAGTTTAGGAATCACATTCCCGGGAAGTGAATGACTATACCCATATTTGTTAATGGTTAAGAATAAATTATTCGCATGTGAGAAGGTGGGATTGTGCATTCCCATGGAGTTCTATATGTTTTCTTTTATTATTAGAAGAAAAAAAAACTATAACTACCACTTTTATTGGGAACATTCAATTGTGTGCCAAACATTTAAAAAAATAAAAAATATCCAGGAATTGAATTTTCATCTATATATTCCTGGGTAAGTTATTCTTGGGAATAACTTTCGAGTCTGTGTAACAAACGCCCTCTTCAGTTGGTAATTGAAGTTGACTGTTACGACAGGAAGGATAAAAAATAAAATTCCATAGAGATGATTTTCCAAAAATTCTTTCAAATAATAAGTGAAGTTGAGGGTAGGGGCAAGGAAATCCACCTTTCGACAGGCGCTTAATGTTTCAAAACCAAATCTATATATCATTATATTTATTTGGAAGTGCGGCAGGGCACGCACACACAGAGATCAAGAGGAGGTTCTATTTCAAATGAAGGCCCAGCACAAGTCTGAGAATAAGAGGTTGAGGGCATCTGTGTCACAAGGATCAAGTAGAGAGAAGGGGAGTGTCAATTGATTAAGAGGAGTTGAGGCAAAGGGGGTAAAGGTGTTTCAGGTCTCTTAAAGTACAGGTTGTGCCACATCTATCACCCAGCTCAACCTGTCACACAGCAAGACTTTCTCTTCCGGCCCTCTAATAATTCCAAAACAAAACTATTTTGGTCTTGCAGTGTAACAATCGTCGGCATAGCCAGACTTCAGAGTTGAGAGGTGCAGCAAACTTGAAAGATGGTGCTATCCAACAAGTAAACTGCATTCTTACAACCATGGTGCAAAACTCTATTTTAGTCTCAAAAAGATTCACCAGCCAACTTTTGTCATTTTGAAATATTCATGTTTAAAAATATGACTCCGGCAATGCTACAAAATAAAACAAGTAAATTAAGAAGAAATTAAAAAACAGGTAAATTTGGCGGGCAGGGGAGAGACGTGTTTTTAAACTTAGGCATTGACTAAAATAAACTAACACTAAATATCATACATCTGAAGCATGGGTACTCCAAACATGGAGAAGTACCGGTAACAGGTACGCACCCGGGTACTCGTAACTTGGTACCGAGCCGTACCTATTTTTACTTAGTTATTTCATCATAGTTGGTGCAGCAAAAACGTACTGGCGTTAAAAAAATAACCAAAATTATCTTGCTTTTGATGAAAATAGTAGAGGGGATACACAAAAAAAAAAAAAACTCCCAGGCAACATGATGAAGAAGTGTAGTAGTTCACTTGAAAAATCTTTTTTTTTTTTTTTTTATGTTTTATACCAACGTACCCATTCCTTCATTTTTTAAAATTTGCCGTATTACGGACCGGTACCCGTAACTATGAAATGTTATAAGGGTTTAAAATGTAAATTAGCACTTCCCTGCATTAAAATATCTCCCCTACCCTTGTTTGAACCAAACAAACCCTTACAGAAATAAAGCCAAACTTCAGACACAATTCAGGACTGATCAGACATATGGAGCAGAGGGCAAATGGAATAATGAGATAGCAGACAACCCTCCTCAAACTTATTACAACGAGGTGCACAAGGATGTATGTTGTATATTATATAAACACGGATAGTAATACATGGATGTTAAATCAATGAGATAACTCATGTACAAACCCAACAATGATCTGGATTGAAATTATAAAAAAGATGTAAGGTAAGTAGCTCAGTAAGAGTGAGTAAAACACAGAATCAACGGATGGGTTTTCAACTAAAACCATATCTCCCCTCTGCCTCTCATATATACACAACAACAAAAAATCCAATATACTTCTAAGAGTAAATATGTAAGGTTTGTAAAGAGATTACCTTTTGTTTCTTTTTGTACTCTTCCCAGGTAATTGTGTGAGATGTTTTAAGGCTAGCCAAACGGGCAGCATGCCACTCTGGTGAATGAAATGAACCATCCACCTGCGACAGTCCTCATCAATAACGGTACAGGAAAAGAAAGCAAGATCCAACATACGAGCATCACAAAGCAAAACAATCCTATAATACAATATATACACACATGCAATAAGACAAGAATAACAAATACCATGGTGAGAAGCATTTCCTCCAAAACAAATACATATACCTCATTTATGAAATTCTCCACAAGACCATATCAACCCAAACGCCAAAAGAAATTCATAAAAATTACATTTAACATTCTTGTATAAAAGAATGTCCATGCGTAGTAAGTTTCAATTCATCATTATTCAAGCAGATGTGAAGGTTCACTTCCATTGAAATATTGATACCCAAAAACAAATGTCAAAAAGCAGAAAATTGAAATTCAAGCACAGGGCTTATGAAATATCTCTATACAAGTTATTTTTTTCACTTGATGATTCTAGCTTTACGGCTTTTCCAAGTTATCAAGGATACTTAGGGGCTATTTGGATTGGCTTATTTGAGCTCATTCACTTGCGTAAGTTCTGTGAGACTGTTTGGAAGAATTTATGAAAACATCTTATGACATTTTCCATGTGCTGTTTTCAGCTTATGTTCATAGATTCTCCAAAATAGCTTTTAAAACAGCTTATACAAAAACAATTTAACTTTATTTTATATTTTGCTATAGAAATAGCTTATACACGAGCGCTAATCATGATAGAAGCTGAAAATAAGCTCTTTATCCAAACAAGGCCTTAATACAAATAACTTTAGCCAAAATCCCAAAAATTAAGAGCATAAAACCAAACACAAACTCATGTATCAGCTATTAGGAAATGAAAATAGATCGATTCGCGAACAACTGAACAAAATTGAAAGAGGATAATATGGAAGGGTACAAACCATGCCATCTTCAACCTCATCGGGACCACCGGAAGCACCACCGAGCCTTGCTCTCTGCATAGCTTTGTATGCTTGATTTTTCCCCATTTCTCTGAATTGAAAGATCGATTGTTCTATGGATTATGATCATGCACTATGTTTCGCCACAGTTAGACCCTGATTCAATTGAAACTTGTGATTTTTAGGGATTTGATTTTCTGAATCGCATTGCAATGTGCGACGTAGCTGGCTCGCTCTTGTTTCTTCTCTCTCTCTCGTTATCAGTTTCGTTCACAGCGAAAAATGATCTATCTATCTTTGGGCCTGCTTCATCTCTTCCTATTTGGGCCTCACCTGCTTTCTTACAAGCCTTTGAGAATTGTTTTTTTTTTGACACTCAGAAGTTCCTAATAGCACAAGTAAATTACTAGTTATAACTACAAAATCAGCGACAGTTAACTGTCGCTGAGTTTTTTGATCTTTTACTTGTGTTGCTAAGACATATCTAATGTCAGAAAAGCAATCCTCCAAGCCTTTTTACTCCCCGAACGGATATCTCTTCGTACAACTGCACAGACCGATATAAATTTTAAAAATATATTCTTATTGAGATATTTTTAAAATAAATTTTGGTAAATATGTTGTTCTAAATTATTACCAAACCCTAGACTTTATAAATTTGTGACCTGAATCCGCACTCTATACCATAACTTCATAAACAACAACAAAAATCTTCTTTTCTTTTTAGGGTTTTTCTTGCTCAAGAATCGTCAACAATGTTCCATCGTTGCTCTGAATGTAACATGCACTTTGGAAATGTGGGGCTTTGGGAAGTCATCAAAGGGTTCACAAAAAAGTTATAACACGGTGTAGTATTTGTGGTGAAACATTTCCGTCTGCTCAAGCTTGTGCTAGTCATATGAAGGTTCATCTACATGTATCATATTATCCACCAATGCCACTGTCAATACCACAACGGCGTTTTATTTGTAGTGAATGTTCGTGTGAATTTTCTACTTCTGACGAACGTTTCAACCACATGGCTGATTGTCACCAGATAATTCTCCGCGAAAACATATAAGAGAATGGTACATGCATGCATAGTTTATAATTTTGAATAATTAGTTGCGTTTTTTTGATAATTTTTAGCCATCATAGTTTGGGATTTTAACTTCTATGAGTTTTATATTATTTATGTGATTATTTTCTCGACTTTAGGTTCTTAGGTTTCAATACTATTTTTTCGATTCTAGGAGTTTTATATTATTTTTATTTTATTTTATTTATGAATTATTATTGTTATTACTAGCAGGAAAAGTGGAATGCATGTGTGCGTCTTTTCACTCTTTTACTGCGCTAACATTTGTAAATTATGAAATTAAAAGTATAATATCTCTGTGACTTTTAAATTATAATAAACCCAACAAACCATGTTATCTATTTGTTTAAAAGTATAATTGAAATAATAAAAAAGACAACTCAAATTTTCTAATTCTTTTTATATACAATATGGATTAATGATGTTGATGTATGTATGAAAACGTCAATTTTTTTTTAGAGGAAACCAGTCAGATAAATTATTCATAAGTTTTGCTTCAATTCCATGGACATAATATTTTTATGCTTCTTTATTTTGAATAACTTGAAAATGCAATTTTTTAATCCAACACTTCGTCTCTGTGTTTTTTTTTTCCTCTGGTTTTATCTTTGGTTCATATTTACAATATGATATATAGGCACTCTGATATTTCATATTATATTGCTATAAAAAACTAATATCATCTCAAAATTAATGACATTCAATTTAAAAATATTTATTGTATCCTTAAAAAAAATTAAAATTATTGTATAGATTTTAAAAATATTTATTGTATCTTTTAAAAAAGTATTTTTAAAATTATTGTATAGATTTTTTTTTAAATAGTATCACAATTTAATTTTTTTTGCAATATGATATATAAGCACTTTGATATTTCAAATTATATTGCTATAAAAAAATTAATATCATCTTCAAATTAATGACATTCCGTTTAAAAATATATTTATTTTAAAAATTCATTGTATATATTTTCAAAATAAATAAATAAAATAGTATAACAATTTAGTTTTTAGTAGATTTTGGCTGTCTATAGAATTATACATATCTATGTTTCAATTTTATATTTCATATATAATCATCATTATAAATATGGTAAATTCTTAAGTACATTTGAGTTTGGTTGGGTACCAATACCCTCTAGACAAAAAATACCCTCTAGACAAAATTTGTTTAACATTTAAATTTATTTTAAAATAAATTAATATGAAAATATGACATTGCATTGGTTGATTGGATGAGGGTACACATATCCAACAAAACTACATTTTTTTTTAAGGATCCAACAAAACTACATAAATACCATTGTGTTCATTTTTAAATATTGTGTCTATATATCACTTGTGAACTTAAAACATAGATTGTGTTTTTTGTTTATATAGGTTACTTTAATGAATGTATCTGTGCCTCGTGTAAATGCTATGGTGGCATTTAGCATATAGTCACTATCAAAGTGGTCTATGATGGTCAAAATGTTTAGAACTAAAAAGTGGTATGTGATGATCAAGTTGTTTAGAACTATTGAATTGGTGAAGCAGAGTCTTACAAATACTATTGAATTGATGAAGCTTAGAGTCTTACTAAAAAGTGGTATGTGATGATCAAGTTGTTTAGAACTAAAGAGTCGTAATATGATCATCTGTGTATGGCTTATAATAATATCTGTGAGTCATAAAATTGCGAACTTTTAATTATTTAAATGTCTTTTTTTAAAGATTTTTTATTGTAAAATAATAATTTTGGTGCCCCTGTAAAAATGATGTCATGGATTATCGTCTCTCCCGCCCACCCTCAAGGTCACCCCTGGTACGACTAGTATTAACTTTGTCCATGATAGACCACTTTAGAACATCAATTAGATTTCATACTTCTATTAGATTTTATCATATATCTCCAGCAGCATATTGCTTCTTCTTTTTCCTCCTTATCAATAAAAGGTTTGTTTGAGAGATACACAAATAAAAG
>Ga0315915_1000792_pt1 | contig 35143 bp, 10 predicted proteins | sample MpolbnodulesMG_FD_207738 | JGI IMG/M metagenome (GOLD analysis project Ga0315915, IMG submission 207738) | Medicago polymorpha root nodule microbial communities from Los Angeles, California, United States - branched nodules | ecosystem: Host-associated > Plants > Roots > Nodule | place: USA...
AAATGCCACCTATGTTGACACAATGATTTCTCAAAAGAAAGGCTATTTTTCAAGTCTTTGTTGCACAATTGAGTTTCTTTACACAGACGTTACAACAGTCTAGCATCCCATAAAGATTTAAATTTCTAATAGCAAACCTTGCTCACAAAACACTCATCAGCAGAAACTTGAATATGAAGTTATTTACCAAAAAGAACATTAAAAAACATGATTGACAAACTATAAGTAGAACAAACATTGATTACGAACAAAGCAACATACAGACAACATTTCAGGACTTCCAACAATCCAAAAACAAAATTATGAATACTCAAGCAAAACCGGATTTATCTAATTTTTGACACATTGCTTAAAGAATAAAGCATAATGCAAAGGTGAAAGTAGTTGCATGAGTTGGATAACACAATCTGCCAATGGAATCTTCATCCAATAACGAAAACGTTCATCCAATTAAGTTTAACTAGGAAGATTTTAGTACCAACAAAGAAAGAGAGATTCACCGAAACACAATGTAGATTAAAGTTTTTGTGCTAAATACAGCACAATGATAACAAGCAACATTAAAAAACAACACATAATTTTGTCCCAGAAATTAAATTGAAACAGCACATTACAAACAAGAGATCAAATCCTGCAAGATCTAATAATCCTCATCTCCATCAACATCATCTCCATCACCAGACTCAGCACCAACCTCCTCATAATCCTTCTCAAGAGCAGCAAGATCCTCACGAGCCTCAGAGAACTCACCTTCTTCCATACCCTCACCAACATACCAATGCACGAAAGCACGCTTAGCATACATAAGATCAAACTTGTGATCAATCCTGGAAAACACCTCAGCAACACTGGTAGAGTTAGAAATCATGCACACAGCCCTCTGGACCTTGGCAAGATCACCACCAGGAACAACAGTTGGAGGCTGGTAATTGATACCGCACTTGAACCCAGTTGGACACCAATCAACAAACTGAATGGTTCTCTTGGTCTTGATGGTTGCAACAGCAGCATTCACATCCTTAGGCACAACATCACCACGGTACATCAAACAACAAGCCATGTATTTTCCATGGCGAGGGTCACACTTAGCCATCATGGAAGAAGGTTCAAAAGCACTGTTGGTGATCTCGGCAACAGAAAGCTGCTCATGGTAAGCCTTCTCAGCAGAGATAACAGGTGCATATGAGGAAAGCATGAAATGGATCCTAGGGTAAGGAACCAAGTTGGTTTGAAACTCTGTTACATCAACATTCAGGGCTCCATCAAACCTCAAAGAGGCAGTGAGGGATGAAATCACCTGTAAAAGCACATCAAACAAATCTCAATATTTGTTGCACAACTCAATATATGTTGCATAATATTTACTACATAATTCAAGATCAAATTCAATTACTCATCAAATCTAATCAAGTAAACCTCGATATTAGCTACATAATTCAAAATCCAAAAGCAGACATTTCAAGATCCATTTTATTGGGTTAAGTATATACCTGAGAGACAAGGCGATTGAGGTTGGTGTAAGTGGGACGCTCAATATCAAGAGAACGCCTGCAGATGTCATAGATGGCTTCATTGTCGAGAAGAACAGCAACATCGGTGTGTTCAAGGAGGGAATGCGTTGAAAGGACACTATTGTAGGGTTCAACCACAGAAGTTGAAACCTGGGGAGATGGATAAACGGTGAAACCCAACTTGGATTTTTTCCCGTAATCAACAGATAAACGCTCCAACAGAAGAGAACCCAAACCAGATCCGGTTCCACCACCAACAGCATTGAACACCAAGAAACCTTGCAGACCGGTACAGTTATCTGCTAGCTTTCGGATCCTATCAAGGCAAAGATCAACAATCTCCTTCCCAACTGAACCACAATACAAATCATATTCTCATATCAGATTTAGATTCAATTTCAAATTCAAACAAACAATAACAAAAACGGGAGAATGGAAACGTACTGGTATAATGACCACGGGCGAAGTTGTTGGCGGCATCTTCTTTGCCACTGATGAGCTGTTCAGGGTGGAAGAGTTGACGGTAAGCACCGGTTCTGACTTCGTCAATGACGGTTGGTTCCAGATCTACGAAGACGGCGCGTGGAACATGCTTTCCGGCACCGGTTTCGCTGAAGAACGTGTTGAAGGCGTCATCTCCTCCTCCAACGGTCTTGTCTCCGGGCATCTGGCCATCAGGCTGAAAAACAACACCGCATCGATTAATCAATTGAAATCATTAAAAATCATGAAACCCTAAATTTGAGATCTAGAATTAAAAAATGGAAATGAGAAACCCTAATTAATTACCTGAATGCCGTGTTCAAGGCAGTAAAGTTCCCAGCAGGCATTTCCGACCTGGATACCAGCTTGACCAATGTGGATTGAAATGCACTCTCTCATTTTCTCGGGAAAATTTGAACGAACAAAGGAAGAGGAAGAAGAAGAAGAAAACGGAAGAGGAGCGGCGTTTATTAAGACGCTTCTCCCTTTTGAATTTTGTGAAGAATAATAGAAATGAAGGAGGGGTTATATAATAGAGCGAAAGAAAGGAAGAACTAATTTGAAATGTATGGTTAGGAATTAACTAGGGTTAGCTCACCTTGGTTGGTTTGACAGCGATTTTTTAATTCTTTTACAGGCTGGCTACTGACCGTTGAGCCATTTCATTTTTGAATTTTTTTGATTTTATTCTCTCCCCGAAATTCAAGGTCTTTTACCGTCTTTGCAAATCTTACTGTTTTGCTTATCATTCAGAATTGTTGCTTGACATATTTAATATGGCTGAAAAATATATTTAAAATATGAAAGCCCCCGAAATGAAGAAGAAATCGATTGCAGTTAACTACCGAGGAAAACCTCAACAGTTAATTGCCGATGCGTTTCTGCTACAAATCTGGCAGAAGTTCTCTCATCCATTATTACTCTCATTTTACCAAAAGAGTAATGATATTTGAACAACTATTTCAGACAATGATGACAACTTCTTTTTCTCTCTTTTCATTGGTTAAAAACAATGGAGAGAGAAAAAGGAAGAGAGAGAATAAGAGGATAATGTGAGTATGAGAGAGAAAGTTGTTAAAAAGTGGTTGTACAAATATCATTTCTCTTACCAAACCTCTCTCAAAATCTCTCTAAAAAAACCCAACTAAATCCTACCAAAATTATTCAACAAAATCACAAGTAAGTCATCATAAAGTTATTAACTTACATTTTAGTTGTTACAAATGTTTTTTTTTATAGTTTTTAGTAGATTTAAATTAGTTTAGTTTTTGAGTAGGTTTACATGTTATAATTCACTTTTAAAGTAGATGTTAGTTGATTAATGTAATTAAAATGTTTGCATGATGTTTATGTTATAATTTTAGGGTTATTCTTTATTTTGGTGTTTTATATTTATTTTTTTATTTTAGTTTTTAAGTAGATTTACATGTAAGAAGAGTATCACGAATTGAAGAGAAGAAGAAGATCACGAATTGAAGAGAAGAAGAAAATCAGGTTGAAAGCAAAGCAACAACATATCTCGTTGGATTGAAATCAATTGGGAAGAAAATCGGTAAAAAAAAATGAAAGAAAAAAAAGAAAGAAAAAAAACATGAAGAAAGGTAGAAGAACCAGTGGGAGTCGAAGGAGGTATGTGAAAATAGATGGTACGCGTATTTGATAGTTTATGCTATCAGGTTGTTAACCCACCAAAAACTAATGATAAAAATAACAAAGGAGGAGTAGGATAGGATTAAAAACAGGTTTAAGTTATCCTTTCATGTTGGTGCACCAAACAACAGATTAAAACATGATATGATATCCTGTCTTCCTATCCTATGCACCAAACGGCCCCTAACAATTTTTAAGTATTTTTACTAAGAGTTTAATTTATTGTCCATGTATCCAATAATGTTTGCCGCATAAATTAATAAATAGGCCAAATATCATTATTTTCTGTCCTTTTAGTTTGACAGAATTCTCAAGTTAACTCTTTAAGTTTCGAAAGTTTCAATTAGATCATTTTAGTTTGACATAATTCTCAAGTTAGTCTTTTAAGTTTCAAAAGTTTTAAATAGGTCATTTTAGTTGATACACTATTTCATCGTTACCCCTGTTGTTAGTTTCCGTTTAACTGATGCTGATGTAACTGTTAAGTTGTTGACCTTGATCAAAATACTGCATTTTAAAAGCTTGAGGGTGTCAAAACGCTATGTTTAATGGTCACAAATGATCATTTATAGTGCTACAAAGACATTTATTAACATATCTTTATAGCACTATTAAGCGGCGTTTTTAGTGCTAGAATGATCACTTTTTACGATTAAACGTAACGTTTTGACACCCTAAAACTTTTAAAAGACATCGTTTTGATCCAAGTCAACAACTTAACGACTACATCAACATCAGTTAATTATTAACTGACAACATGGGCAATGGTGAAATAGTTTATCAACTAAAAGGACTTATTTTAAACTTTTGAAACTTAAAGGACTAACTTGGAAATTCTATCAAACTAAAAGGACCTAGTTGAAACTTTCGAAACTTAAATGACTAATTTGAGAATTCTGTCAAACTAAAAAGACCAAACTGACATTTGACCTAATAAATATGACAATTCATGTGTTTTTATATTCATTAGTTAATGTGATAACACATCATTGAATATTTGTGTAAAATAATTGTACACTAACAAATTATATTGGTTTTTTAAAGAACAAACTATATTATTTAAATGTTTTAACTTATTTAATTTCTGATTGAGAAATTTAAATATTGTCATCTTTAGATTGATTATTGGTGTTTTAAATATTGTCATCCAATCAAATTTTATGATTTTGCCACATCACTAATTATATTATTTTTAAAATAAAATGATCCAACGATTAATCAAATCCTTAATTTTGGTTTCCATTCCCTTTTTACTTTTTTGCAATATAAATTCATTTTCTCATCTCAGCCTCCCGGTAACTTGCTTGTTACAACAATGGAAGTAGTAGTAGAACAACAATGATAGTTGACATAACCGTCGACGACGAAGACCTTTCAATGTTAGTGACTCATAGCCGAGTGATGAGGATGGTATTATTGCAAGATGCCGCTTTTCAGTGTGAGAAGAAAGAACACGACGACAAAAAGTTGTTGTAGACTTTTCAGTGTGTCATGGTTGTTATACAAACCACACTACATCTAAACAGACACCCATTGCCAATTTACGGCATAACTCTATCTTTCCCTGGTCTAGATCTCTCTGACCCTGCCATAAGCAACACCACCATTAGTGTTGGCATCACTTGCAATTTGAAGGACCATGCGAACTTTAACGACCAACAAAGTCATGTACCTTAACTCACAACGAAGAACAAGCCTAGTTTTAAAGAAGGAGAGATACCAAATTTGAGCATTGAATATGAAGAGAGACCAGAGGAGTTGTATTTGTTGGCCTGACACCAACGAGAATCAAGGAGGATGGGGTATATGAAATTGAAAGCGAGAGGATGATCGTTGTGGGTTGGTTTCTGCGACGTGGTATAAGGGGAGAGATAAAGCACATGTATGGTATAAGGTGTTATGTTAGAATCATGGTGATTCACTTTTCCAAAAGTCATACTTTGTAGCATTTGCAAAATCACGGTGACCCACGATTGTGGATCACCGTATTCTAACATACTCAGTGCGAAATCAAAGATACACAAAGAAGAAGTGAGTGTGGGTGGTTTTGCTTTATTGATTAATTCAATTGTTTAAAAAATTACTAAAATATGACACAACAAAAGGATTGATTTTAATTAGATACACGTGTAAGCATAGATTACCCTTTATGTGTATACTCTTTATTCTTTAAATTCTCCTTTAAAAAACTCAATTTTAGTCATTGGAAAAAAACAAGCTTAAATGCAATGTTGATCTTCCTATTTTAATAAAACTGCAGTTTTTTTCCCTGAAAAAAAAAGAGTAAAGCTGCAGTTTTAGTCTTAAAAATTAAACTGGAATTCCTTTGAAAAAACTCAATTTTTTTATAAGTTTTTTAGAGGATATATTTTTTACAAGTCGTGGAGACCATTAAATTTTAGGGTTAAATATGTTTTTGGTCCCTATAAATATACCAATTTTTATTTTAGTCCCTCTAAAAATTTCCTTCAACTTTTAGTCCCTATAAAATTTTCCATCTTCACTTTTGGTCCCTCTTTTAAAGTAAACTCATATGTAAAATTCATATTTTTGAATAAAATTTTGCAGAAAAATTCATAATATTATAAGAATCTCTCCCAAAAAAAATTAGATTTTTTTTAACAAAACATGAATTTAATATGAATTTTTATATTTTTGAAGGTTAAAAATTCATATTTAATTTATGTTTTGTTAAAAAATTCTAATTTTTTTTACAATATTCTACACATTTCTGCATAATTTCATTAAAAAATACAAAAATTAACTTAAAAATAGGGACCAAAAGTAGTGATTGAAAATTTTATAGGGATTAAAAGTTGAAGGAAAATTTTAGAGGGACTGAAACGAAAAGTTGGTATATTTATAGGGATTAAAAACATATTTAACCCTAAATTTTAATAGTAATATTATATCATTCACGTAACTCTTAATTTTTTTCCACAATTGGATCCAAATATCTTAAAACGATATGGTAAATGATTAAGCGGTCTTTGAGTTGCTCATACTCTTTTTATAGCGTTTGATTTGCTTATAAAAAAAAAATCCAAAAACCATTTATATCCAAATCAAACGTTATAAAAAGATTAAGCGGTCTTTGAGTTGCTCATACTCTTTTCCACAATTCTATATGGAATGGTTTAAAAAAATAAAATAAAATTAAATGGTAGAAAAAAGCAAATTGAAATATAATATTAAAAAATAAAATAAAAGGTTGCCAACGTAAGTTGAAGAGAGGTGCTTGTGAAATAAATTGGGGAGAAGTAGTTTTTTGAAGTAGCATTCAACAACTTTTGGTTAAAGCTCATTCCATTCAATTTTATGCATTCTAAAAATGTACTTTTTTCGAAGGTACTTTATTGATATTGTGTTTGGCCTAACTTCTCCTTAAAAGCGTAGAGAAGCTAAAAAAAAGTCGGGCCAAACGGTACAAGATGGAGGCTACATGAATAAAGTTAGAAATCAAATAGAAGTTGCGTTGATGAAGAGTAGAAATGTTTGAGTTTGTGATGATTTATGTTTTTTTTTTAAAGAAGATGATTTATGTTTTTAATTTTCCAAACTACTTTGATATTATTTATGTTATTATTTGAGCCTCCTAAAATTATTTCTCCTATTCAAATATTTAACAAGTCATTTATATCTTGTCAAAAAGAAAAGAAAAAGTCATTTATATGATGATACAAATGTGTATTCATGTTACACAAAATAAACTTCATTGAGTAAATATAGTATTTGTAAAAAAATATATCTTTTATATTTTAAACATTTTTTTCCTTCAAAAAATATTTTAAACATTTTTTTATTTATTATGTTAATTCATAATGAATTCAAAGTTTTTTTATTTATAGACAATGCATAAATATATGCAAGGTCCCGGGTTCGAACCCCGGACACAACAAAAAAATAACAAATTCAAAGTTTTATACAATATTTTGCCAAACAACTTTTAACTTAAAAATAACTTTAGAACTAAAAAAATAAATAAAGAAACCAAATAGTTTTAGCTTTTTTTTCTTAAAGGGCTTTATTTTAACTTTGTTTTAAAGTAGCTTTTAGACCGAAAAAAAGTCTGATCAAACGATACTATAATCTGTCGAAAATTATCTTCCAAGCAGTATTTTCATTTTTCACTAACTTTTGAGCAATTAAGGTCCTACGAAGCAAATCTCAAAAAGATATTATCTTACCCATCTTCTCAAACAATGCACTTGAGTTACATCCTTTAACCTTGCACAATCTCTTTGTCAATGATGGTAGGGAAGGGTAAAGAATACGCGTATAACATTGCATGTGGCATGTGATTGGCCCCGATTGTGGTACATATATATTTTCGACGGGTGGGCTATCGAATTCTATGATCCTACGCTTCAATTGCGGGCCCCAAGTTTTAATGATTTTTTTTTTATTGCAAATAATCATTTTAATCTCTTAGGGCCCCAAATTTTAATGATTTTTTTTTTATTGCAAATAGTCATTTTAATCTCTTATCGTGTAATGAGTAGGTACGATAATCATTTAACGTATCAAAATTTTAATATAATTTTTTATTGTATGTTACGTCAATCAAACTAATCTTTGACGTTAAAATAGTCTTTTAATATTGACTATTTTTATATAGATACCGGTATGATAATAATTAAATACTTACAATGACTAATATGAAAATTAAGTAAGTGTATTGATGCGCTGATATAACGATATTAACATAACATTTTAGCATAAGACACTATTTTGATTAAAATAATGAACAATCAATGACCATTTTAAATTTTTGATATATTAAAATACTACTATAACTACTCATTGCATATTCATGAACCAAAATAAAATACAGCTCAATAAGAGGTTTTAAAACTTAGACCGTAAAATAAAAAGTGTTTATTAGGAGTAAATAGCGTTTCACATTGTTTAATAAAAAAATATCATTTTTGTCATTTTTAAGTGTCTGTTTATGATTTTTTAAAAATCATTTTATGTATGAGCACAAATGATTAGAGTCTAGTATGGGACACCTTTTATTCTCTTTAATACTGCTGTGCTTTTAGTTTAGCCATAAAAATGCACAATAAAAAACCAAAATTGTTTGAGGTTTTTTTTCTTCAAATCTCTAGAGAGAGAAAAATAGATTCTTTTAACATAAAATCTAATTTTTAAAGAATCTATTTTTTTTTAAATTGAAACAAACGCACCAAATATCGATGCAGAATAGTTGTATGTATAAAGAATTAGTTTGACTGGTACATGTCAAGGCCGTTCCTACGAATCCGGAGGCTCGGTTCTGTAAGTGAAAAGAGACCCGTAATAAAAAAATGTATTTTTTTTAAATAACAATGTTCTATTTAAATTTTTTAAAAGATAAATACAAGGTGTCGTATATATGTTGTACACCCAAAGGTGAAAATCACTACCGTATACATAACAAACTTCAAATCATCATCCCAAAAAAACATCCACCTAACACCAAAAGCAACATGACTCAATTTTAATAGGCCTAAAACAAGACAACAAAAAATGAAAATGGAAACCTGGGAGTAGTGGAATAGTACTATTGGGCTATAATTTTTCTTTTTAGGTTCATACCTTGGGAATACTCAATTTCATTGAGCGGTTTGCACATCCCAGAGTTCAAACCCTGGTGCATGTCATATGTACTATGTAGAAATGTTTAACATAGTCAAATCAAAACCTATTTTCCCCTAAAAAAATCAAAACACATTTTATCAATTCATAAAAAAAAAAAAATACTATGTAGAATAAGAAGATATTTTGGGAACCAACAATAAAGTGTTAAACATTAGTATTTTTTACATATGTTAATTTGTAATGATTCCTCGAGTGTGACTTCCACCCGTTTGAACAGTTAATGCAATTTCATTATTAACGGTAAAATAAACAAACAAGGGAAATGTTAACCGAGGGCATATGGTAAAGATTCCATTAATAAAAATTATGTATTGGAAATTGTGTTAATTTATTGTTAAAAATATTTAATATTAGTCTTTTCATTAAATTCTTACTAGTAATAGAATGAAATTAATGTTTAACATGTGCCTCAAGGGCACAAGTTAACATGACCCAACAAATAAACAAGCTAACTAAACTAGCTTACAATTTATCGAGGAAAACTCAAGACTCACCTAAAAAAGATACGACTCTTCATAAAAGTTTACAAAGAGAAACGCCCCACACCATACAAGTCGTTTTGTAGGGATGAGTTAAGTATGATATAAACGTATAAGAGCCCATCGATCGTCCAACCCATCATGTATACACACGCACAAATCCCAAATCACACATGAAAAAAATAAGATCTTTGATAATAGTTTATAAAGAGAGACACATCACTTTACAAACATATTTTGTAAGAACGAGTCAAACATGATATAAAAAGAACAAATCACACATGTGGTTCGTTTTTTATGCGAAGAACCACATGAAACACATAAAAAGATACACATAAGTTTTGTCCACATATAAAAATCCGACAAATAGAGTTCTATTATAAGAAAGAAAGAAAAATAGCCTACAACTTATCATTCTTTCTTTCCCAATTGTACATATGTTTTCTGTCTATATATAAAAAATTTTGTTTTAGTACCTCTAAAAAATTTATCTGTCTTTCAGTTCTCCAAAAGTTTTTCATCTTTACTTTTGGTCCTTCATTTTAAGTAAACGCGTATGTAGGATTCATATTTTTAAATAAATATTTTTTTTAGAAAATTTATAATATTATAAGAATATCTCAAAAAAAAAAAAATAGATTTTTCTTAACAAAACATGAATTAAATATAAATTTTATATCTTTTACGGTTAAAGATTCATATTTAATTCATGTTTTGTTAAAAAATTCTATTTTTTTGGAATAGATTTTTACAACAAGCTACACATTTCTGCACAATTTTATAGACAAATAGAAATGTTACACATGATTTGTCTTAAAAATAGGGAGCAAAAATGATGATCGAAAAATTTATATAGACTAAAAGTCGAAGGAAAATTTTAGAGGGACTATAACGAAAATTTGGTATATTTCAGGGACCAAAAACATATATTTATAAATTCAATTGGAAGGGAGAACCCATCTTGTGTGAAGAGATTCTCTTCGATGACTTTGCATCCATTGAAAATCTAAACCATTGAATACATTCTCTCTTGCTTTTAATAGTAAGTTATTTTTTATCTTTTATTTTTAAAGGTTGGGATTTTACTTGATGGAGAGGATCCATTCCCCCTTATGTCCCACATATTTTCGACAAGGATTAGTCACTTTAAACTACAGTGAAAACTTCATACCAATATGTAACCCAAAAAAAAAACTAGTGCATCTGTTAATTTTATCAAACATTACTATGTTAACTAACTATTTTATCCGCTATAAACTACGTTAACTTATAAATTATTCGTTATAAAGTCATCCACTATATGTTAACTTATCCATTATTTTTTTTCCAAACAAAGCAATAGTATTTTTTTTTATAAAAATTACTAGTTTGTAGAATTATTTCCTCAAATAAAGTCTTACTAAAATTTTGCGTTTCTAATAAATTCTTGAGACATTCTTGTATGTGCACAAACATAAATGAATAGTATTTGATCACATACATGTAAAAAAGATTTTTTTTCAAAATACTAAATCATTTTAGGCTTATTCAATCACCTGGTCCCTTAACTCAATTGATTGTCTCAATTTGATCCCCTAACTATAATTTGTTCCAATTTGATCACCTATGTTTTGCTCCGTTACTAGTTTTAGTCCTTTCTGTTAGTTTCTCTAAAAAAAACGTTAACAGAAAGGACTGAAACTAGTAACAGAGCAAAACATAGGGGACCAAATTGGTACATAAGTTAACGTTTTTTTTTTAGAGAAACTAACATAAAGGACTAAAACTAGTAACAAAGCAAAACATAAGGGACCAAATCGATACAAATTATAGTTAAGAGACCAAATTAAGACAATCAATTAAGTTAAGAGACCGGATGATTGAATAAGCCATCGTTTTATTATTAATTTTTTTTTTATTATGAAAAAAAATAAATTTGATGTTTGTGTACCAAAGAGTATTCATTTAGTATGTTTTTAACCATATAGACTTTCTCAATATTCTTTATCCATTAATAGAAACAAGAAGAGTGAATCATCAAATTCGTCCTTGAATTTGTAAGGATCGGCCAAAATCGTTCTCCAATTATGCGAAATATCAAATTAGTTCCTGAATTTGACATATGTCGATCAATTTAGTCCTTCCGTCCTATTTGGGTGTTAACAGTGCTGACATGGCCGCTAACCTCTCACATGGGTCTCCATGTCAGATGCCACACAAGCAGTGACTAATTTGGCTGATAGTGACCAAAATTTTCAAGGACTAAATTGATTGATTTGCTGAAAATGCTTTGCTCTTTCTTCCCCAAATATATAAAATTTTCAACGGCTATTTATTCCCTAAATATATAAATTTGGAACCCTAATTTTACAATATGTAACCTACACTCCAAAATCCCCAAAATTTCTTCCAATAATTAGTGGGAACGTTCTTCCCCAATTCAAAAAACTTCAAACCCTAATTATTTGACTCACTATCAAATCGATCCTTACATTATATTAAAAACTCATCAAATAAGTCCTTGAATTATTTAATCAGATATCAATTTGATCTGTGAAGCATATATGTGCAGAACAGTGTAAAAAATTTAGAAGACACAACTTGATCCTTAAATATTACACAGACAAAAGTCATAAGTCATAAGTCTAAAGTCTGGAATATTACACATGCAAAAACAACCTAACAACGGGGCGTTAACAAATCATATTACATAGGCAAAAAGAAACCCAACTATGGGACATATGAGAATTCACTGGGTGAATGAAGTAGTTGTAAGTTGCCCTATATAATTCAAAGGTCAACCAAGCATGACAATGTTCTTATGGCTTTAAGTCTCTCATTGCAAGTGATGCACATGCATGCATACATGACATTCATTTTCATTCAAATAAGTCTAAAATAATTCTAAAAATCAAACTTGTTCCCGTTCAAATCAAAACCAACAAAATAAGTATAAAAATATAACATTTACACGTTAATTGCCAAAATTTGAATGTGCAAGTTTGCTTAAACAGATCAACATCCACCTTGATTCTGCAATTGTTTTCTATCTGATACCTTTGCATTGGAGCATCACCACTCCACAATGGTGTCCAATTGTGACTGCAATGTTCTCTTTCTCTAGCATGTTTTGCTGCCAAGAACACAGTGGTCTAGTTCTCTCATCAAGCTTCATCTTGTTTTGGTTTTCCACATTAACAATGACATAAGCAATGACACAAATCTAATTATCTACATCTCGTCCCACAACAAACAACAGTTTCCCTCCATAATACCCTTCAGAAAGCATCCACTAATCTAATCAGTGGTCTACATCCTGCCTTAAAACCTATGTAATATTTCAAGATCAAGTCATGTCTTCTGACTTTTTTACATTATTTTGCTTGTATATGCTTCAAGGATCAAATTAATATCTGATTAAATAATTCAAGGACTTATTTGATGGTTTTTTAATATATTGCAAGGATCGATTTGATAGTTAGTGAAATAATTAGGGTTTGAAGTTTTTTGAATTGGGGGAAGTACTTTACCACTAATTTTTGGAAGAAATTTTGGAGATTTTGGAATGTAGATTACAGACTGTAAAATTAGGGTTCCAATTTAATATATTTGGGGAAGAAAGAGCAAAACATTTTTAGCAAATCAATCAATTTAGTCCCTGGAAATTAGGGTCATTATCAACCAAATTAGTTTCTGCTTGTGTAGCATCTGACATGGAAATCCATGTGAGAGGTTAACAGCCACATCAACACTATTAACACTTAAATTGAACGGAGAGACCATTTTGATGGACGTCTGACAAATTTGACCGATTCATTAAATTTAAAGACGAAATTGATTCGCTCAAAAAAGAATAGAAATCATCTAAACAAAGGGAAAACAATAGAAGGGACAAAAGCGTAAAACACCTCACCTTCTTGTCTCGGTGATAATAAGGTTTTTGTCGAAGATTACTTTGTAACGAAATATTTGTCCCTCCACGTCTCTGTCTTCGTGTTAATGGTTTCTTCACTTTTTAGTTTCACGTCTCATCGCTGATTTGAATTAAAACCATTTACTCCACAATGAAGAGGAAGAAAACTTCTCATCCCAAATCTGCACAACAAACGGTTTCAGATTCAACATTAACACCGACAACAACGACGAATTGTTATTTACCCGATGAATGTTGGGAATCTATCTTCAAATTCATCATCAACAACGATGATGACGAAGACAACAACCGTCGCAACTTGAATTCTCTCTCCCTCGTTTCCAAACAGTTTCTCTCCATCACCGATCGTTTCCGATTCTCACTCAATGTCTATCATCCAAAAGAACTTCGTAGTCTCAAAAGGTACACCAACCTCAACTCTCTCAACCTCGCACACTACTACAATTACCACACTGATCTCGACCAGTTTCTTCGCAAAATCTCTCGTTTCCCATTGAAACTCACATCACTTAATCTCTCCAAACAGCTCACCTTTCCTACAAATGGGTTGCGAGTTTTTTCACAAAAGATTACAACTTTGACATCTCTCACTTGTTCACGCATTGATGCTAATCGTTCGCTTAATAGTTCTAATTTGTGCCTCATTGCGGAATGTTTCCCTTTGCTTGAAGAACTCGACCTCAGTTACCCCGCGTATTGCGGCGAAACTTCCTCTAGCTTTGTTGATGGGGTACAAGCACTTTCACTTGCTCTTTTCAAACTGCGTAAGGTTAATTTTTCTGGCTTTCCCATAAACAATCAATCGCTTTTCCACCTGTTATGCAACTGTAAGCTTCTCCAAGAGGTCATCATGTTTGACTGTGATCAAATAACCAATGCAGGAGTTACTTCTGCTCTCCGTGAAAGACCAACATTGACGTCTTTATCCTTCTCCACTACTCCTAACAATCCAGTATTCAATAATTTACATTTTATTGATTCGTTGGTGAGTTTGAAGGGTTTGACTTGTCTTGATTTGAAGCATTTGAAAATCTCGGATGAGTTGCTCTACTCGATTGCAAGGGAAGGTCTTCTTTTGAAAAGGCTTGTCCTTCAAATTTGCATCGGCTATAGTTATGCTGGAATCATTTGTTTGGTATCCAACTGTCAACGTTTGAAACATTTGGATCTTCAAGATGCTGGTTTTCTGAATGATCAACATGCTGTAAATTTGTCTTTGTTTCTTAGTGATTTGGTGTCCATAAACTTTAGTGGTTGTCCTAAGCTCACCAAATCAGCCTTGCTTACACTTGCTAGGTATTGTCCTTCACTTAGTGAGATCAAAATGGAAAACATTGGGACGGATTGTGTAGAGAATTCTGATTCTTTGGTGGACTTAGGTGTATACCCTCAATTAAAGTCTCTCTATCTGGGTGAAAATACATGGTTAAGTGATGAAAGCATCATAATGTTTGCTTCCATTTTCCCCAATTTGCAGCTGCTTGATTTGAATTCTTGCAATCGCATATCTAAAGGTGTCTGTGAAGTTTTAAGGAGATGTTCTATGATTAGGCATTTGAACCTATCCGAATGTTCAAGAGTGAAGCTACTTGGAATGAACTTTGCAGTTCCGAAGCTGGAGGTGTTAGACTTGTCATTTACAAAGGTTGATGATAAAACACTCTATGCAATCTCAAAGAATTGTTGCGGGCTTTTGCAACTATTACTGGAACATTGTGATAATGTCACGGAGAAGGGAGTGAAACATGTGGTTGAAAACTGCACACAATTGAGAGAACAAGATCGCCTTCTTTACTAGTATTTTGAAAGTGCTGTGTTGAAAGTTTGTACTCTGTAAGTTTTTTTTTTTTGAAGATTTAATTCTTTAAGAAATCGCATTTTTTAAATGTCAACTTACAAATGTGCATTTACTTATCAGTCTATGGATGATAATTCCCCAAGTAATAGGGTAATATTTTTATATAATGTACAGTGTAATGCTAACAGTTATTTAGGGTGTTGTTAAATGGCGGATTTTTAGCAAAAACCATAAGCAATTATATGAAGGAATACCAGTGCCCGCCATGCAGGTGCCATTGGCTGCAATGACATGTTTATATGGCGAATTTTTGGCCTTCCGCCATCAACACCACTTGGGGGGCTATATGCAGTTTTAAATTGGTTTTGCTTTTGTTCATTTGCCTTGAATTATATAGCTTAAATAATTCATTGGCAACATGAGTTTCACACTTTTCTCTGTTGTTACTTTTCTTAGTTTTCTGTGGTTTCTATCAACTTTTGATATCCAACTTTATGTTATTTCTTTTTGGACAAAACTTACAGCCATTATATACTTGGCCAAATTACATCAGGGGTCCTTTAAGTCTCACGTTTGTAACAAATTGGTCTTTAAGTTATTTTTGCAACATATCAGTCCTTTAAGTTGACAAATTGTTTCGACATAGCCTTCCGTCAAAGAAACGTTAAAACTGATTTTGCGATTTCAAAGGTAAATCTGTGATTTTCCTACGTTTGCATCAATCTATAATTATTTCCTAATCTGCGATATCAAACTATAATAATCTTTCATCAATCTGCGATTTTTAGCATCCAAATCTTAGTGGCTTTTAGAGGTTGCATAGAGTTCTTTTGATACTTCACTTCATGACAATTTAACGTGGTTTATGCCTTCCTAGTCTGGTTTATGACAATTTAACATCTCATGAAACGTATGCAAGTCATCAATTTTTAAGTTTCTTTGATGGAAGGCTATGTCGAAACAATTTGTCAACTTAAAGGACTAATATGTTACAAAAATAACTTAAAGGACCAATTCGTTACAAACGTGAAACTTAAAGGACCCCTGGTGTAATTTGGCCTATATACTTTATGTTCCTGCTCTGCCCTGCCATAATTTAACATGTGGATTATATATTCCACTTTAGACCAGCAACTAGCGGTTTATTTACCTTTTTTCTTACATGCTTAAGAGTTTTCTGTTTTTATTTATTTATTATATATGTAAGAGAATTAGAGGTAGTGTAGACATACATGTGATTAGAAATCCCAAACATAATTGGCCCAACTGAACTAATTAATTAACCACTGGATTCTGTAGATATTCATGGGTATGGCGGTTTCTTTGGTTAGAATCGGAAAGAATAAAATTCAGCAGTTAAGCTTGATTTCTAATTTGGTTCAACTTTGCAAGCTATGAATATTTTTATATGGTTTAGTGTTGATATTATTCTACAAAATGAGTTATTGATTATCCTCCAATTCCTTGGATACTTGAGAAAATATTGTCTAAACTTTTTCTTACCCATAGGTGTTTGCAGCATACAAAAAAAATACAGAAATATGAATATATAAAAGCAATCAAATCTCTTGAAATCAAGTCAAATTTTCTGCTTAAGTACTTTTCCCTTTAATATTGTAAGTAGTACATGTTGCATCTTGGTTCTAATACATTTTTTCTGATCTACTAGTTTCGATGTTCAACAATGTTTGAGCCTTGTTGAATAAACTGATTAGTAGTCTATATACTCCCTACGTCCCAAATTATAAGCAAAAATAACCCATTTTTTCCCCAAATTTCAAGCAAAAAAGACCAACTTTTATCATATTTAATTATGATTTTTCAAAAAATTATCTTTTCCAAAGGAAAATTAAATGCAAAGTGCATTCAATTTGCTCTCTTTTTCATTTTCTCAATAACCAATAACCAATGAAAATTGTTTTTACATCTTCCAATAAAACTTATTTCAAGAATAACACAATAAACTATGTTGCAAACTACTATGTTTTAGTTTTCTTAATAAGTGTGATTTTTTTTTTTGCTTATAATATGGGACGGAGGGAGTATAAATTATTGAAGAAGTCAGATGAGAGATTGATCCTTATTCTTGCGATCCTGTGAAAGACTTAATATTAGAGTTACATAACTTATGTCCTGTGATTTGTCAGTGATTTCATTCTTTTAGGGAACAGTGGTTTGTTTCATTCATGTAGGGATATTTTGTGGTTTTAGTTTTAGAATATACATATAATATGTGTGTGTAAATAGTTTTAGTTTCATTTGTTGTTAGTGCTTGGAAGTAATGTTAAAATTACATCACTTTGTTATTTTACTCAAGTGATGCTCTAATGTTAAGCTAGATTATTTCTTTGGATCAAAGAAAATAATAATTTGATGGAGAAACAAAGCCTTCAACAAAATGATAGATCCCTTTGTTTTACAAGCTCTCTGATGGTTAAGTAGAAGAATTTCTTGTTAAAATTAACTATAGAATAAATTCAATATCTCATATGGTCATAGTGGCGGAGCCAATTTTATTTTTTTATGAAGGGGCCATAATTTTATGATATATATTTAATGTGTCACAGTAATTACAATCTAAAGCCCTAGGTCAAATGGCTGGGATTTTTGTATATTGCATTTTGCAATATTTTTGAAAGATTAAAAATGAACTGTCCAAGGATTGAACACACAACCAAAAGCTCAAAGGCGAGATGGATTACTGCTGTGCTGGACTGTAAATGCGTGACTTATAATGTAAAAATTACTGTATATAATATAACATTTAGCTAAAAATGTGTTTATATACCTATTAAAAATGAAATTTTTGAGACTTTGGGGAGGCTGGCCATGGCCCTCCCCTGTCCCCACCCAGCTTCGCCTCTGCATATGGAAATACCAAATACATTCCTTATTAAAATATATTCATGGTTTTCGTTCAATGGTATCATTACATTCATGCTAAAAGTCATGTTAAGTTCTATTCATTGATTGCTTTAAAATACACGTAAGGATATTGAGCATACTTAACTTAAGCCTTTTTCTAACCCACCTGGGTTAGTCTGGTGGTATTGACTTGGGACCTGAGAGTGTGCTCTTCCTCAAGGTCTCAGTTCAATTCTCTCTGGTATTAATTTGGGTGGTCTAATTTAGCTTCTTCTTCAAAAAAAAACAAAACTTGAGCCTTTTTCTTCTCTCCTCTGCTGAAGTTTTTGTCTCTGCTGAACTGATAGAGGTGTTTCTTTTTCACAACTTTGGATTTCAGTCTTCTTTTATCTCCTTACCACAACTCTTTCCTTTTCTTTCTCTTTCTTGTCTATATTCATTAACACTTTTTTCTTCTTCCAATCTCATTTTTATCAAATATTGTTTCATTTAAATCATATTCATCTATTTTTTGTGCAGAAAATTAATTGTAGGCATTAGTCTGAAGATTAGGAAGACAACTTCCGGTATGGATTGCTTCTTATACTTGATTTTTGAATTTCGGTTTCCTTTGTCTCTATTCCACTATTTGAAGAAAGTCAAAATATGAGTTATGTATTATGTTCACATTGTGTCATTGACATTTTTGTGTGGTTAAGCTCTATTACTGAACTTCAAGCCATTTTTTAGTATTTTCCCAAAGAAAATTAAAACTCTCATTACTATATATTTTTACTATGGAGTTTGTCCTTTTCGTTTTTTCCGTAAAACTAATACAAATTTCATAATATTTATAGTTGCATTGATGTTTCACGCTTCATGACTTTGCAAAAAAAAAATCATGTGTATGTGTATGTTGTATCGACTTGCCAAAATTTATTTTACCACTTACTTGGAAATATGACGGTGTATTTACTTAAAACGAATTAGTTTCTATTGTCACGAATTTATTTGTTTTTCCTTGCCTTTAGTTTCTCATTATGACAAATCATTGATATCAACAACTACTTTGTTTATGTGTTATGCCACAGTTTCACATTTAACCTGTTAGGATGCCAAAAAAATGAATTTCCTATATTGAAAACTTTAGTCTGAAATAGATTTTGCTTTGTTACCAATTAGTCTGCTTTCAAAATATAATTTATGGGTTTTAGATTCTAAATTCAAGTAAATTACATAGAAATTATGGAAAGAAAACTGAAAGAGGTCACAAACATGATACACTTACAATTATGTTACTTGAAAAAGTAGTTTCATTATGTTAAGCATGGGATTCAACATGAACTGACTATCTTCTTTAAGAATTATTTTTATCTGCTTTATTTAATTTGCAATTGCTGCAACTGAAAATGGTTCATATACTAAATTGTATCAATGATCCAAATGACAGATGTTTACGTTGGAATATGTGGGCAGGAAGGCAAAACAGTGATGAAATTGAGAGATTGCTATGAGAATATCAATAGTACTTCAAATTTATTAACTACTACTTAAGATACTTTCCTTTTAGCTTTGTTGTCAATTTATGTGAGTATTGGAATTCTGACAGATGAAATTTGGTTTACAAGGGATATACTAAAACATATGCACACATGTATCTTTTCTAAATCTTAATCACTATGAACATGAAACCATATACTAAAGTGGGAATCCATGTTGCGCGTGATGGAAATTGGAAAAGTTTTAAGCATTTTATCACTAGGGAAGGGATCTTCAAGATATAGATGATTTATTATCTATGATGTGTAATGCACATTGACAAATACTTAATTGAGTTATGCATTCTGTTCTATAGACATATGCAAGTCTCTCAGTATTGACAAATAAATCTTATTCTAAATCAGTCTAGGTGTGATTATATGATGATAAGGGATTCAGACTCCTTAACCTCTTTCGTTGGCAAAAAAATTATATTGTTTTTTGACCTATAAATTTCAGTCTTTCAATATAGTGCCTTATTCATAGATATATTAAAGCGCTAACCATCAACAAACATAGTATTTTGATATCTTAGAGAAGAGAAAGAAATAACTAATTATCTTCTCACGATGGGATTTATATATATTTTTAGGAGAATTCTTATTTTCCCATGAGAAAAAGTTGGTAGTTAGGTTTTTATACCGCACGAGGGGTGGAATAGCTCAACTGGTTTGAATATAAAAGTTTAGAGTTTAAGTCTTGGTAAGGAGAAAGCTAACAAAACAATTAACATTTCACTCTGATATGAATTGTGCTTACGAGATTGTATAACCTATATGCTAATCATGAAAGAACCAGAAGAAATAAAAAGACAAAATAATATCCTATGTTTTTTAGCGATAACCTGCTCGCCTTTTTCTTGTCTCGTTTTTTACAAAACTTTTTTCTTTAGAAGCATTTATCCAAACGCACATCCCATAGATTATCTTAGTTTACAGTTTTATCATCTACAGATACTAGGATAAGAGGAAAAGTATTGTAAAAAAAAACCAGAATAAACAGTGGATCGTTTTAAAAAAAAAGAAACAGGTGTGTCCATTTTAGTGAACCATTGAACAGTTCTTTTAACATTAGTGCCATTGAAATTTCTTCTATTATGTGAATGGTGGTCATGCAATTTACCAATGGTGGGAAAAGTAAGGCCTTTGCCCACCATAAACGTCACCTGATTATGGTTATGATGATGATGATGATGATAGCTTTTCAATTTACAAAGGTTCTGGTATATCATTATAGATGCAATAACATTTGCTAAAGACAACAGATTGTGGGGACACACGGTGAGTCCCAATGCAATAGGAAAAAAGGAATTACCCAGCAGCATGTAAAAACAAAGGTATAATCAAATCTGTTCGCCACAATATTCCGAACATGATCCATATGTTGCATAAACAAAATGTGATATGATATGACTTATTGATCTAACGATATAAAATAAATTTATGCATAATGCAAGACTTATTTATTGTGTACATTGGACAAAACCTCCAAACATAATAGAAAGTTATAAAGTTTATTGTGGAAAATTGGAAATATCTCATTCCTTGCCTTAACAATAATAAAACAAACCACAACCAACTCACCAAACATGCGCACAAGAACAAGACCTAACAATCTAAAACGAAGACAAACAATTTGTGGGTCAAAACGACAGAGTAGAGAACGAGACAAATTTCATATGTTTAACTGTGGTAGATTGCTACAAGAAGACACATTATAGATAAGAGGAAAAGAACTTTAGGAGTACACAAGAACTAAAAATTGAAAACCGTAAGTAATTAACTACAGGAAATTTCACCCTGTCTCCAATAATCCAGGAACACCAACCCTTGTTTGATAATAGATGTTCAAACATTTTGACAAAATGCAAATTAATTCTAAGAAGAGGTGGTATGAGTTGCTGTGCTAGAACAGAAAATCAATCACATGATGCTGTAAATAGTTGTTTCAATAAAGAATGAACGTGGTATACTATACAGAATAAAAACATAAACAAGTCTCTAAACACTGCTAAAGAGCACTAAACTAGACCAGAAGAATGTGAAGGTAATACTGTAGTAACAACGGTTTCTCTTTACTTTCTTTGATCTAAACAATGGATACATACCCGTGAACCTTCCTTTTCTGATAGATCTTGCAATTTTTTATTACTAATATATTACCTCGTAAGAACATGTATGTTTATTATGGTAATCCTAATGAGACAAATAATAATATAATAAGGTCACAGAAAATAAGCCCCACTAGTGTCAAATCAGTGAAGCATAAAGGAGGAAAAACAGTGACAAAAAATTTCAATTCCACAACCCTGACATTCTTGGACCACATTTGATCATGTCCAATGTCCATGTTTTTTCCCCCTTTTCCCTACCCGTACATTATTATTTCACACACAACACAACATAACAAAATATAAAATAATTAATTATCCACTTGTTCTAAAATCATACTGCACAATCAACAACAACAAAAACAAAAACAAAAATTAATAAATCCCCTTTCTTATATTGGATTCAATACTTGAAGTCAAAGATAAATCAAGAAAATCCTCGATTTCAAAATCTGATTATACCACCAAGAAAGAAAGGAGTGTTGTTGTTGGTTGGTGGTGAATGAATGTAGTAATAAAATAATATAATATGCCTGGCTTCAACCTGTCTGCCTTTATGGTACGACGTCAATGTCTGATGATGAGCAACGAGGTTGTTGTTGGATTTGCAAAGAGAACCAACTGTTTGTGATTGTGAGGAAGGGTATAAGGGTCATTGCATGCTGTTAGTCCTACTACTGTGGAAGATGATGAAACAACCGTGTCCACCACCATCACAACCACGGCATCCATTGCTGAATCAAAATGATGACAGAGAGAGAGAGAGAAGAGAGAGAGACTGTGTTGTTTTCTAAAACGGGAAAACTGATTTGTTAGGGTATAGAGACAGTAATAGTATTTGCAGGCATTGAGGAGGAAGTTTTGGGGAAGGCCGGTGAAAGACCATTTTCAACTTTCTCTCTGTTCGTTTCTACTCACTCTTTTCTCTCTCCTATCCAATATAAATCTCCACTCTACCCTTTTCCTACCATTCAAAAATTAATTTCACATTAGTTCTTAAATGTCTTTTTAAATGTGTTTTTGTTAATTAACTTGACCCAAAACACGATCTTTTATTATCTTAAGGCCCATTTTGCAAAGGTTGAATTAAATAGGACCAATCTCTCAGCTTCAGATCTTCTCTGATTTGTAATGCCTCTCAACGAATTAAATAATCCCTCCATCACACTCTAACGACTCATCTTTGATGCATATAAATACAATCAAACATACACGCTTCTTTCCAACTTTTTTTTTTTGAATACGCTTCTTTCCACCTTAAACCTCTAGTTTTTTGCTCTTTAATTAACTCGATCATCAAGGTGTTCACAACCACCACCCCAACTTCCAATTTGACTGATATTCTTGATCACCTCAAATGAGACGTGTCTCTAATTTGAACATATTCGAGAACTATTATGAAATTGTTATTACACATGACTAGCTTATAAATTAACAAAATAATACTCCCTCAGTCCCGTAATAATTGAGTCATTTACCAAAAAAAAGTGTCCCAAAATAACTGAGCCATTTTATTTTTCAATACAATATTAATTACTTTTTTCACTTTATAACTCTAATTAATACTACTTTCATCATTTCCAATTCAATATATTCCATTTTGTATTTATGATAGTGGAGAATCCACCAATACTTAACAAAAACACTTAAAACTATTTTTCTCTCTCTTTCATTTATACGTTTTTCTTAATATGTGTGAAATGAGCCAATGGCTCAGTTAATTCGGGAAGGAGGGAGTAAATTAAAGAGCAATGATATATAAACAACAATTGATGACAACTTTATTTTCTTCTATTTCTATTGGTTAAAGAAAACTGAGAGAGAAAAAGGAAGAGATAGAATAAAAAGATAACATGAGTATGAGAGAGAAAGTTGTTAAAAAATTGTTACAAAATGGTTGTACAAATATTATTTCTCGATATTAAAATAGAGGAGAAGTGAATAGCCTAAGGAGAGGGGCACTTTGGGGTTCCAATTTTTGACTGTAAAAGCATGAAATGACGTATTAGAAAAGTGTGACAGGAATTCTTTACTTCCCTTCCTAAATTGTGTCTCAATGGCTTTTATTGCATTGTCCAACGATTTTATTGTGCACCTCTTTTTGGTTTCACCTTTTTGCTCTCCCGCTCCTTCGCTGTCTGTGTCTGAGTTGTAATTTTCCCAAATGTCTATCATCCTAAATGATCCAACAAAGATTAATAGTACTATTGCTACATTTGTTTTTTTGTTATTCCCTCTTGCAATCCAAGATTTCGTTGTGTATGGAGTATGTTTGTTCTTGGACTTTAACTATTAGAATTCTATAAACTATATATTTCATAAAAAAATTAAAACTATAACATATATACTTTTTTTTAAAAGAAATTGTTCATTAAAGTGCAGCTCTTTAAATTAATAATTTTTTAAATAATTAATAAACATTAGTAGTACGTTGGTAACACAATAAATGAAATAGCCGTCCTCTCTCATTTATGTATGACAGACATACAAAAGCTGTTTCTGTTTTATGTTCTGTTGTGTGCTTTGATTCCCTGGACATTACTCCTATATTACACCCCACCACCACTACTACCAAGTACTATCAACAAAAATAATACACTTATTTTATTTTAGAGTCTTGCTAACCATTGCCAAAAGTAAAATTTATCACTTTTCACCATTTTTCAATACTATATTTCTATTTTTATTCCATTATCCAATGCCCCAAAAACAATAGTTAGCATTCTCCTTTATTTTATTACAAAAATGTAAGTATTAATATGCTCATTTGTTCCGTTAGAAAACACATTTGTAGTTAATAGCACGGGCAACTTTTTAAAAGGAACAACGTAACTACAAGAAAATTGTCGATTGGTATGGTTTTTTAGGGCACAAATTTTGATTTGCTTGCATTTAGACTTAGCATAAATAGATCTGAATTAAAGAAAGTAGACCAACATTACATGAATCTTGTTTATTTCTGTAAGAAGAACAATAAATGAATAAAGTACTGAAGAACGTTAGAAATACTACAAATTTCATAGAATGATCCTGATTGTAGAGCTGCACTGGGCCTAATTGCTTTCATGTAATAATTGGGCTACATTTTGAAGCAAGAGCCCATAGTGGCCGAGAATTTCTTTTTCCACCCTCCTATTTTCCCGCACGCCCTCCATTTTGCCCATTTTATTTTGTCCAGATTATATAATCCAAAACATATTTGACGTTTTTCAAATTATAAAAACCGAACAGTATTTTACCCAATTTTTTGGATTATAAAATCACTATTTTACCCATTTAGGATTTTTCGTATCTATTTGACAATGTTTCCATAAAAAATTTGACAGCGTATTTTTTTTTGTCCGTCGAGAAAGTGGTAAGTAACATTTGAAATTCATACACACAACTATGAGATTTTGAGTTTAAATAAGGTAAACATGTCTATCCCAACAATATCGGCATTTATCGGTTGAATTAAATGTTTTAACAATATTATTTTATTATTAGGTGTTTTGACAATTTTAGCACGAAATGGGGCAATTCATGACTAGTGACCGAAACTGTTTTCGACCTGTTGTCTCGTGGGTGCGCCATTAGTTTTTTCTACTCTAAAATAAGTCACAAATGGCAATTTGGTATCGTCGATTTTTTCAAGTGCCTAAGATTGGCAATCTTCCCAACCATATCAACAAAGTCAAATTGATCCATCCCTCTTTGGACCTTGAAAAATGAAAACATTATTACATTACATGCTAATGCCGACTATAGTCTATATTACATTCTCCTTATTATTAAGTAGAAATGCTTACATTGATGGGGTGGGGTATACTCATTATATAATCAGATAAACCCATGTGTTTAATTTTCTGTGTGTTATATACTAGTTCGGCTGACAATTATTTTCTTGATAGTGCATCATTTAGGTATGGCTGGTATACATTTCATAATCTATGATGAATTGGCCATTTTACATTTTAGGTATTCAATTTAATTTCATATTTAAACAATTCCTTGTTTCAACCGGTAGTAAAACGGTTATTGATCAAATTTTACTTATCTTCGGATCAAAGTTTAGGTTACTATAGCCTAATTCATCTCAAAGTCGGAGGGTTAAAAAAAAAACCTGGCATGTTATTCTTCCAACATACATCGATTACTTTTGATTGGAGTGGCTATTTAGTAAAAGTCTACCACCTTTATTTTATGTCTGTTGATGAGAGAAGGGAAGATCACAAGAATATATGATAGATATTATACAATTCTGTTTATAAGTCTGACTTAACTTAGTTATCATTTATAGTCCATCAAACAATAGAATATGCAGTAATTATTAAATAAATCAGCTGTTGGGTGTTCCTATTGTACTTAAACAGGAACATCCCTGTCCTGATATTAGCTTCTTCTCACAGCCAAGCATGCTTTATAAGTTGATGCCTTCTGTCTTTTTCTTTGAGAAGGAAAATACCATTCCTCTTATATATCGAACCTTGTCACCTTTTTTTTCTTTCTTCCCTTGATCTCTTTATTATGGGCTCTCCTCCACCATGCCAGACCTAAAGAAATGTTTGTTGTATTTGTGAATCTTATTCTTCTAGAGTGACCCCTCCATCCACTCATAATGCAAATGAAATTTATGTACATAAATGCAGATATAGTTGCATTTGCATACACACACGTGTGACAAATTATGTATTCATTTTTGCATACAACAAGGTAGCAAGCATGTGCCAATTATTTTATTATTATGCTTTGTCATTTTTATAATTTGCTTTAGAACTTGGTATAGGTTTGATCATATTGATGTTTCCTTATAATTTCTCCTGTTTTTTTATTCCACTAAGCTACTACATAAATATGATATATACTTGAAAATATTGTGTGATGGGTTTTGCATCATATATTGTATACCACGGCCTGTGTTGCTAAGGATGATTGAGTTTTTTTGTTTAGACAGAATAAAATATTATCTACACGCAACTACAGAGATTAATATCTTATGTCGTCATGTAAGATTACAATGTAAGATAAAACTCTCATAAAAAATATTTAATGTTATTGCATTTTCAAAAACGGATTTTGAATCCTCTAGTTAAGTTAGACTCAAACCATCTCATCTAAACGCTTTTGGTAAGAAGATTGGTTATAATCAAATGTCAATCTTCAAATTCCTTTCAATAAAATTAAGGGCCGTTTATTTTGTGAGTGGAAGTTCTTAGCACACTACCAACGGTTAAATATGGTTGATGCCTTTCTTTCTCTTTCTCCATAGCTAGGTCTCAACTCATTCTAGCATATAACAATCAATCAATACAAGAAAAAAGCAAGCAATAAGAGGGAAAAGCAAAAGCTCAAATGCTTCTACTTTCTTCTCTTTCACTATAGCTAATCAAAATGGCGACAAGATGCTCTCATCAATCAATAATTCCATTCATCTTTTTTTTCTCCACTAGATATATTAAACTTTTTGTAAGGGGTCCCTCCACATACAAATAATGCCACAATATTGTATTCAGAATCTGGAACCCATTTAAATTTTTTAAATATATAATAAAATAAAGTAGCTCCATGCGAATCATATCCTTTGGTCCTCACTAACATATATGCTTCTTTTATTGGAGCAATATATCTTTTGACAAGTTATTGGAGCCATCTTGAACACTCAAAATCAAGGTGATCATAGAAGAAGAAAAAAACAAATTCCATAAAGCAAGTAGGGGATTGATTTCAAGCGTGTGTGGGTCTGGCAACTATAGATACTGCACATTATTGTAAATTGTTGGGATAACAAAATGATCTCAAAATTTATAGTTAAGTAGTAAGAGTCTTACATGGTAACTTCAAGAGAGATATTTCAAATCTTATTGGAGATGATTGTAAAATGTTTATTAGTGTTATATTAATTATTAATAATAATTTCTCCTTTATCCAATTTTTTAAAAAAGTCAAAACTCAAATACAGGTTCAGAAAAGCAAGTTGCAATAAGTAAAATAACAAGAGTCAAAGATAGAATCTACAAATTACTTGTCTAGAAAAAAACAAAAACATTACGGTACCTTGTTATCCACTTTACAACCAGTTTCTCATTTATATTACATCACAACAAAAGAGAGACTGTTTATGTTCTTAGTTGTTACTAAACTATATATTTATGCTCCCTCTTACCCCTTAATTAAGCTACTTAACAACAATAATAATAATTATAACTCAAATGGTTTCTTTACTAAGGTGACATTTGTCGATACGTCTTTGGTTGACAACTTGCAAGAATCAGATTTTCTTGGCTCTGCCTCAATCAGAAGCTGAACAACTTCTTTCATGGTTGGTCTACTAGCTGGTGCTTTGTAGCTGCATCTAATGGCAATTCTCAACACTTTAACCATATCATCTTTGAATGAACATGATAACTTTGGATCAAAAACCTCACTTGGTCTAGCTCCTTCTTTGCCTTCAACTTTGTTTGCAACCCAAAAGACAATGTTTCTGTTTTCTCCAAATTCTGACTCAATTGGCTTCCTCCCAGTTAATAATTCCAACAAAATCACACCAAAACTGTACACATCACACTTTGTGGTTGCTCTTGGTGAATATGCATATTCTGTCACACCACCCATCAAAACAAATTAAATAGATTTAAACAAATATTCAACAAACTTACAATATGTTAATAAGATTACTTACTGCTTAAGTTAACCACATAACTAATTCCCTAATACAAAATACTGTTTAATCAAATCCTACCTCTGTCCCTAAATATATAATCCTTTTGAGATATTTCTTTGTCCTTTTTAATAGGACTCCCCTTTTGAAGTTTTAACTGTGTTAATTACTACTCCTAATTATGTTATATAGTTTTCTGCAACCTGTTATAAGTACTATGATGAAAATATAAATTAAACATGTTCTCTAAAGGATAAACTTGTAAAACAAACAATGTTAATTGTCAACAAATTTCATTATTCATATCCTGGTCAACTTTCTTAATTCTCGTGATTTGGTCGATAATTTATGTTGCATGATAATAGGTTAGATTGAGAATTTATTTACCTGGGGCTAGGTAACCATAAGTTCCAGCAATAACAGTGGTTGTGGAATCCTTTGCTCCTCTTGCCTGCAAAACCTTAGCAATCCCAAAATCTGCAACCTTAGGATGGTAATCTTCATCCAAGAGAATATTTGTTGACTTAATATCTCTATGGATAATAGGAAAAACCAAATCATGATGAAGATATGCAACACCCTGAGCAATTCCAAGTGCAATCCTATACCTTGTAGGCCAATCCAAATGAATCCAACCCTTATGAAGAGAATCATACAAAGTACCATTTGGCATATACTCATAAACCAACAAGCTACAATCCAAACTTGAGAAGCAACAATACAACTTAACAATGTTCTTGTGTCTTATGCTTCCAAGTGTTTCCACCTCAGCTTTCAATGCCTTGTCCACAAATAATGCATCTTCTGGTGAAGAATCCTTCGAACTTCGACTCCAAAGCCTCTTAACCGCGACAACATCTCCTGTTTTCAGCTCGATTTTGTACACTGTCCCTGACCCTCCATGTCCCATTATATTCTTATCAACCAAAGACTCAACGATCTCTCTTTGATCAAAACTAATCATGTGAAAACTCTTAACATCATAAGAGAAAAAAGATGAAGAGAGCGTGTATTCGTGTTCAACCGCAGACACATTTTTGCTACACCTTTTTTTCAAGAACAAAGCAGCACCTACAAAAATCAAAATCACAGATACACCGGCTACCCATATAGTGTTCATCTTCTTACTCTTGTAACCATGAGAGCATAACGGAAAGTTTCTTTGATCAGATGAATTAGCATTAACCGGCATCATTACACATAAACCAGGATTCCCTGCAAAGCTTTCAACTAACCCTCCTTTAATCAATTTAGGAGGAATAGGACCAGAAAGAAGATTGTGTGAAAAGTTTATAGAATTAGGCAACAACACAGAGAGGCTTTCAGGGATGTTTCCGGTTAAGAGATTACTGGAAAGATCTAGAAGGTTGAGTGATTCCAAGGAAGAGAATGAATCAGGAATAGAAGAGTTCAGCTTGTTTGCTTGTAACATAAGCAAGTTAAGCTTTCTAAGGTTACCTATCTCAGAAGGAATTGGACCAGAAAGAAAGTTATAACTGAAATCAATTTTGACAAGGTTATAAGCTCTAGAGATTGTTGGTGTTATTTGTCCTGAAATCTTGTTCCTCTGAAGGAAAAGCTCAGACAAGTTTCTAGAATTTCCGTTGATCTCGGGAATTGGACCGGTCAGATTGTTGCTGCTCAAATCAATGATTGAAACATGTGGTAAACTCAAGAGTCCTTTTGGAACAGAACCTTCCAAACGGTTATTACTGACACGAAACCTTAACAGAAACATGCAATTTGAATAACTTTCTGGTATAACACCAGAGAAAAAGTTATCCAAAACAAGAAAATATAAGAGCTTACCTCCTTGACAGACATGTTCTGGTAAAGGACCAGACAACTTGTTTTCGGACAAATCAAGAACAACCATTCCTGAGAATTGTCCTAGTTTCGCAGGAACGTGTCCACTTAAGAAATTGTCGTAAAGTGACAACATTCTAAGTGTTTTTGAGTTTTCAATTGATTTTGGAATTTCACCTGTGAGACTGTTATTGTAGAGTTGGAGAACCTGAAGCTTTGGAAGTTTACAAACAGAAGAAGGGATTGTTCCGGTTAACTTGTTTACCGACATATCTAAATCGACAAGTTCTGTTAAATTTCCAAGCTCTTCAGGGATGCTGCCAACAAGGAAGTAGTTATAGTAAAGTTCAAGCTGTTGCAAGTTTTTCAACAATCCAAGTTCTTTTGGAATTTGACCTGTGAGGAAATTTCCACTTAATTCAAGATCAATGAGTGTTGTTATGTTTGATATGGATGGTGGAATTTGACCATGCAACATACATGTTGATAAAACCATGGACTTGAGACTTTTCAATCTTACAAAGCTTTTTGGTAATTCCCAAAGATTGAGTTTACTATTTTCGTTGAAGTTGAGAATTTCAAGATTGGTGAGGTTGAAAACAGACATGGGAAAATCGCCAGTGAAGGAATTGTATGATAAGTCGAGGATTCTGAGATATTTTAAAGACGAGAAATCAGGTAGTGTTCCTGACAGGTGCATCTTGTTCATGTTGAGTTGTTCTAAGTGAGAACAGTTGACTATGCTGTTTGTTGGGAACTTGAATTTTGTATTACCGAGGTTTAGGACACGTAAATTTGGAAGGTAAGAGCAAATATTTGATGGGAAGTTTCCGGAAAGTGATGACCAACCTGAAAAATCAAGACTTATGATGTCTCCTTTGTTGTCGCAGGTGATTCCGGTGAAGTCGCAGATTGGTTTATCCACTTTGCTTACTCCCCAATCAAAAGGGTAGTTTCCTGAGAGAGACTCTTTCATTAGAGAAAAAAACTCAGATTGGTTTGTGCTGATAACATGTGACATGTTGGTCATGGAAATAATAACTATTAGTCCAAAGAAGAAGAATGGTTGATGATGGTTCATTTTGATTTTGAGAGGGAAAAGAGAGAAGAATTTGAAGTGTTGTTTTGTGGTTTGGTAATATTATTATAAGTGTAAGAGATTGCAAAGAAAGAGAAGAGTGAGAGATGTATATAAGATGGAAAGGTTTGAGTGGATGAGTTTGGGAAAAGTAGGTTCTTGTTGTAGTACTATTACTACTGTGAGGGAGGGGTGAGGTGAACATCTTTGCTAAAGAGGCTTTATGTTTATACTCCACTATGTGTAAAGTGGAATAAAGGTGAACTATCCTAAACTCTAATTATATTAGGGTGTAAATAATTGTTATAAGGCTAAGAGAAAAATAATTGTCTTTAACAAAGAAAAAGGAAATAAAAGATTAAGAGTTGTGATAGCTAGGGATACAATAGAAAAAATATCAGAGAGATATAAGAAAGGAGGTGAAAAGATAATAATTAGAGAATGTATATCAGTGAAAGTATATATACTTTATGCTAATATATTCTGCAGAATAAAACTGTATCTGATCTTAATAACCTTATGTTTGATAGAGTTGGATCCTCTCTCGCAGTGCAACGGTGTAATAAAAAAAATATGTGTAAGAAAAAGTGTTACTGCATAGGTATATGCTGTCTTGGTAAAAAAGAAATTGCTTTACCCTTACACTGTGGGAGAGAATCCAAATCCTTGCTTCACTAACCAGGACTATTTGATGTGATGATGCTTTTTGGTGTTCCTGAATGAACCTTTTGTTTTATTTTTTAAGCTGCTTCAGACAAATTAGAACAAGTTTTGCAGATCATTAGTTATATCTGCATGAGCTCTTTGTTTATTTATTCTTATGAGAGTCTATCTTAATTAGTTATATAGTACAGTACTTGGAATTGCTTTAAGTATGGTCCTGAGCCTGACTATAGGAATAGGTTGATATACATGTTTCGGTGAAAACTCTTCCTTAGTTAAGCATAATGTGATATCTTAATCTTTCTTTTTTTTTTAATTTTAAACCTAGGTATCTAACCCAATAACCAACGAATTTGGAGATCAATCCCACCGTTAAAACTAGGGATTTGGTTGATATACCCTATAACATTTTAGAACTAGAAACATCAAATTGATATGTAAATCGTTGAAATAGAAAAAAGTAAAAGAATCCAAACACATCTCACAAAACAAGTAAAAGAAATAGGGCTCATTAAAAAAAAACAGAAAAATAAAAGTAAAATCAATTTGATAAAATATAGAAAAAGTTATCAATCTTTGTCTACTTTACCGTGAGAACACTTTTAGGATAAATGTACTTTTGTATCCAAACACATCTTTGCAACAAAAATCCAAATATGCCTAATGTTTACCTCTCAATTTTCCCTAATCTTGAGAAATAATTGAAGTTCAAAATCAATTGCATCCTAATTAAGATGCATCTCCACCAGGATCACCATTCAATAAAATTAATGGCGAAAAAATATAAAGAAATTAGATATTGGTTGAAATAGTTTGTTGTTATTGGCTTGCACAGTAAATTCCACTTATTTCTTATATTTAATATCTAATTCGTACAGTGAATTCCACTTACATCTCTCTCTGCATATTAAATATTCTCAATATAGAACTTGGATATTTTTTGTAAATGTAGATTAATAATTTCTACCATGCTAGTTGGTATTGCAGTAAAAATAAAAAAAAAAACTAAAAAAAAATAAGAGGTGCTACCGAATATAATGAGTGTCTATGATTCTCTCACGTTTCAATTTTATCTTTTTCTGAAATATTCCCTTTCTTTTCTTTTTTGAATTTTACACTAATTAAGAGAGAAATATAAATCCAAATTGGTGGGATATTGTCTTATCAAAAGGGTGGGGACTACTATATTCTATGTTTAATCAAATATATGGAAAGACACGGGACCATGCATGCTCATTCTTGACGTGTACATGTCATAACTAGTGCATCCTTGTTTGTTTTGTTTATAAAGCAACTGCATTATATCATAATGTGTTTTATAAAAGAGAATAAGAACATAAAAGGATTGCTGATATCTATGCTGTAAGGATAAAGATGAACTTAGCCCCCAAATCATTCTTTGGGACCATTATGGTTAACTTCAGATAAAGGTTTTCTGTTTTGTTTCATCACAAAACAAGTAAATGTAAGTAACTTATTAGTTTCCAAACTTAATACCTACAATGTAAGAAAATTTTACAAATACATTAAATTAAATATAATCAAATGTACTTGTGTATGTATTTTAAAAAAATAATTTCACAATGTGGTATAACTATAAAATATGATAAAATGTTTGTAAAAACTATATAGTATATGGATTATTAAACTTATTAAGCTCTATTAGCAAAAATGATATTAATAAATTGCTATTCCGCAAGTAAAACTCAAATGGTTAAAAGTTGGAGGAATATTTGATATGTTGAAATACAAGTTCAATCTGTTAACCCTTCTCGGTACTTATAGTGCGTGTAAGTTTTGCTCCTAAACCCTTTATAAAAAAATTGATATTCGACAATATTAACAAAAACAATTTTGAGAACATTTTAGTATGTTTTTTGAGGTTAGACTACTCACAACAATCAAGAAATTGAAGAGTAAAGTGGGGCCCTAAGTGAAAGCCCAGAGGATCAATGAGCTCATACTAAAATGGTTAGACTTAAGTCACGCCACTGTAGGGTCCTGTTTTTTGAATTTTTTGTGCCACTTTTGTTCTAGGTTAGCTTGTTCCACAAGTAATTTATTTATTCTTCCTTAGATATATAGTGAGATGGTTGACAATGTCGCGGGTGATGATGTTGAACCGAAACCGGCCAAAAATGAAGCTTCCGGCGATGTCAAACCAACTGTTAATGTGAAACCGTTTAAAGTCAAAATTCCATTTCAAGCTCGCATTGGTAAAATTGAAGAACCTAAACGGGTACCTATCAGTGTTGTTTTTGAAGGTCGCGACACCGCCTCATTTTTTACAACAAATGCAAGATGGAGAGAGCGACAAGAGTTACTTGATTGGGTTCGTCGACAAGGGGTAAGGGCCGAATTTACTGTTTGTATGGTTAAATCCGTTATAAAAATGTCGTACTTGACAATGCAATGTGAAAGGAGTGGGATATACAAGCCACCTAAGACGAGGAAGAAACCGAACCTTGAAGGCATCAGTTCAAGGAAATGTAATTGTCTGTTTAGGTTGAAAGGTTTCTTTGATAAGGATACAAATGATTGGTGGCTTGCAATGCTTTGTGGAATGCACAACCATGACTTGGATGAAAAGTTACCAGGACACCTTATTGCAGATAGACTTAGTACGGAGGAGAAGAAAAAAGTTATCGACATAACAAAGAGCTTGACGGTGCCTCAGAATATTCTCACCAATTTGAAGCAAAATAACAAAGAAAGTGTGACAACTATCAAGCAAGTGTAAAATGTGCGAACAAGATGGCGCAAGGGGGAAATAAGTAACATGACGGAGTTGCAATACTTGATTTCGATGTTGGTGGAGCATAAATACGTCTATTACACAAGATGCAATAGTAACGAAACTACTCTTGAAGACATATTTTTTGCTCATCCCGAGTCAATTAAATTGCTCAACACTTTTCCGACCGTTTTGGTCATGGACTCCACTTACAAAACCAACAACTACCGAATGCTGTTGTTTGAGATAGTTGGT
>Ga0315915_1000793_pt1 | contig 35122 bp, 20 predicted proteins | sample MpolbnodulesMG_FD_207738 | JGI IMG/M metagenome (GOLD analysis project Ga0315915, IMG submission 207738) | Medicago polymorpha root nodule microbial communities from Los Angeles, California, United States - branched nodules | ecosystem: Host-associated > Plants > Roots > Nodule | place: USA...
GAGGGGAAGGGAGGGGAGGGCTTTGGAAAAGGAAGGAACAAGTGCAAGAAATAGAGGAGTTTGAGAGGGGAAGATTTTTCTTCATAGTACAAAATCCTCCAAATTTGGGGGAACTCACAAATTGTGTTGGAGGATTAATATAAATTCTTCAAATTCAATCTACGTTACTATAATATTCTTAAAATAAAAAACATATCAATCATAAGCGTTAATTTATAATTCTCTAAAAAATACTCTTTCAAAAAATGTGAAAGATCTCTCTATTTTTCCCTATAATCCCACCCCCAAACTTCACACTTAAAAACAATGAAATGTTTTGGGAACCCAATTGGTGGATGTTTGTAAACCCACCTCTTTAATGCAATGTTTTAAAACCCAGGCGAAACTGGTTGAACCCGAAACAGGTCAGATCACCAGTTGATTCGATCTCTGTTGTACTACAGTTGGTTCAATCGGTTTTTTGTTGTTTTTAATACTTTCTTACTTTTTTATCATCTGATTCAACTATGGTGATGACCCAAAGGTCTTGCTAGTCCGATCTCCAGTCTGGTTTTTAAAACATTGCTTAATTTCTACGTTCGTTATGATGTAAAGTTCAAACTTTAAATATCCATAGGGTTTAACATTGGAAATAAGACACCACGACAATTAGCGAGATTAATATGTTACAAAAGAAAGAATATAGTAATACAAGTCATACCAGTTGCAAGGTAAAGAAGCTTCCTTGGACGAACCAAAGAAAAGAGATGATCAACATAATCAAATACCAATTTAAAAACTTCATCATAAGTAGCTGGTGCTGGCTGCATTTACAAAATTGAATTAATAACAAGTAAATTGAATTGAGTTAAGAAAAATGAGTGAATGTTAGTACTACAAACCTTGCCATCAGGGTGAAAACAAGGGTGAATGATCCCGTTCATGTCTAAGTACAAGTTATCGAACTCAATTCCGTTGGGATTGGGTTTAGAAGCGTCGATAGGTGACGAAACGCCGTCGTCTTCGACTACGTCGGAGATCGAGAGTGGGTAGCGATCAGCGAGCCACCGGTAAAAAGCTGGGACTCCCATAGTTTGGGATTCTTCGTGTTGGTGACGCTTACTAGAACTAGAATGCTACTGATTCATTCAATTCAATTTGGCAGCACGATTCATTCCATCACGCTCTCATTAATTAATTAAGACAACCACTTTGATAAATCAGAGGAGTAGCTTGCTTGAGGTCAAAACTGGAATAATATATTTTTTTAATTAAGTCCCTAAATTATTTGGAAATTTGTAAGTAATTCTCTTAATTTATTTATCTCTAAATAAATATAGAGTTAATTAAATAAACATTTCCAAGGTTATCCTTTGTCGCCTTACTCATATATTATTTGTGCCGAAGGCCTCTCAGCTTTGTTGAAGCACAACGAGCAAACAGGCAGAATTCATGGTGCGCGTGTTTGTCGTTCAGCCCCGTCTATCAGCCATCTCCTCTTTGCAGATGATAATTTCATCTTCTGTAAGGCCACTCTTCAAGAAGTGAACTGCCTAAAGGATATTCTTCTAAGCTATGAAGTAGCCTCCTGACAGTCCTTGAACTTTGGTAAGTCTGCTATATCCTTTAGTCAAAACACGACTACTGATATAATTACTTCCATCTCTGATTGTTTGGGTGTAACAAGAAGTATCGGTGAGGGAAAATATCTAGGCCTTTCTTCCTTAGTTGGTAGAAGTAAGAAGGCTATATTTAATTATATCAAAGATAGAATTTGGAAGAAATGTCAGGTGTGGAGTGCAAGAGCTTTGTCTAGAGTGGGCAAAGAGGTGCTTATTAAATCGGTTGCCCAAGCTATCCCTTCATATTGCATGGGTGTGTTCCTTATCCCTTCCTCTTTGTGTGAAGAAATAGAAAGAATAATGAACTCATTCCATTGGGGCTCTAAGAAAAATGGAAGTCGCGACATTAATTGGTTGAGGTGGGATAAACTTACAATTCACAAATCTATGGGCGGTCTAGACTTTCAAAACTTGGAAGCTTTTAATCTATCTATGCTAGGAAAACAAGGATGGAAACTCCTGAATGACCCAAAATCCTTACTAACACGCATTTTCAAAGCTAAATATTTCCCCAGGCGGGATTTCTTGGAAGCTCACATTGGCCACAATCCAAGCTTTACATGGAGGAGTATATGGAGTTCTCAGAACCTTATTAAGTTGGGCTATATATGAAAAATTGGGGACGACTCACTAATCAATGCCTGGACAGATCCGTGGTTCCGTACACTTCCCAGTCTCAAGCCATCCACGCCTCCACCCCTAAATATGGAGGACTTCACTGTTAAGGACTTAATGACACCAGACCTGTTATCATGGGACTCAAATGTGATCCACAACCTTTTTTCCGCACAGGATACTGTTGCTATACTCAACATACCGCTGCCAACACGCAAGCTTGCTGATATTCGTGTCTGGCATCAAACTACGGACGACAATTACACTGTCAAATCTGCATACCACAGATGTATGTCCATTGATGCCAAATCTGAAGCACAAACAGCAGACACGCAGAGAAATTGGAACAAAATATGGCGGCAACAAGTTCCTCATAAAGTCCGTTCTTTTCTTTGGAGGCTAGCTCGTACATGTCTCCCTATGCGCACAAGTCTCATTCAGAAGGGGGTCCATTGTTCGGACGCTTGCGTTACTTATGACATAATGGCTGAAACACATTTGCACACATTCTTCATTTGTCCAAAAGCTTTATGTTGTTGGGAATTAGTGCATTTAGACAATGTCATTTCTAAACTGATATATACCACTCATGACTGCACTGCGCTTTTGTTCAGCCTCTCTGACAGGTTGTCTGCTCAACAACAATCATTGGCCTCTATGATTCTTTGGAGTATTTGGAAGAGTCGCAACTCTAAATTATGGGAAGGTTCAGACACTCCTCCTTCAACCCTTGTTCGTAGAGCTAAATACTCTCTTAACGAGTGTCAATTTATGCAAAGAGCAAAACAAACGAGTCCGGGTACACATTCGAAACCTAAGTGGTTAAAATTGTTGCCAACAACTATGAAGTGTAATGTTGACTGTGCGCTTTTTAACGACAACACTATTACTGGATATGGACTTTGCTTTCGTGATTCTACAGGTCAGTTAGTGCTTGGTATGTCCAATTATGCATTCTTTTCCTCATCCCCATCTGAGGCCGAAGCACTGGGACTTTTGGAAGCAATAAAGCTTGTTGTTGCACATGGCTACCAAACTGTTACATTCGAATCAGACTGCAGGTTTGTTGTAAATGCGGTCAATACTTCTCAAGTCCCTCTGAATGAAGTCGGAAACATCATTAGTAGTTGTCGGGAATTGTTGTCTTTTCAGAGCCATTTTTCTGTCAAATTTGTAAGGAGGCAAACAAATGAGGTTGCTCACTCTATAGCAAGAGCTTCCTTATCTTACCCTCGCCCCCATATTTTTAATGATGTACCTTCGTATCTGTACCATTTAATTATGAATGAAATGATGTAGTTTTGCCTTTGCTAAAAAAAAATAAAAAATAAATGGTCTCTATAAATATCCAGAATTTTGTTTTTAGTCCCCACAAAATAAAATTACACTTTTTAGTCTCTGTAAAATTTACCATCAACATTTTTAGTTCCTATAAAATTTTCCCATCAGCATTTTTAGTCTCTGTCAAAAATTTCCATCAACAGTTTTGGTCCCTAAAATGCTTAAGAAAAATGTCACAGGGACTAAAAAGTGTGATTTTATTTTGTAGGGACTAAATAAAACTGTGAATATTTATAAGGACTAAAAACTTAATTAACACTTAAATAAATTTCATCTATCTCATTTTAATAATCATTTTAGAGTTGTGCACGATTCATAAGAAAATTATTAGTTGTGTTGATTTTAATGTTAAAATAAAATAGTTTACTAAAATACATTTATTAATTGTTACCTAAAAAAAACATTTATTAATTGTAGTTAGTGAGTAGCTAAGAAAAGTGAAATTCAATAAATAAAAGTATATTAAAAAAATGGTTTTTCTAACATGTGCAATGTTGCACAACTTAAGCCTTAAATAATGCATCTCTTTTTCTATCTCTTATTAAACTTTTTAACCTTTTCTCTATCCTATTAATTAGCATTTTTTTTCTGGAAAATAGATGACAGAGAAATATTTCTTTTCTTCCCTAGAAAAAAGAAGAAAGAAACATGTTGATATAAAATGAGACGATGGAGAATCAATACTTTCTGTTTCTTTCTTCGATTAAAAATAAAACTTTGATCAAAATAAATCTTGTTGGTGGTGGTGAATCAATCCAATTTGGCGATAAACATGAAAGTTCTTAGGAATAAATCTTCTTGGTGGTGGTGATTCAATCTTTATGTGGTGTTAAACATAAGTTTCTCCCATGAAGCCCAACATCACAAAAAATTTCAGCGTCTCCAGAGTCGGTTTGGAGTCTGGGTAAGAAACTCTATACAACGTCTCGATGGAGCATGTCATTGAATGATAATTATCATTCATTCAAAGACAATAAATGACTCCAATACCATGTTGAATAAGAGAGAAAAGAGAGACGTATAATGAAAATCGTGTGACTAAATAGTACTATAGAATGTCTATTTTATAAGACTTAAGTAGCTTAAGAAGTAAGCTAGAATATATTTACCGAAGGAATATTCTACGCAATATTCTATGTTAAGTAACTTAAAAAGTAAGCTAGATTATATTTACAACGTAAATATAATTATTTATCGTTCATTTAAAATATCAATAAATATCAACACTTATAATAGTGACCAGATGTATATATACAAGATGGGAGGTAGTACAACTTTTATTATTTAAATCAACAAAACTAATAATTTTCATAAGAACTAAGCACAACTTGAATATGACATTGATTCTAAGACGGACGAAGTATCAAATACTCCATCATATACTTCCCACGCCCCTAATTGTAAAACCAATTACAAAAATTTGTTTGTTCCGAGATACGAGACATTTTATAAATTATTAGATTCATTTATTATACAATTTTTAAATAGGGTTAAATATGTTTTTGATCTCTATAAATATATCAACTTTTCGTTTCAGTCATTCTAAAAAATTGTTCGATTTTGAGTGTCGAAAGTTTTCCATCTTCACTTTTAGTCCCTAATTGTAAGTAAACTCATATGTAGAATTCATATTTTTGAATAAAATTTTGCATAAAAGGTTATAATATTACAAGAATCTCTCCCAAAAAATTTAGATTTTTTTAACAAACATGAATTAAATATGAGTTTTTATATTTTTGACGGTTAAAAATTCAAATTTAATTCATGTTTTGTTGAAAAATACTATTTTTTTTTTGTGACAGATTTTTAGAACATTCTACACAATTTTGTTAAAAATTACAAATAGTACGCATAAATTGACTTAATAATAGAGACAAACATGGTGATTGAAAATTTTAGAGAGACTAAAAACTGAAGAACTTTTTTAGAGAGACTAAAATAAAAAGTCTGTATATTTATAAGGATCAACAATATATTTAACCAACTTTGTAATACTATCAAATTATTTTAAAAAGGCTAGAAAATAAAAGAGTTAAATATGTTTTTGGTCCCTTTAAATATACCAACTTTTTGTTTTAGTCCCTCTACAATTTTCCTTCAACTTTTAGTCCCTATAAAATTTTCAATCACTACTTTTGGTCCCTATTTTTAATTTTATTTTTGTATTTTTCAATGAAATTGTTCATAAATGTGTAAAATGTTCCCAACAAATTAGATTTTTTTAGCAAAACACAAATTAAATATGAATTTTTAACCTTAAAAAATATAAAAAATTCATATTAAATTCATGTTTTGTTAAAAAAAATTAATTTTTTTTGGAGAGATTCTTATAATATTATGAAATTTTCTGCCATATTTTATTCAAAAATATGAATTTACTTTAAAGGATGGACCAAAAGTGAAAATGACAAGTTTTTTAGGGAAGGATTAAAATGAAAAGTTACATATTTATCAGGGAAAAAAAACATATTTAACCCAGAATAATATTCTGGTCTTTCCTAGCAAGCAAGCATGCTTAGAAAAAGAAAGTGTGGGCCCCACCTTAAAGTGATCTTTCTTACATGTATATCTATTCTGCCAAACAAAAGAAATAATGTTCTCTTTCTTCGGTCTTTCTCTCAACCCAAACAGGGCAATAATGATAATTTTGGTAGTAAGATAAGACAAAAGGTCAAAGGCTAGCACTGAATGTATATATACCATAATGAGTGAATGAACCAGGAACAAAAATGTGGGAAAATTCAACGTCAAACCCAATGAGAAGCACGCACGCAAGTACAACACAACATTATTTGTTTTTCTTTTTCCATGTAGTTACCGGTCACCTTCCTTTTTTACACGTACAAGGTACAACACCTTTTGTCTCTGTCTCAAACTACCTATCAAACTGAACTGGTACGCTATTTGTTACCATATTTACGATCACTTATATGGAATCTTTTTCATCCTCTTCAATTTCTTATCTGTTTATGTTTCTGCTTTTGTAGAAAATTGCTAAATAGTATGGCAGAAGACAAGTCAACCATTGCTAAAGATGTCACTGAAGTAAGTTACTATAGTCAATATAATCAACATCACTTTTTTTTTGGATCTATGTAATCAAACATTTTTGCTTTTTGTTTTTTTACATATGTTGATATATTTTTATTTTTTGTAATGTACAGTTGATTGGTAAAACTCCACTGGTATATCTCAACCATGTTGTGGATGGTTGTGTTGCACAAATTGCTGCAAAGCTAGAAATGATGGAACCTTGCTCTAGTGTCAAAGACAGGTATATATATTTCATCTTTTTGAGATTTTTTTGATAGACATAGTTGCATATGAAATAGAATTAGTTTAAGAGTTTAATTGATATACACCATTGATGTGACAACATATCATTAGATGCAAGTGTAAAAAAATTGTTCACTAATGGTGTATATGAACTAAATTCTAGTTTAGTATTGTTTAATGTGTAAGTTAGTTTGTGATTACTAGTAGTTGTTAGTTGGTTATATTAGATACCTTAGGATCACTATATAAAGTGATGGTACACTTTGCAATAAAAGTTTCACTCCGAGATTCTCTTGATTTTCTGCTTGACTGCAGAAATGTGTTTGGCACTGTTGTTTGTATAGTTGATACTTGATAATGAGATTGATTTCAATTGGTTTAAGTTGGCTTTGATTATGAGATCATTACAATTGGCATCATGGAGCATATAATTTTGGTGTTGAAGTTGCATTATTAATATCCATGACTTAATTCTGTTAGTTCATTTGATGCAGGATAGGATATAGCATGATTGCAGATGCTGAGGAGAAAGGACTCATTAGACCGCAAGAAGTTAGTTTTCCTTCTTGATATTTAATTCATGATATACATACTCTTCATATTGCATTAAAACTTCCTTCTACTTACTCTTTCGACCAACTTTAGTAGCCACATTAAGAATAACGTCATTCAGTTTTAATTGAGAGTCATTAGATCATTTTTAAATCATTTACTTAGATTGGTTTTGTGTGGTACTTAGATCATTGATATCAAATAAGAGACGAATTCACAAGGTTAATCATTTTTCTTGTTCATTTTGTAGAGTGTCCTCATTGAGCCTACTAGTGGAAACACTGGTATTGGTTTGGCATTCATGGCAGCTGCTAAGGGCTATAAACTCATCATAACCATGCCTGCTTCAATGAGTCTTGAGAGAAGAACTATTCTCCGCGCTTTCGGTGCCGAGTTAGTGCTCACAGATCCAGCTAAAGGCATGAAAGGAGCTGTTCAGAAAGCTGAAGAGATACTAGCAAAGACCCCCAATGCTTACATTCTTCAGCAATTTGAAAATCCTGCAAACCCAAAGGTGTTAGTTGTGTCAATGTTTTGTTTTTAGAGAATCACTTGGTTGAAGTGAATTAACTAACTCATTCTCTTCCACCTACTTTTAGGTTCACTATGAAACTACTGGACCAGAGATCTGGAAAAGCTCCGGTGGGAAAGTTGATGCCCTTGTTTCTGGTATAGGAACCGGAGGTACGGTAACAGGGGCTGGAAAATATTTGAAAGAGCAGAACCCTGATATTAAGGTTAGGATTATGATTCTTTAACTGTATAATATTACCTTCTATAAATTTCTAGGCATGTTTCTTTTGCAAGTTTTTATTTTTTCTAACATTCTCTTTGTTTTGCTTACAATTTTAATTTTTTTATTTTTTCCTTAGCTATATGGTGTCGAACCGCTTGAAAGTCCAGTATTGTCTGGAGGAAAACCTGGTGAGTCTTCCTTACTATTTATTACTATTGCAAGTTTCATTAGTATCATTGATCTTAAGTTCCCTAATGCACATTGAGGAAAAGTATCACCTTCACCATTTGGGGAGTCATTCATGTCAATTGCGGACAGTTTATGTGCCTCGATGAATCAAATGTGCAAATATTGTCACGGATTGTTACTGCCTCGATGATTATATGCACTTGTACATAATATGCCCACTTGATGAGTACTTGTAAAATCATGGATTCTGATTTCTGTGGTACTTAGTACTTACTACTGAATAAGCAGTAAGCAAATCAATACCATTTTGCTTGGATATCAAAATGGTATCGATTATGATTTTCCTTCTCACCTTTGCTTTGTTATATCCAACTAGAAGAAATAGTTGTATTAACTTTTCACTGTTTATTTTGGACATTGCTTTGTAATTTGTATGGCTGTAGTGAGACTTATTAAATGACTTCCCTCTTATATGTATCATTCCCCTGACAAATGCATGATATTTTCCATGTACAAGGCCCTCATAAGATCCAAGGTATTGGTGCTGGCTTCATTCCTGGTGTTCTGGATGTTGATTTGCTTGATGAAGTAATCCAAGTAAGGCATGAATCTTTTGATGATGCACTTAAATAAATATATTTTTTTATATAAAAATATGATGTACTGATTGTACTCCCTTCAACAATAAAGTTTAAGTAAAAAAAATGTTGTTGTCCTTTTGGTTAACTTATGAATATGCAGGCTATTGCACTGTCTTTTTTCCCTCTCTTCTTGGTGACATGACGCCACATTATGAAAATTCGCGCACTTACTATTAATCGTTGGGAAAGATGGAAGTACATTAATTCATTTACTTACTACCAAGAAGCATGTTTTACTTGTTTAATATTCGCCGAGTGTCTGTATAATATATTAGTTTTATGCGCTATAGTCCATAGATAAATGGCAACTCTTATTTTTGTGTTTTTGTAGATATCCAGCGAAGAAGCTATTGAAACTGCTAAACTTCTTGCATTAAAAGAAGGTTTGCTGGTAAGTTATCATCTTTTGTTAATTGCATCAATTGAACTATCTTTCCTTATTGTAACGATATATTATTTTTTACCAATGAACTTGTATTGCAGGTGGGGATATCATCTGGTGCTGCCGCAGCTGCTGCAATTAAGATTGCAAAGAAGCCGGAAAATGCTGGAAAGCTCATTGTTGTAAGTTTATTATTTGATTATCTGGTATTAAATATTCTTCTAAAGATAGCTTAAATGTAATATCGACTGAATCATGTGCTGGAGTGCATGATTGGCCACATTAGAGTTTATCTCATTCAATATCACTAAAATTATTATATTGTTGCACTAACGAGCTCATCGGATACCTATATAGGCTGTTTTCCCGAGCTTTGGAGAGCGTTATCTATCATCTGTGCTCTTTGAATCCGTAAAGCGAGAAGCAGAGAACATGATCTTCGAGCATTGAACTATCACATAGTGTAAAACAATTTGAATGAATTTTTTACTTCTCAAATTTGAAGTGGGATGGGAGCCAATGGTAGCATCTCGTGTTGCAGTTTGTGTTTGGCATAGATATCACTATCAGATATGCCTTTTACATATGCATCTGAATAATGATATGCTTTTCTGTTATTATCTTTGTAAATTCTAATTCATTGATGTTGTCATAAGTTGTGATTGAAATAATGGGAAATGAGTCTGAAATTTTAACAAAAGGTATACATTGTCATATAAAAAACAGGAGCCATGTTGTTTAAACACAAGATTTGGGACACCATATACATCTATCTCTATTTTTCACTTTTTATCTTTTATACACGTTATATGTAGGGATGAGAATAGGTCAGACCGGTCTATAGGGGCCTACGGCTTAGCCTACGGCCTAGCTTACGACAGGCCAGACCAAGCCAGACTTTTTTCTTAGATAGAGAAAGCCTAGGCTTTTGTATAAGCCTATTTAACTTAAAAGGCCAGACCACATGCCATTCAAAAAGCCTATTAGGCTTATTTAAGTAAATAAGAATAATATAATTTATTATTATATTATATTTTGTACTTTAAATTGAAATAAAAATTTGTTAACTTTTTCAGTAATTTAAGCTTCTTAATATACATTAATTTTTTTCATACATAAATGTATTATTATAAACTAAAATTGAAATATGATACAATATATAGTCAAATTCCCTAAAAACTCATGTTAATTATCAAAAGAGAGGTTTAATCCAATTGATACATTAGTTCGCTAGTCTATTTAAACTTAGATCGCATTGCTTATTTAAAAATGTTCATATGTAATAGGCTTTTAAACAGGCTAGCAGGCCATATCAGACTTTCAGAAAGTCAAACTCAGGCCTAAAAAGTAAGTCTATGACAGGCTGCAAGCCGGACTTAAGCCTTCAAAAACTTTGGCAGACTAGGCTCAGGCCTTACAAAGCCTAATTCGGCTTAGCCTATTTCCACCCCTACTTATACGGATATCAAGAATACATAAAAAAAACAAATGGATGCAGGATTTTGTGTCCACTTTTGATGTTGAAATATGATTACTCCAAATAAAAAAGAAGAAATCTCACATTCATCTTGAGAAAATTTGAAATTTAAAAAATTAGGGACTATATTCTCAGATTTTGAAATGAACAAATCAACTATTATTTTATTTTAGGTTTTTAATAAATATTTTGTTTACAAAAAATGCAGTGCCGATGGACAGAAAAGAAAGTTTTGTATACTGCAGGATTATGTTAAGAAGTGTTCAGTTTTATAATTAATTTAGGGGTAACTAATCCCTTCATTTCTCAAAAGCAATAGAAATGTCTTTTACTATAGTTTTTGAGTGAATTAAAGATATAAATACGCATATTTATAAAATCAGTGACATTAATTGGACATATACTTTTTAACAAGAAATTGGACATATATATTTTCAAAGCTATAATAAATGGAAATGTCCACTTTTTTCTTTTTTGGAAATAAATGTTCATACCTTTTAACAAGAAATGTACTCTATCAATTTGGCAAGGTGATATCAAACTTTTTCTTCAGAATAAAGACTACAAATTATTAAAAAAAAAAAAAAAGTTTTAACTTATTTATGTGTTACCTGATTGTTTTTAATTTTTTTTGGAAATAAATGTTAATTTTTTTTTTAAGAAATTACTCTAACAATTTGGCAGAGGGGATATCAGACTAAAAATTATTAAAATAAAGTTTTAACTAGTTAATGTGTTACCCCATTGTTTTTGAAAAAATAGATTTTCAGAATATCTAATTCTAATAGTTTTTCTTTTTAAAGTCATTTTTTTTATAATCACAATATTTTCTTTACCAAAATTTCAATCCTGGATCTTATAGTTATTCATCTTAAAGATGAATTTCTAAGCATTAAACTACTTAATAAACAAAATGTATCACTCTGACTGATGTATCACACAAAATGGACATACTTAACAAGAATTTAAGGACAGTTAGTTAGAAAGACAACATATTAAAAGTAGGATATTCCTTACCAAAAAAGATAAGATATTGAATTGGTTAATTAATAGAAGAGCAGGTATATTAGTAATTTCATTCATAAGACAGCAACATTTATCCACAAAACATGACAATAGTAGCTTTTGGATCTTAAGGAAAGTAAACCTGAAAATTCCTGGTAATAATCCTAAACTGTCAGAAGACATGCAACTGATTAGGTGAAGTTGGACTCGGCTCTCCTATTTGCCCTGGTAGTAAGTAGTACATCATTTCCAGTCTCCTTGTTTGTCTTTCTTTTGGTGAAGGTTTCTAATAGAATTGAACAATTAAGCTTGTGTTTTGAAAGATTTTGCAGGCCTTCTTTATCAGATAACATGGACCAACACTTTGCAATCAAGAAGGATGTCACTCAAGTAATATTTTCTCTCGATAACTATTTTTTGTCATATTTTATTTTTTCCTATCTTCTATATCTTCACTGTCTTATTCATCTATGCTTGCAATATTTTTTATCTTATGTTTAGTTTTTTAAAATAATAATAATAATAATAATAATAATAATTTTGTTGTTTTGTTCAATTCACTGTGAAGTTAATAGGGAACACACCATTGGTATATCTAAACAACATTACAGAAGGGTGTGTAGCTCGTATTGCTGCTAAGCTAGAATACTTGCAATCCTGCTGCAGTGTTAAAGATAGGCATGGAATTCTATAATTTCACAAACTAGAACTGTTTTGAAATTGTTAAGTTTTAAGATTCTTAGTAAGAAATTAAGAATTTATAATGATAATTGTTTCTCTCACTCAGGATATCGTTGAGCATGATTGAAGATGCTGAGAGTAAAGGCCTCATTACACCTGGAAAGGTAATTAGTCAAATTAGATATCTAAGTTTTCGACCTGGGATTGTAAGGTTAGGGGTGTCAGACTCCGATACTTAATTAGATTTTTATATCAAAGCTAACTCATCATTACAAAATTGCCTGGTAAGGTGAAGAATATCACTCTTTATAAACTCTTTGATGTCCGTCTTGTTTATTTTCAATGAGTAACTTGAGTTTTTCCCGATACTCAAACTTGTAATAGTATGGACTATTGAGTTATTCAAATTTCATTACGCATTTGATTGGGATTTTCCAATGTTATTGCTTATAATGTTGAAGTAGGCATGTTATGATGTTAAGCCACCTATAGTATTGTTCATATTGTTGAACGTACAAATCTAAGTAAGTTTAATCTTTTTAAACAATGGTTGTATAAAGACTGTTCTTGTTGAGCCAACAAGTGGTAATACCGGCATAGGATTGGCGTCAATAGCAGCAATGAGGGGCTATAAACTTTTAGTGACTATGCCAGCTTATGTGAGTCTTGAAAGAAAAATTATATTGCGAGCTTTCGGAGCCGAGGTATATTTGACAGACCCTGCCAAAGGAATTGATGGTGTTTTTCAGAAAGCAGACGAGCTATTAGCGAAGACGCCTAATAGTTATATGCTCAATCAGTTTGAAAACTCTGCCAATCCAAAGGTGTTATTACAGTTCATATTTTCTAATTTGGTTGTTTGGTGGGAAAAAAATTGTAACCAATTAATATGTCGTTGTTTTAGATTCATTATGAGACCACTGGCCCTGAGATTTGGAAAGACTCTGGAGGGAGAGTTGATGCTTTGGTTGCAGGAATAGGAACTGGGGGAACAGTAACAGGTACTGGGAAGTTCCTTAAGGAGAAAAATCCAGATATCAAGGTATGAATATGTGTGAACAAGTTTTCTTACTATTAGTATTTATATTTATGCCAACTTTATGATTTATGTTGCTTTTCCCCTCAAGGTGTATGGTGTAGAACCAACTGAAAGTGCAGTTCTGAATGGAGGAAAGCCAGGTGATTTTATGATTTTGAGTATTTCTTTCTGCTCTTCTATTGCTAATTTCAGTGTATGTGAATCTTATTGTATTCTTGGAAGATTAAAAGTGAAGAAATACATTCAAGACTCCTTTGTAATATTATTTTAATCAATGCATCACAATGTATAGATGTAAGTTTGTTGTATGTGATGAACAAGAGAGTTGGAACTAAGTCCCATTTTGTTACATGTAACTATGTATGAGAGGGGGGGACTTGTTTTTCTTTTCTAAATTAAGAAAGCTATAAAATGTTAAATTGAGTGTGATTGAAATGTTATATCATATATGATTATCTACTGTGTTATTCTTTCAATTTTTTCAAAATCGCAGTTCGCCAAAACTCTCCCCTCCAAAATCCAAACATAAAAGGTTTATAACCTTTTCCTCTAAGGACTGTTTAAGGTATATGCCACTATCATGAGAAACATTAGAATTGTTCTATCAAAATTGGCTTGGAGAAAACTTGAAATGCAGGCATCACTATTAGACATCTGCAAGTGTTTTGGCATCTGGACAAATCCTGTTAGATTGCTGACTTGACTGTTTTTCGGAAGTTAAAAGCTGTACTTAGCCCTTTGGGTTATCATTGACTTAGCTCTTAATCTAGCTACTAAATATTCTATAGTTTGTTGTTTTGGTTAGTTGTCATATATTAATGTCAGCATTTTATTCTTTGATATTCAAGCACAACCATTTGAGGCCGTTAACTGATTGATTTTTCCATTTGAACACATTTCAAAGGCAAACACCTAATCCAAGGGATCGGTGCTGGTGTCGTTCCCCCTATCCTGGAAGTTGATCTCCTAGATGAAGTTATTCAGGTTGCTCTCAATACTAATACATTGGCATTCAATTATCAGTTTTTTTTTTCTAGAATCTGGTCTTTTCCTTCATATAAAATGAGACTCTTTTTTGTTTCTTTCTCGGGCCTACATGAAGCCTGCATAATTTGTTAATATATAACACAAGATTTATTAATTAAACATAGAGGCAAAAAAGAATTAGAAGATGACGGTGAGGATTATTAGCCCTTAATATTTAATTCTTCTAATTTCTGGAATATATAAAGTGTTTCCAATACTGGCTGCTAATACATGGGATTTTGTTTTGACCAACAAGGTTTTCTGAATTACAGGTTTCAAGTGAAGAAGCTATAGAAACTGCTAAGCTGCTTTCCTTGAAAGAAGGTTTACTGGTATGGCATGAATGATAGCTTGTGATTCTTGTTATTGACTTTGCAGTGTTTTTCTTTCAGTTTTGTGTTATAAAAACTCAGCAAATATGCTTATTATTAATTTTTTTGAAGAAAAATATGCTTATTATTATTACTTTTTTTATTGAATATACATTGACAGCATACAAATTTTTTACAGAGTCGTCCAATCATATCTCACTGTAATGTCATTTTGTTATGCTTCTTTGATAGGAATCTGAATTTAGAAAGAAAAAATAAACTATATTATTGATTGAAAACAGATATATTACAGAAGGAACCCCACTGTAACCCCATAGCAAAAGCTCCTCAGAAAAGAGACATTTATCACTCAGTCCAAACCATAAGGGTTCTATCTGAAAAATAATGAGCGACCTTATCTTTTGCATCATCCTTCCCCCCATAATCACGTTCCTCTCGCAATTAACGGCCTCATCATCAATAATTTCCTAACTTAATTGTCAAGCCCATTTGTTGGGCTTAGGCCCTAAGCCCAAACATGTGTCCTAACATACTTTCTAAACTCTTATTATTTTTCATACTGATTATATGATTGTCTTTTGCAGATGGGAATTTCATCAGGTGCTGCAACAGCAGCTGCAATAAAATTAGGGAAGAGACCAGAAAATGCAGGAAAGCTCATTGTTGTAAGTTTGCAATCCTTAATAAGTTTATTCCACACATAGTTAAGATGATTATGATCTATGACTTCTACAAATATTATTTCCTAATGTTTCCTTGTGTGTATTAGTTAATGTCAATGTTGAATAATTCTGAATCGTTGTTGTGCAGGTGATTTTTCCCAGTTTTGGAGAGCGATACTTATCTTCACCGCTTTTTGAATCCATCAGACATGAAGCTGAACAAATGACATTTGACTGAAGTGGATACATAGATGAAATTAGTTGTCGTTCTCATTCTAGCTCTACTGTCACAACTGTGGTCTATAATATAAGTTGAACAAGGATTTGATCAACACTTTGTTGAGTTATAGCGTTTCGAAAGACAGTTCAATAAGTGTCCATGCAGACATAAACTTTAAATAAACCATTACTATAAATTTAGTCATATATTTCTTATAACTACGTAATTGCTGTAAAATCTGACATTTGTTAGCACAAGGTAGTATTTCAACTAAAATTTCTCTATTCACGCGAGTAAGGATCAGATGATCCATTACCTTTTGATCAGGATTGGACCTAGATTGACAGCCGGGGAGACGGCATTGTGATTAAGGATTGCGGCAGCTCCACAGAGGGAGTGATGTGCCTGCAAACACTCCAACCATCAAGTCGGATTGTGATTGAGGGTATGGAATTTTTTAGGGTTTAGAGAATGTGTATCTTAACATGAGTCATGTGTTAGCATTTATAGGATGGAGACTATGGTTTCCTTAGGGAAATCCACCAATTTGCCAGCTGTCTTAGGAGGCAGCTATTGATGGATCAATGTGTGATGAGCATCGTAGAATACTGATTGCGTCTTTGGAACAATTTCCCACTAAACCTAGTTCAGAACAATTGCCCCTCAAGCCTGATCCCATATCATAGTCCGTAATGAAATGTTTCTTTAGCGTGTTAGGCTCATGCCCAATCTAGAATAGTTGACCCCAATCTGTTAACTGAAGGAGTCAGGGATTAACTTGAGTTTGGAACACTTCTCTTGCTACTATAGATGCAAGCTTTGATGAAGTCTGATGGGTTTGAGTTCATATGTGGTTGTAGTTCGAGCGCCACCTTAAATCTGGTGTTAATTTCCTATGGGGCGGGAGTCCGGTACACTATTCCTTGATAGAGCCAGATGTCAAGGGGTTCGTTGATGACTTTATGGTTAGTTACAAAATATCTTGGATATTTGTTTTTGGTGATGGATTTGATTTTGAAAACTAAAGGGTTTCCTTGGAAAACAGTGAGATGAGTTATGGTTATTTGATTTGAGGTGACAATTGGATTCTTATCATTATGATGTAAGGTTTTAATAAGGCTCTTTCTTAGCGGACATTCAAGTGGGGTTGTAAATTTATAATGTTTGTGGATGTTCATTTCCTTCTTAGCCTTTCCCGTTCCTTAGTATGATCTAGATTTTTTTCATGGTGGACGGCCTTACTAATTGTTAGTGGCCGGTCTTTAATGTGATTATTGACTGACTTGTAACCTATAAGTTTTGTGCCCTATAAATATCACTCATATTTTATTGTAAAAGGAGACCTTGAAGAATACAATGCAAAATGATTTTATTCTCTCTTATCTCTGCATCTAGATATAGTTTGGTTAATTTTATAGCACTATACATAAAATGGTATTTTAGGAACAACAAATGAACAAATTAAAGACACTATCATAATTCCCATGTGTAACCTCCTTAAGCATTTTTTTAAAATGATTAGGAAGTGGAACTTTAAAGTGTGAATTTTAATTTAAGTGGGTTAAAAATGAGATATTTTGTTCAATTATAAGAATGGGGAATATTGATCTTTTAATAGGGATGTTAATTGAGAAGAAAAAAAATAGGGATGTTAACAAAAATCCCATAAATGATACCAACATTTTTTTCTAAAATATTTTTCATAATACATGATAGCTTTTGGATCTTCCGACAAAAAAGATAGTTTTTGGATGTTAGCTAAAGCCGTAAAGTATAATAATTCTTCAAATACACACAATCACACACGGTCAAGCTGAAACAATGTCTAGTTTTTCAACAATCTAAAACTGTCATTAAGTGAAGTTTTGGCTTGGTACTACAGCATTTCCAATCTCCTTATTCTATGTTTTATGTGTCCAATATATTGACATGTTACTATATATGATGCTTTATTTTTCAGGCTTTCTTCATCAGATAACATGGAGCCACAATGTGCAATCAAGAAAGATGTCTCTGAAGTAATATTTCTCTTAATAACCATTTTTGTTTCCTACCTTTTATCTTCACTGTCTTATCCTATCATGGTTGCAGTGTTTTTCCTTAATCTTTATGTTTAGTTTTTTAAAATAGCAATAATTTTGTCGTTTGGTTGATTGTGAAGTTAATAGGGAACACACCATTGGTATATCTAAACAACATAACAGAAGGTTGTGTAGCTCGTATTGCTGCTAAGCTAGAATACTTGCAATCTTGCTGCAGTGTCAAAGATAGGCATGGAATTCGAATTCGTCTATTTCACAAACTAGAGCTGTTTTTGAATTGTGAGGTTTGAAGATTCCTAATTATGAATTTGGATAATCTTGTTTTCCTCACGCAGGATAGCATTGAGCATGATTGAAGATGCTGAGAATAAAGGTCTCATTACTCCTGGAAAGGTAGTTACTAATTTGTCAAGTTTGATAACTAGGTTCTTATATCATATTAGGTTTTTATACTTGGTTCAATTATTCCTTATAAAATTTGTTGGTAAAGTGGGGGATGCCACTCTTATTATGAGATCAAAAGAAGAGAGAATTGTAGGAAAAACTCATTCTATTATTGATTGATCTGAATGATCTCAAAGTATATCATATCTATCTATCTATACAAAATGAGAATGCACGAGGTGACTTGTTCAGCAAGTTACTGGTTGTGACTGTAAAGATTGTAGATCTATGTGAATGGTTTTGTTGTTAGAAAGTCCGCTGGAGTTGACAGCGATGGACGACGACGGTATTTGGCCAAAAATTGAAAAAACTGAAAGGTGGTGCTGTCGGTGCAAATGCCGCCGCCAGCAACCATAGTGTAACACAGAGACATGTCACAAAATCATAACCTTCTCTGATACCATGTACATAGAAATACAATTTCTACAGTAACTAACTCGCAACCGTCTCATAACTAACTAGAACCAGCTAACTAACTTCAGTTAAGTAGTTATAAGAGTAGGATCATAAGCTTCATCTGATTGAGTGGAAGATTGTGAGGTGTCATTCTCTAATAACCCTTTATAGACTCTTTTAAAGTCTTATTTGTTTTCAACTTAGGACTTGGATTTTTCCTGATGCCTAAATCTGTAATAGTAATAGTAAAGCAATGCACTTCGGTATACAGATTTTACATGGACAATTGTGTTATTTAAATTTCATTACCGCGTTTAATTGAGATTTTCATTTTGCAATGTTATTGCTTATAATGTTGAAGTGGCCCACATGTAGTATTGTTCATATCGTTGAATGTATGATCTAAGTGAGTTATATCTTTTTAAACAATCGCTGTATAAAGAGTGTTCTTGTCGAGCCAACAAGTGGTAACACCGGCATAGGATTGGCGTCGATAGCAGCAATGAGGGGCTATAAACTTTTAGTGTCTTTGCCATTTTACGTGAGTCTTGAGAGAAGAATTCTACTCAGAGCTTTTGGAGCTGAAGTATATCTAACAGATCCTGCCAAAGGAATAAAAGGTGTATTTGAAAAAGCGGAAGAGCTATTAGCGAAGACGCCTAATAGTTATATGTTCAATCAATTTGAAAATCCTGCCAATCCAAAGGTATTGTCATAATTCATATTTCCTAATATGGTTGATGAGTTGGAAAAAAAAAACTGAGCCGATTAACTGGTCATTACTTTAGATTCATTATGAGACCACTGGCCCTGAGATTTGGAGGGACTCTGGAGGGAGAATTGATGCTTTGGTTGCAGGGATAGGAACTGGAGGAACAGTAACAGGTGTTGGGAAGTTCCTTAAGGAGAAAAACCCAGAGATCAAGGTATGAATAGTTAACAAGTTTTCTTACTCTTTATTTACATTTATGCTAACTTTATGATTTATGTTTGCTTTCCCCTATAGGTGTATGGTGTAGAACCAACTGAAAGTCCAGTTCTGAATGGAGGAAAATCAGGTGATTATATGATTCTGAGTATTTCTTTCTGGTATTCAGTCTTCTAATGCTAATTGCAGTGTATGTGAATGTTGTTGTATCACAAATTCACAATATAAAATGTCCAAATTTTCCTGTAGTCTAGAGACTATAGATTATTGTTCTTCATTTGAATTATTATATTTAGTTTTTTGTTTAGCTGTCATATATAATTGTCCGAATTTCATTCTTTAATATTTAAGCAAGTCCTTGATCAACCACTTGAGGCTGTTTACTGATTGCTTTTTCCATTTGTAAACATTTCAAAGGCAATCATCGAATCCAAGGGATCGGTGCTGGTATCATTCCTCCTGTCCTGGAAGTTGATCTCCTAGATGAAGTCATTCAGGTAGCTTGCAACACTAATACATTAGTATTCAATTATCAATTTCGATATAGAATCTGATATTTTCCTTCATTTAAAATGAGACTCTCTTTTGTTTCTTTTTCTCGCCTATGTGAAACCTTCATAATTTACTAATATGTTGCAAAAGATTTATGAATTAAACATATAGCCAAAATAGAATTAGAAGATGACAGTGTGGAATATTAATTCTGAATCTTTGATTCTTGAAAAGTTATGGGATTTATAAACGGTGTTTCCAATACTAGCTGCTAATACAAGGGATTTTGTTTTGACCAACAAGGTTCTGTGAATTACAGGTTTCAAGTGAAGAAGCTATAGAAACTGCTAAGCTGCTTGCCTTGAAAGAAGGTTTACTGGTATGGCGTGAATGATAACTTGTGATTCTTGTTATTGACTTTGCAGTAATTTTCCTTCAGTTTTGTGTTATATAAAAACTACGCAAATATACTAATTACTATGATCTTATTTTTCCACCATCCTTCTCCTTATAATCATGTTCCTCCCCCCGACTAACTGTCACGCTATCAGCAATCATGTTAGGTTTACCGGTGCCTAACATACTAAAGTATTTCAACTAATGTATATACAGTGCAATATGATTTGATAACCGCGTAAAAAAATTACTTTATAAGTGAATATCTGTTAAACTCTTATTATTTGTCAGGCTAAATTATATATGAATGTCTTTTGACTTTTGCAGATGGGAATTTCATCAGGAGCTGCAGCAGCAGCTGCCATAAAATTAGGGAAGAGACCAGAAAATGCAGGAAAGCTCATTGTTGTAAGTTAACCATCTTTAATAAGTTTATTTATTTGACGCGGAATTATAAGATGATTATGGTTTATGACTTATACAAGTACTATTACTTAATGTTGTGCAGGTGGTTTTCCCTAGTTCTGGAGAGCGTTACTTATCTTCAATACTTTTTGAGTCCATCAGGCATGAAGCTGAACAAATGACATTTGATTGAAATGCATAACTAGTCATTCTTATTCAAGCTCTACATGTCACAAGTTGCGGTCTAAAATAAATTGAACTGCGTTTTGATCAACACTTAGTTGAATAATAACGTTTGAAATCAAATGAAACATTACTTTGAATTTTGTAATAAATTATTATGAAATCAACCCTTGCATTAGTTGATTTTAGCCTTTGAAATAGCCTATTTTCTTAAGCTTCAATTTCTAGCTCAATTTTATCGCTTTAGTGAAAAAAGAATATCTGTTTTTTTAAAACTCTATTTTATATATTTTGTGTTGTTCGGACATGAGGGAGTCTGAAAGGTCATCTCACTGAGTCAAGAGTAACCACACAAGTGAGTTGAACACTACATCTTAACCCTAAACCTGAAAACATTAAGCTTAGGAGTCATTTCATTTATATGTTGTTCAACATTCACTTTCCTATTTATCGTGAGACTTCTAACTCACACTTGACACACAAAAAATCTTCCCTTCGAGTGTGTGTTCTTCCATTTATCTAGATATGTTCCCCATCAAGAAAGAGATTTTTTATCCACTCACTTGCACGTTGTTGCTCCATCAACGGGACACGCCGTTTAGCCACCATTGTTAGGAAGACTTTTGATGTAAGGAGTTGGTACAAGCCATCAGTACTTATACTGGGGGGGGTGGGGCATCCACACAGGTGAGTTGCACAACATTGAGAAACTAGATTTAAGAGTTTCAATGAAACAGTTTATTGATAAGTGAAGAGAAAGAAACAAAAACAGAGAATGCTATTTTTGGGAATGTGATTTGTGTATTATCAAATGAATAGAATGTACAATGTAAATCCTTATGTACAAGTCTTACATTCATCTAAGCAACAACTAATTATTTTATTAGCCATAACATAATTTGACCAATTCTAACTACCCTTATTATTCCCAAAATTACTAACAGGAAGTCCTAAGCCACATAGATCTAAAATATATACATGATTATCTCAACATTATTTTCTCTTAATTAGAAACTATTGAAGTTAAGATTGATGGCGAAGATAGAACACTATCACCCATACGTCCATTACATCATTTTGTATACCAAACATATTTTGATATATGGGTAGGAAACTTTGTGAATACAAACCAAGGAAGGGAGTAATATAATTTGGATGGATAAATTATTAGTTGCAGACAAATTAAAAAGTAAGGAAGAAATATTCCGCTCTAAAAAATGGAAGAAGTGTCTAGATAAATTTGCCTATGTACCCCTATGTTTAAAATTGAACCAACCCGAAACGAAAACTACAAAAACCACTTTTGATTTGGATTACAACAAAACACTTATAAGTGACGTTGTATTATATATGCAAGAGCCGTAACTCGAATATGAATTTTCCACTTATTTACCTTGGTAAAATTGTAACCGTCAGACCACTTGACAAGAAAAAGCCACTTATATTAAGAAATTGCTACTGAATTTTTTCTTCTCAAAACACAGTTTAAGCATATGCCCCAACATTCCAATACATATGTCCGTCCCTCGCAAGGTATCTTAAGTGACGACCCACACATTGTTAGAATAAAAAGGAAAATAATCAATAGACATCCATGATCTATTATGCAAATTAAAAAGATAGAAAAAGTGATGAGATAAATTGATGATGCGATAAGAAAAAATAGAAAGAAAAAAAATGAGTTGTTGAATGAATGTTTAAAAAATTGGGATGTTTATATATCCTTACTCTAATAAAAAGAGCAATTCTAACATGATAGTTGTTGGATCTTCCGTCAAAAAAAAAAGACAGCTTTGGGATGTTAGGTAAAGCCGAATAGTATAATAACTCTTCAAATACACACAGTCACACACGGTTAAGCTGAAACTGTTCTGGTTTTGCAACAATCCCAAACTGTCTGTCATTGAACACGTACAAGTGATAAGTGAAGTAATTTGTCTTGTTAGTACAACATTAGTTCATAATCTTTTTATTATTGAGATGTTAATATATATATATATATATATGATGCTTCTTTTGCTTGTGCTTTCTAAAAGAAACTACATAATCAAGCTTTTGTAGGCCTTCTTCATCGGATAATATGGTGCCACAGTTTGCAATCAAGAAGGATGTCACTGAAGTAATATTTTTTACAGCACTTATTTTTGTACACCCTTGATTTTTTCTATACATCATTTCTCTCTTTCGGATCACATCACCAACTCATCATATTTATAACTTCACTCTATTTATTTCTGTCTAGTGGTAGATTGAAGTTTGAGTGTATAAGAATCATTTTCCTATTTTTTTTATAACTACTCCGATTTTTTATATAAGAAAAAAAATCATGCTAACTTGGTATCCTAAGAGTATTAGTTATGATTATGAAAGTGAAATACAAATTTAAATTGAAAAGAATAATTTTGAACATAAAAAAAATTGAATATGCTATTTTTCAAAATAATATTTTTATATCAATTTTCGTAACAAGAGAATTAAGGGCACTCTTTAGCATTTTTGTTAAGAAAATAAGTTAGTTTTTATTTTTTTATTTTTTTTTTTTTACAAAAGATAATTAGTTAGTTAAACAACACTCTTAGCATTTTTGTTCCATGATATTAAGAAAAGTAGCATTTAGTACAGTGGACCTAGTTAAGTTTTGCTTATATTCAAGGTCACAAAGGTTGTTGATACAATCAAGAGAGTCTCTTAGATAAATAATTAGGTGTATCGTCTCTTTTCTATGAGTGCTTTGTCAACCCGGTAGATTGTATGACGAGATAGATAATTTGAAGAAGTATCTAAATTTTTGGACGTAAATGTGGTACTACTTTTTCTAAATCCTAACATGTAGATGAAGTACCACTTGTACTTTTACATCAACTTTCAATAAAAAAATTTGCCGTTCGAAAAAAAAATTCAAGGCCACAAAATATGACTTTTTAATATTAGTTGATTTCTACCTTTTATCGTCACGTTTTTATCCTGTAATATTTTTTTTTAGTTTAGTAAAATAATACTATCAGTGTTGATTATAAATATAAATAATTAAATTTCACACTTATTAAGAAATTAGTTTCATAATAAAACTAGTTAAATACAATCAATCTTCTTGATCTCTCATAAAAAAAATAGTGCATTCTCTAAAATGCTCTTCGTAGAAACTTGTTTTATGAATCAAAAGTAGTTTATATTTGCATATACTTAAAGACAAAAAATAAGAGATTATTTGTTGTTGTTATATACAAGAATAATTTGGTTGTTTTTCATTGTGAAGTTAACAGGGAATACACCATTAGTATATCTGAACAACATTACGGAAGGGTGTGTAGCTCGTATTGCTGCTAAGCTAGAATACTTGCAATCCTGCTGCAGTGTTAAAGATAGGCATGAAATTCCTCTATATCACAAACTAAAGTTTGTTTTGAAATTGTAAGATTTTAAAATTCTTAAATAAGAAATTAAGAATTTGTAATGATAATCTTGTTTTTCTCACTCAGGATAGCATTGAGCATGATTGAAGATGCAGAAAATAAAGGCTTCATTACTCCTGCAAAGGTATATTACTGATCAATCAAGTTTGATAACTAGGTTTTCTTTCTCGGTCTCATGAAGAGTTACAATGGTTCTACAATTCTATCATGAATAGTCATATAATGCTATCAAACTAAACCCTTCTATGAAGAGTTGTAATGGTTCAATCTATCATAGACCCATTCAACTATTTTTCAAACCACTCACCATGTGATGTCCAATACTCATTGATCACAATATGAATATTTCGGAACCCGTCAAGATACCATTCAACCAATGATTAGTAACACTGGACAATTGTGTTATTCAAATTTCATTGCCGCATTTAATTGAGATTTTCACTTTGCAATGTTATTGCTTATAATGTTGAAGTGTGTCTCTTCAACCACATATAGTATTGTTCATGTTGTGGAATGTACAATCTAAGTAAGTTTAATCTTTTTAAACAATGATTTGTATAAAGACTGTTCTTGTTGAGGCTACGAGTGGCAACACCGGCATAGGATTGGCATCGATCGCAGCACTGAGAGGCTATAAACTTTTAGTAACTATGCCATCTTTTGTGAGTCTTGAGAGAAAAATTACACTACGAGCTTTCGGAGCCGAGGTATATCTGACAGACCCTGCCAAAGGAGTTGATGGAGTTTTTGAAAAGGCAGACGAGCTATTAGCAAAGACACCTAATAGTTATATGCTCAATCAATTTGAAAATCCTGTCAATCCAAAGGTATTTTCATAATTCATATTGCCTTATTTGGTTGATAGGTTGAAAAAAGTTTAGTCGATTAATTTGTCAATTTTTAGACTCATTATGAGACCACTGGCCCTGAGATTTGGAGAGACACTGGAGGGAGAATTGATGCTTTGGTTGCAGGGATAGGAACTGGGGGAACAATAACAGGTGCTGGGAAGTTCCTCAAGGAGAGAAACTTAGATATCAAGGTTGATTTGTTTACCTTGCATACTTTTTGTGTTGGGAGTGAATATGTGAACAAGTTTTCTTAGTTCATGCTATATATTTATGCTAACTTTATGATCTATGTAAATTTTCCTCTCTAGGTGTATGGTGTAGAACCAACTGAAAGTGCAATTCTGAATGGAGGAAAGCCAGGTGATTTTACTGTTCTGAATTGTTATAATTTTTTTTTGTTTAAATCTCATATAAATAATGTCTCATGTTATTCTTTTGATATTCAAGCAAGTTTTTACACAACAACTTGAGGCCATTTATTGAATGAATTTTTCATTTGCACAAATTTCAAAGGCAAACACCTAATCCAAGGGATCGGTACTGGTGTCGTTCCCCCTGTCCTGGATCTTGATCTCCTAGATGAAGTTATTCAGGTAGCTTGCAACACTAATACACTGGTATTCAATTATCATTAGTTTTGATACAGAAACTTGTCTTTTCCTTCATTTAAATTGATACTCTCTTTTGTTTCTTTTTCTGGCCTAAGAGAAACCTTCATAAGTTGTTAATGTGTTGCACATAAACACAGAAAAATAAAATAAAAATGGCATTGTAATGTAAGAGTCTGATCTTGTAATCTTGAGACGAAGTTCCAATTTTCTCAAAGACGGTTGTAAAACGGTCATTACTGTTATTTTGATTAATAATAATTTTCTCTTCCCCAATCTTTTGCTAAAAGAAGTCCGAAGATATTTATCTCATCATTTTGACACATTGAGCAAGAGTAACAGCTCATAAACATAGAATTTTCTATCCTAATGCTTGCTGAACTTTTGAACTGATACTTGGATGCGCACAATCTAAGAAATTATATAAAGCCTGAATGTAGCTCTTCGCTATTATCGCTTTCCCATACTATTTGACACCTGAAAGTTGTTTTTCGCAATCATATCCAAATTTTGACAAAGCTTTATCTCACCAGGTCACACACATATATTATATGAATAGTTGAGTTCAATAGTGACATGAGGAATATTAATTCTGAATCTTTCATTCTTAAAATTTATGGAATATATAAACAGTGTTTCCAATACTAGCTGCAAATACAATAGATTCTGTTTTGACCAACAAGGTTTTGTGAACTATAGGTTTCAAGTGAAGAAGCTATAGAAACTGCTAAGCTGCTTGCTTTGAAAGAAGGTTTACTGGTATGACATATGATAACTTGTGATTCTTGTTATTGGCTTTGCATTAATTTCCCTTCAGTTATTTATTATATAAAAACTCGGCAAATATGTAACCACAAATATGCATCTTATTAATATTATTTGAGTTTAATGGATATGCATCGATCGGGGCCATTGGCACTACAAAAATTTTACGCTGTCATCCAATCATATCTCACCATAATGTCACTTTATGTTACTTTCTAAAATATTTTACATTATCAGTGCATATCCGTTAAACTCTAATTACTTTTCATGTTGATTATGTGAATGTCTTTTGCAGATGGGAATTTCATCAGGAGCTGCAGCAGCAGCTGCAATAAAACTAGGGAAGAGACAAGAAAATGCAGGAAAGCTCATTGTTGTAAGTTTACAATCCATAGTATGTTTATTCGACACAATTATAAGATGGTTATAGTCTATTACTTGTACAAATAATGCTGCTACTTAATGTTTGCTGTGAATAGCAGAATAGTACTTAATGTCAATGTTGAATAATTCCAAATTGTTGTGCAGGTGATTTTTCCTAGCTTTGGAGAGCGTTACATATCTTCAATACTTTTTGAGTCCATCAGGCATGAAGCTGAACAAATGACATTTGATTGAAATGCATAACTAGTCATTCTCATTCAAGCTCTACATGTCACAAGTTGTTGTCTAAAATAAATTGAACTGCTTTTGATCAACACTTTGTTGAATAATAACGCTTGGAATCAAATGAACCATTACTTTGAATTTTGTAATAAATTATTATGAAATCAATCCTTGCATTACTTGATTTTAGCCTTTGAAATAACTTATTTTCTTAAGCTTCAATCTCTAGCTCAATTTTATCGCTCTAGCGTAAAAAAAATATTCTCTTTTTTATTTTATGTTATTTTATATATTTTGCGTTAATCAATATAGTTTTAAATTGGAATAGATATATAAAATACCGATCTTAAATATATATATAAAATCGATTCACATATATCTAAAGTATTAAATTGGTAGAAGGCAAGTCTAAGGCATGGTATGATCGATTTGATATGTTTCTTTTTAAAACCGGTTTTATGATAAACATATATGATAGTTGTGTTTACATATTGAAGATGGATTAAAAAATCATTTCCTAACTACTTCTATATTTGAAGAATATCTTGATGGCAAGGAAGAGATCAATAAGCTCAAGGAGAAATTAAATGATGAATTTGAGATGAAAGATCTTGATATTTCAAAGAGAATACTTGGTATGGATATCATGAGGAACCATGACAAGGGCTAATTTGCTCATATCTCAATTTGGTTACTTAGAGAAAGTGGTGGATCGATTTAGGATAAGTGATGCTAAAATCGTTGGCACACTTTTGGATCATCACATAAAGTTGTCAGTTATGGAGCGTCTCAAATCTATGGATGATAATCAGAAGAAGATGAAAAAGATATACAGTACTCCCTATGAAATTAGGTAGAAAGCATCATGTATGGTATCGTTTGTAGTAGGTAGAATGTAACGTATGCAGTTAGCATAGTGAGTTAGTTTATAGCAAATATGTGTCAAGGTCATTGACAAAGTTTGAAGTGGGTGTCAAGGTACTTAAACAAGTCTTTGAAAAGAAGTTTGAAATACACCAGAACAACTCAAGAGGAAGACACTTTAGAGAGATATTTAGATACTATGCTGAAAATATGGACACTAGAAAATCTTGCAGGGTTTTGTGTACTTTATTTGGCACAACTATAATTTGTAAAGAAAATAAACAATATGTGATGACATTATCTACAGTTCATGTGGAGTATATTGCCTTTGTTGAAGGGTGAAAAAACTATATGATTGAATGACATTATCTACAACTCAAGCAAAGTATACTCAAAGTTGTGTGAAAATACATTATGATAGTCAAAGTATCATCCATTTGGCAAATCATCAGTTCTATCGTGAAAGGACAAAACACATAGACATTCGTTTACACTTTGTTAGAGACATGATTGAATCCAGAGAGATTGTGGTTGAGAAAGTTGTTGCGGAAGACAATCGTGAGGCGTGTGGCGTCATCTGTGGATGCCTAGGCGGACAATGCCACCCGCAAGGTGTGTTTTTTGCGTGTCTGATCAACAAGTTTCATGGGCTGAGCAATGTGAATAGGTCAGGTTGACCTATAAGGACCTACAACCTAGCCTACAATAAATCAGGTCATACCAGATTTTTTTTTCTTAAATAGAGAAGGCTTAAACTTTTTTAGAAGCCTATTTAACTAAAACAGTCAAGCCACGAGCCATAAAAAAACCTCTTATGTCTATCATGCCGGCCTACTACAGTAACTTTGAATGATATTAGTAATTTTATTATATTATATTTTGTATTTTTAATTATATTATAAATTTGTTAACATTTTAAGTAATTTAAGCTTATTAGTATACAATACTTTTCACATATTTAAATGTATTATAATATATACTCAATTTAAAAAAAATCGTGTTAAATATCAAAAGGGGGTTTAATTTCATTGATTTATTAGTTTGTTAGTCTATTTTAACTTAGATCACATTCCTTATTTACAGATGTTAATATGAAATAAACTTTTAAACAAGCTACCATACCATATTAATATTATGCTTTTAGAAGGACATAATCAAGCCTAAAAATTAAGCTTACAACATGTCACGGGTCAGATATTAACCTTAAAATTTTTGACAAGTCAGGTTTAGGTCTTGCAAAATCTAGCTCAACCTAGCCTATTTTTAACCCTAGTTTAGCCACACATGCGCGCGCACACACTGTGGTTTATCAAATGAGGAAATTTTTAAGAAATCAAAGGTTAAGAATTGAGTGCTTTTATGGTAAACCATTAAGCTGAGAAACATTTTAAAAACCTTGATTGGTGAACCGCTCTTTCCCTTAAAGATAAGTCAATTTATATCGAATTGTGTAAACAAACATCGTTGTTTTTGTTTTTTTATCTCTCTTTTGTCATGTTTATTTTTTATTGTCTATGGTTTATTTAGTCAGTTTAATTATTTGTTGCTGTTGAATTTAGTATTCGTGTGAGTTTAATCGAATTCTCAACAAAACTATAATTTTTTTTGTCAAATAGTCTAGTGGCTAGAATTCACCTTTTTCAAGGTGAATAAGTGGGGTGTCCGGGGTTCGAACCCCATCCCATGCATATAATAATGCATGTCCCTACCAACTGAACTATGCTTACGGGGACAAAAAAATTGTATATTAATTGTGGACCATACTTGGATCTAGGGGCGGAGCCACCCCCAGCTAGCCTGGACACTAGCCCAGGCTCAACTTCTACTTTTTTTGTAGCAAGCCTAGCCATTACTAGAACCTCTGGATTTACCTGCAGATTTTGGTGTAAATTCCGCAATTTTGCCAAGGATTTAGGTTCCCAAGTAAATGTAATACCTTCGCGGGTAATTGTTTCCTTAGAATTTTAGGATCCACAGGAAAGGTATATCCGCAGAAAATGTGCAATTATTCGCATGAAGGAAGTAACATTATATGAGAAGTCTATAAAATTATCCGCAGGAAATGTGCAATTTTTACCCAGACTTTATAAAATTCTTGGCTTCGCTATTGCTTGGATCCCATTTTTCTTTCCCTCGTTTAAAGTTTAACAAGTGCTAAATTTGATGGACGGATATGATTTATGAGTGTTTAATATTTTTCAATAATCTCTTATTCCTTAAAGTTAACCCGAACGCAAAATGTTGCCCTAGATTTAACCTAACTTCATTGCTTAATTTTACTGTATTAACCCTATTTAATTAACCATATTTAATTTAATCAAAATGTTATTTTCAAATGCTTCTGAAATCAAAAACAACAGATCACTCCTAAATATCAAGAATCGCTCCTATTTTTTTGAAAAAACAGATCGCTCATATTTTGTTAACAGATCACTCCTATTTTTTTGAAAAAACAGATCGCTCCTATATGTTTAATATGGCACAGGCCTATTATTTATGAAAAACAAAACAAACCTATTTTTTATTAAATTAAAAACAAAAGAAAATCCTCCCCTATTTTTTTATGAAACCTAAACTTAACTAATTACCCTATATTTTTTATGAAAAACAAAACAAACCTATTTTTTATTAAATTAAAGAAAATCCTCCCCTATTTTTTATAAAACCTAAACTAAACTAATTACCCTATTTTTTATGAAAAACAAAACAAACCTATTTTTTATTAAATTAAAAACAAAAGAAAATCCTCCCCTATTTTTTTATGAAACCTAAACTTAACTAATTACCCTATTTTTTATGAAAAACAAAACAAACCTATTTTTTATTAAAAACAAAATAAAATTGTCCCCTATGTTTTTATGAAACCTAGACTAAACTAATTACCCTATTTTTTGTGAAAAACAAAACAAACCTATTTTTTATTAAAAACAAAAGAAAATCGTCCCCTATTTTTGTATGTTTTATTAAAAACAAAAGAAAACCGTCCCCTATTTTTTTATGAAACCTAAACTAAACTAATTACCCTATTTTTTTTTTATGAAAAACAAAACAAAACAAACCTATTTTTTATTAAAAACAAAAGAAAATCATCCCTTAGTTTTTTATGAAACCTAAACTAAACTATTTACCCTATTTTTTTATGAAAACCAAAAAAAACCTATTTTTTATTAAAGAGAAAAGAAAATCGTCCCCTATTTTTTGTTGAAACCTAAACTAAACTAACGTAATCACTCATGCTTATCAAAACAACATTTTCCTATTTTTATGCTATATTATTCTACTGGCAATTTCTCGCCATATCTGTTCATTATTTCTCGCTGCTTCTGCTAATAGATTTTGTTACTCGCATCCATGGAGGTTGACTGGTCTAAACTCCCATAAAATTTCTGAATCTACTAATATCATTTGTGTAAGATGATGATATATGCAATGATTTTCAATCGGTATGAGTTTTTTCTTTCTCCACTATGTTTTGATTTGTAGCTTTATTTTACAAATTGCAAATTTTGTTGATGGAAATGTGGACTTGGGGATATGCAGGTATGTTCGTTTATTTCACTTTCATTATGTAATTGTTTCCTTCTAATCTCTTTTTTTTATCTTTCCCTTTTTTTGTGTTTATATAGAAGTATTTTTTTTTTTTATATAAAATTGCCTCATTTTGTTTGATGGTTCCCACTATGTCGTTGGATTTATCACCAAGAAGCTGGAAGGGTTGGTTCTATCCAGAAAGTTGCAGATAGGCTTCGTTGTTACACTTGGTCACGACTTCATCATCTCACTTCAGAATTGCAAGTGCATTTTCTCTCTCGATGCGAAAAGTATTAGCTTATCTTACAATGGAATTGATTTAATTAATTAATTCATTTAGTATGTAACAAACATGGCTCCCCAGTGATTTAATTGTTTCATTCTAATTTAATTTTTTTGTGTTTATATAGAAGCATTGTTATTGTATTAACTTGAATGTTCGATTGAGAAGAAAAATCAAATGGATTTTTAGCTGCTCCTCCTCTTCTCCATGACTAAGGTTAACCACACATCTTTCTTTCCATTCAATTCCTCTATTGTACAAAATAGCTTGCAATAGCTTTTTAGGCTTCTTACAAAATCAAAGTAATTGTTGTTCATATGATTGGTGTGGGGTTTGGTTTGTTGATTTTGCAGTTTAGGAATTTTCAAATTGGGGGTTGGAATAAGAGTAGGAGCATTTGTTTAGTTTGATTTTTGGTTATTTGTACTCCAATGACTTTTTGAATTGCAATGCTATCTAATTTATTATCATCTTTTTTTTTGTTATAGTCTAGAAGGAGGTTTATGCGATGGTGGTTGTTGCAAGAAGGCCCTCACAGTGATGATTTACACGGTGGTGGTTGATTAAATTGATGTGACTGTGTCTACCCTCTCTATATTGTGTGTTGATCGAGATTGCTGAAGAAAAAAGAGGCTTGTTGCAGCTTTAGAAACACAAATTGCGGAATAATCTATTAACATTACTCAATGCAGAATAATTGTTGATAATTATGTGCTTTTTATTTGATTAATTTACACTTCGTAGGGGGAATAGAATTCATTGCACATTATAGGATGACTATGCCGCGAAAATGCAAAAGTTTTTGGATAATCATGATTCATCACTTCCTGTGATTGTTTTGTAAAACTTCAAGTAAAGTTCCTAAATCTTTAGTCTTAAAACTTTTATGTCAACTATAGTGTTTTTATATAAAATTCATCATATATTGATTTCAACCTCTGAAGTATCATGAACTCGATTCGAGATGTGACTATTTTTAGTAGTGAAATTGAGATTCATGTTTCTACTACTTTGTCTGTTATTTCTTATATTTCTTTCTTTATTTCCTCTATATTTCATGCTTATGATTATGTATCAATATAATTTTGTTGAATAATGTATTAGCCTTTGTTACCATCACTCCAAAATATATGCTTTGCAATGTTTTTTTTTATTCATATTCAATGTTTGTGCTTAACTATTTGGAGCTGGTTTAAGGTAATTTTCTGAATAATTCGGAGCAAGTTCCTGGTGGTTTTCTGCATAATTCAGAGCTGGTTTTCAGTTTGTGGACTGATATTGTGCAACAGAGGTGTTTCGGTACTGCAGGTATTTCTTCTGCCCCTTGACACCGTCTACCAATAAAGTATTTAAAAGCAACAATGTCCTTCTTCTTTGGTACTACCCATGGAGGTATCCTTCATCCATGTTTCTTGCTTAATTTTTCTGTCGAGGCTTATCGTTCCTTAATTTTTCTTCATATATGTTTCTTGCTCATGATAAAGATTCAAATACATCATTAGCGAGAAAAAGATACGAGCATATGTAGATGTGAGTGTGATTGAATTTTTTATTGAGGTACAAACTATTAACATCAACTCTTCAATTTTGATGTAAAATGAATAGGTCATTCATGCAACTTGCTTTCATGTTGACAATAAAAAAATTAGTTTATTATAACCTCTAGAATGGAAGTTGTTAATAGTGTTTTCATGACAATAAGTTTTTTTTTTCTTATTTATAAAATTATAAATTTTGTTTTTTCTTTTTCATAAACCCTTAAGAGTAACATGTTTGCGTCTCTAAACATTTCAAAATTAACTTTATGAAACTTACTTTTAAATTCTTAAGTGATTTTTTTCCAAACATATTTAAAACATTATAAAAAGTTCATCCACAAAAGATAATATGCATGCAAAAAATCATTAAAAATTAAAAAGTTTAAGAATGATTAAATAAATTTGAATTTATGAAGATTTAATCTCGCATATTGGAAAATTTTAGAGGACGCAATCATACCGGCACTTTGTATAAGGACAAAAACAAAAGTTAGTAATTTTATAGCACAAAAAACTTATTTAACCCGAATAATTCTAAAAATACAATAAATAACCAAGTTATGATGAAGATACAAAAAAAACATAATCATGATAAAAGAAAAAAGAATAAGATACGCACTTATCCAGGGTGCAATGTGAAGAACATGATAAAGATCATAGCCTTCTGTAGTGTTAATGAAGAAATTTGCAACGGGGCGAACAAATACAAGGACTGAGGCAACGACAACGGTGAGAAGCAACTGAAAGGTGAGGATGGAGTATACCTTACGTATGAAGAACCATCTTAATTCAGGGTTTTCAAGCATTGTAGGGTAATGGGTTCTTTCCCCACTCTCCACATCTCTTTTTTCAGACATGTTTCCCACACAAGGAGGCAAAGGTTCTATGAGGCTAGGGTTCGATTAGGATACAATGTTTTGTATAAAAATTTGATATACAGAAACTTAATACTAATCTATATTTATATATAGACTGAATCATATGTCAAGGCCAAATAATAATAAAAATATAAAAAAATCTTCTTTTAGATCTAAATCTAAAATATGTTAGAAGATATATATTAAAGATATTTTCTAATATTATATTATAATTATTATAATATAATAGTAGTTTGGAGAACATGCCTTCGTTTATTTAAATCTTTTTAAATAGACTTAAGTGCAGTTTTACCTCCCCTATTTTGATTGAATTTGGATTTTGTCCCCCCTATTTTAAAACTCGGAATTTTACCCCCTCTATTTTGATTGATTTTGAATTTTGTCTCCCCTATTTTTAAACTTGGAATATTGCCCCCCCTGATTTATGTTTTTCAAGATTTTCCCCCCCTCCCCCCTATTTTATCCACATAATTAATTATTTATATTAAATCTTTTTTTATTATTTATTTTTTAATGAAAAAATAAAAATAAAAACAGAAAAATATTAAAATAATGAAAAAAAATACTAGAAAAAATGCATAAAACTAGTATGATCTCTAACATTAAAATAAAAAACTAGTATGAAAATACATGAAAATAACAAATATTTAGAGGTGCAAACTAGTTTTTTCATGTATTTTTAATTGAATTTTTTCTTGTATTTTCATTTTTTTTTCCTTTTCTT
>Ga0315915_1000796_pt1 | contig 35080 bp, 20 predicted proteins | sample MpolbnodulesMG_FD_207738 | JGI IMG/M metagenome (GOLD analysis project Ga0315915, IMG submission 207738) | Medicago polymorpha root nodule microbial communities from Los Angeles, California, United States - branched nodules | ecosystem: Host-associated > Plants > Roots > Nodule | place: USA...
AGTTTGTTACTATCATTCTAAAGAGTCAAAGTAGTAACACCAAAAATGATGGACCAAGTTCTCTCCTAGTTTGCCTCTATGGACGTTGCTGATAGATTGGTTCCTTTGTTTTGGTTCTTAATTTTAAAATTTTGAGTTCAATAGGTGTCCTTGTCTTGTACGTTGACGCACAACATGGAATTATTTTATTGTTGTATATAACTCATGAGTTACGATATAGTATGTCGACTTGGTCTAAGTGTTATGATTTGAGTCTTTGTTTTTTTTTCCTTCTAGATATTCTCGTTTTTTTTATTCCAAGGAGTTTAGAGGTAAAAAGGAAATGTTAACAAGGATTTTTGACGCATTGTTTAAATTATCAAAAGTAGTAATTTTTGTATAGAAATGTGTGTATTTATTACTTTTTCATATGTTTGACTTGTGTTTTCAAGAGAATATTTATATTTATAGTTTCCTTAAACAATGTTTTTAGGATATTTATTAGCATGATCCATATTATAAATGAAAAATTGGGTGTTCCCAGTGGCGCATCTATATTTCAAATATAGTTGTACCATATTCTCTTTAGTTGGAGCAACCATGATAAATCTCAAAATAATAAATTTTTTGATAATAAACACTAGATAAGTATACTTCTAGTGTACTTATGAGTGAAAGGGTATTATATGAAAGGGTTAAGAGCATGCTAATTGCTACCTATGAGCTTTTTGGAAGTAGCTGCTACAATCGTTGTCTACTTGATTAGCATATGTTCATCCATGTTCATCCTCGTATATATAAGGTTAAAAAAACATGGAAAATACTTAGGTGACATTGTGGTTGGTGACATTGACCAACTACAATGTCACAAGTGTATAAAAAACAAAAAGACTTTAGAAAAGAGAAAGAAGAAAAGCCATTGTGACATTGTGGTTGGTCAATGTCACAATGTCACCAACCACAATATCACCAAGTGCTACCCAAAAAACATGTGGAGCTTTGGAATGAGAAATCAGTTGATTGCTCACTCTCGAGATTATTGATGTACTAGCCTCTGTCCATTCACGTTAAACTGGATAAACTAGGACACCAAGACACCGTGCTCTAAAGTGTCCATTCTAACTAATCCTTATGATACGACAACGTTTGGTATGAGAGTCGTTTTTGGCAACTTATGCACGTCTATTATATGTTGTCTTGCACCGCCTCCAGAGAATTCTTCTAACTAAGGTTTTATGTTTTCTTTGTTAGATCATATATAATACTAGGGGTGTTCGCGGTGCGGTTTGGTTAAGTTTTAAGCATAAAAGTCATCCAAACCGCGAGATAAAAAAAGTATGCGGTTTGATTCGGTTGATTTTTAAAAAGTCATCCAAACCAAACCAATGTGGCTTGGATTAGTTCGGTTGGTGCGGTTTATCGCGAGATAAAAAAATATTACATTGACTCTAAATTGCCAACTTGTTACAATATAAACATAGGAGTTCTAACCAGATTATAACTAACCAGATTAAAACCAAACAAAATGTATATAAAAATAGGTAAAATTAAGAAAAAACATAAGCATGAAACAAATTATTGGGAACAATGTTCCGCAAAACCAGTGTTAACTCTCCGAGTTTACCGAATTTACGTTTTTAGGTACCAAAATCGTGTTAACTCGGAGGTAAACTCGATTTTTGGTAAAATCAGAAGGTTTAATGAGTTTGGCCGAGTTAACACTCAGTAAACTCGACCGAGTTTACCGATTTTTACGAGTTTACATTTAACAAAAAAAAAATCGATCCTTTTTTTGGGGCCATTTTTTTTAAAACTCAATTCATTTTCTACAAGCCCAAAGACTGAAACGTTTACTGAATAGTTATCTTTACAGTAACACGTTGTTCCTGAGATGAAACATTTATTTTTTTTCTTCTTTAAGTTCTCAAACCATGAACAAAGGAGCACATACCAGTTGGGTTGGGATTCTGACGGTGGAAATTTAGATTTCGACACCGATTAGGGTTGTGGTGGTGGTGTTTGTTGACCTTTTGAAGAAATTAACTAGTTTATTTTTTAGATAGTTTTATTAACAACTTTAGGAACTTGTGAAACTTTCTCTTTTAGATGGTTTTATGGATGACTTAAACTTAGAGACTTATGAAACTTATGATTTTGTGCGTTAATTTTTTTATTTTGATGCTAAGTTGAGTATAACGTTTTATCACACTAGTTTGATATAATTTGTCTTTCTAATTAAGTCATATTTTGCACTATTGAAATATTTACAATATTATATTAGCTTATATATGTCATGCATATAATAGATTCTACATAATTTTAATTTTAAGTAAACTCGTACGAGTTCTTGAGTCGGGTTTACGAGTCGAGTTTACCTAGTCAAAACGAGTTGAGGTAAACTCTCGAGTTGTAAAACCTTGATTGGGAAGAAAAGGAAACAAATTCATCACTGGAAATAAATTGGAGGAGATGGAAAGGAATTAGAATCGAACCTGATGGTGCAACAATGGAAAAATCGAACAAAAAAGATTATTCTTTGGCTATAAATTGGGCTAGTACAAGTTTAAGTAATATTGGTTATTCCTGCGGTTTGGTTTGGTTTAGTTCGGTTCCTGAGATGCAACCCATAAACCGAACCGAACCACGTGGTTCAGTGCAAAAGTCATCTGAATTCATCTGAACCAAGTGCGATTTTTTACGGTTTTTTGCGGTTTTCGGTTTGGATTGGTTTGGTTTGCGGTTTTTCTATTGGGTTGGTTTGATTTTGAACACCCCTATAATAGCCAAGCCATATATCTCTTTCATGGTTTTGTCTAATGTACCCAAATCATAAGTAACATAGTATTGCGTCATAAACAAGCGTGTTTTTCTTATTATTATTTAATTAATAAATTTTATCGTATCTCATTTAATGTAAGGATGACAATGAATATCCTTTGGGTAAAATATTATATGTTTATATAATCTAAAACCTGTTAATATACTGATGTCGAAACTTTTAAAAACTTATGAATTGGGGATTTGACATGTTTGAGATTATGCAATCCAAATTAGTCGAATACAAGATTTTTCTGTGGTCTACAATACGATGATAGTTTTCGTGGCCCACAATGTACTGATCGTTTTTGTTGTTCACAATGCATTAAAACTTCTATAAATTGATGTATTTGATTAATTTTCACTTCACATCTCAGAACCATGACCGCTCATCCAATAGAAATGAACACTATCCTAGCCGCAGTTTACTACAACATAGAAAAACCAAGTCTATTTAGAGTGTGTGTTGGTGTTACATTGTGTGACTTGAAGGATCAAGTAGATCAAATTAATGATCATCTCAACCACGATGACACAAGAAGGATGGACAATGTTGAGTATCGTCGTCCGTTAATCAACTCAGATGGGAGGGGAGTGTTTTGTTCACTTGTTTGAAACTCTAGAACAACGACGACCACAAAGCGAGAACTATGTTTTCTATATTTGGTTAATATAGTTCAAAATGACTGATTGATTTAGACGTTTCCTTGGTGAGATCTATTCATGTTATTTGAGAAAGTTTGATTCAATCCATAACATACGGAAAAAATCAGGGCATGCGTCGATGAACTTAAAAGAAGAATTAGTTTGTCTCATCTATGATATTGCTCATGTTTAACTATATTGTTGTTGTATTTATGTTGAATGATGTTGTAGAAATTGTTTAAATATATATTTTGGAGGGCGCGCGGCAATGGTTGGAGGTGAGAAAAGAAAAACTAATTTTTTTTTTAATCAAATCCAATAACTCAATGATGCAATTCCCTTCACAGCTCAAGAAAAATCCGAACTCATTTATCACCAATAAAAAAAGAAAAAACCAATGTGTAGACCATCTGAGTCTCTCATCTCATCTCAAGAACTCCAGAATGTTTCAGAATTTTCAAGACCAACAGGGATAAAACGAATCAATAAACAACATTTTCTGGAAATTTCCTCTGTCTCCTTTATAAACCCCGTGCCTGCAAAGCAGATGATTCACACTAAGCATTGACTGCAAGTCTGCAACTGACAATTAACAATCTACTACTCTCAACTCAGAGAGTTCTCAACTACATCAAACATGTCGTTGATTCCAAGTTTCTTTGGTGGCCGAAGAAGCAACGTTTATGATCCATTCTCCCTCGATGTTTGGGACCCCTTCAAGGATTTTCCTTTCACCAATTCTGCACTTTCTGCTTCTTCATTCCCTCAGGAGAATTCTGCGTTTGTGAGCACCAGGATCGATTGGAAGGAGACCCCAGAAGCACATGTGTTCAATGCTGATCTTCCAGGACTGAAGAAGGAGGAAGTGAAGGTTGAAATTGAAGATGATAGGGTTCTTCAGATAAGCGGAGAGAGGAATGTCGAGAAAGATGATAAGAACGATCAATGGCATCGCGTGGAGCGTAGCAGTGGAAAGTTTATGAGGAGATTCAGATTGCCAGAGAATGCGAAAATGGATCAAGTGAAAGCTGCAATGGAAAATGGAGTTCTCACTATCACTGTTCCAAAAGAAGAGATCAAGAAGCCTGATGTTAAATCCATTGAAATCTCTGGCTAAACTCGGAACAAGCTTGTTACTCTTTTGTTGTAATGCTTAACTTGTTTGTAATGTGTGTGCAAGAAATCTATGATGTAATATATGAGATGTTATTAGCTGCTCATAATTAAATAAGTAAACTCTACATATGTAATTGTTCAACTTTCAATGTTTCCCAGTGTACTTCTTTTGATAGATGAACACACAATGTCATGTTACTTAACTTCAATTCCATTCCTAGAAAAAGAATCAATGTGTCGACTTCCAAATACTTGCAACAATTCAGCTTTGAACCTATTTATTATCCCTCTCTTCATTTCCTGTAACTTCAAATTAGTTAAATTTACATTTGCATTTGCCACGCATAATATAGCTTCACTTGGGCTTTGGATTCTTCTAAAATCTTGAAGATGACCATGATACTGCAATACCACGTCCTGTCCTATGAACTTGTTTAAGACCACACAATGTCTTGTGTTCATTTTAATTTTTCTTCCTCTTCCTTCGCTTGGGTTTTCATAAAAATCAGTGCTGTACTTAATTTTTTATCCCTCCTAGCAAAGTTCTTTCATATTTCAGTTGAAATCTTAGGAAATGCTGACATATCCATTCAAAACTCTTGGTTCTACTTTTCTTTATCGGTTTATCCTTTTTGCATTTGGAGCATAAGAAAAACAATCACAATCAACGAGTTTTTCTTAAGAATGCCATAATGTTCGTAGCTTTTTTGGCAACTCATTTTTATATATGGGGCATGCTCATAACGTATATTTTTTCTTACTCACACCATATCCTTGTAGGGCAATGGTAAGATGATACTCAATGCCCTATTCTTCACAAAATATAACCAAAATAATATTTGTTAATCTGTTTCAGACGATGCCCAAAACAATATTATATTTTTTTTTTATCAAGCTTCATGTGTATCAAGTAAAAGAAGATTCACAACAATCAGTTGGTAAACTCTAAACACTTTTGCGTCCTACCCACATTATTCACGGTATTACAATTTTGATGATTTAGGACTTCAAAATTAAATCTTTTGAATGGATTAGATGATGTCATCATGAGTGCCAATGTGCTATGCAGTGTTTTAAAACCCGGACCGACCCGGCCGGTTGGACCGGTCGACCCACGAACCAGAGGGTACAGCGATTCGGGCAGGCTATAGGACCGGATATGTAATTAACCCGCTGAAACCCGGTGTGACCCGGTCGGGTCAGTGGGCGGACCGCTAAACCAGTTTAGCCCACCCGACCTGTTTTTCCATTTTTTTTAAATAAAAAGGCACGGCATATATAAAGACAAAAACCCTAGTAACACATACTTACAACTCAAATGTCATTTTCAACCGCCGTTCACCTCTCTCATCTCAATCGATGAAGATGATGAATATGGATATCAAGACTATGACAATTTGACTCCATGGGCATAAATAGTTTATTGATTAGTGAATCGTTATAACTTTTTTGAGTTTCTGTTTTTTGTTGACTATATAACTTACTTATGTTTGTAAGTCTGTTATATTTTGATTTCCAACAATGTTTGGAACATACTATATTTTAAAGATACAATCTGAATTAGAACTTATTTGTGAGTTTTTTTATGCAGTACCATTGTTTAATGTATGAGCTAATTTGAATTTGGATTTGAATTAGCTTGAATAGTACTGCAGTTAAGAAATTAACTTGCAAACTTGCAACTATGAAGATAATTTTTTTAATGTACGAAATTTAAATAGAAAAAAAAAATGACAGGATCTTTTTTTTATCAAAATTTCATTCATAATATAAATTTTGGTCATAAATAATTTTAGATAGACCGGGTCAATAGTCATGCGGTCTGACCAATGACCTAATGGTTCGACCAGTGACCCAGTGCCTTGACCGACCACCGGTCCGGGTTTTAAAACATTGGTGCTATGCTATGACAACCAGAAAATGTACCAATCATCACAGCTTGGCATGATCATCCTTCCAACCAGGGTAATAATATATCAGGTTTAAGCCTGTCTTACTATTGAAGTTAACCCTGTCTTTTGAGGTTTCGCTTTTTCTATGAAGAAACATGTTACCTTATTAAGGTGGAATTTCATATTCAAATGCCTATCAGTTAAAACCACCAAACCAAACTACTACACTACAGATGTAACACATATATCTCCTACCTGAAACAAGTACCTACCATGGGTAATAGAAAACTTCTGCTTACTCAAAGCATAGTAATGAATCAACAGGTAATTTTTAAAGTATCAGATAAAACAACTCAAGAGCACTTAAAAGCTGCTACGAAAGCAAATAGTTCACACTCATGAAGTAAAACTAGAACAGAATCATACACAAGAAATAAAACGATAGTTTTCCAGGGCCATTACGGACCCAACACAAGTTCTAAAACATAAAAAACTAACAACCGTAGAAGTTCAACACATGATAAGAGAGCTAGGCAACATTCACATTCTTAAAACCCACCACGAAGGCGCAAAACAAGGTGAAGAGTAGACTCCTTCAGAATGTTGTAGTCAGCAAGGGTCCTTCCATCCTCCAATTGCTTCCCAGCAAAGATCAACCTCTGCTGATCTGGTGGGATTCCCTCCTTGTCCTGTATTTTAGCCTTCATGTTATCAATCGTGTCTGAACTTTCTACCTCCAAAGTAATAGTCTTTCCGGTCAACGTATTCACAAAGATCTGCATACCTCCCCTCAAACGAAGGACAAGGTGAAGGGTGGACTCTTTCTGAATGTTGTAATCTGCCAAAGTTCAGCCATCTTCGAGCTGCTTTCCAGCAAAAATCAACCTTAGCTGATCTGGGGGGATACCCTCCTTGTCCTGTATCTTGGCCTTCACATTATCAATAGTGTCGGAGCTCTCTACCGCCAAAGTAATTGTCTTGCCAGTAAGAGTCTTCACAAAAATCTGCATACCACCACGAAGACACAAGACAAGGTGAAGAGTTGACTCTTTCTGGATGTTGTAATCAGCAAGAGTTCTGCCATCTTCCAGCTGCTTTCCAGCAAAAATGAGCCTCTGCTGGTCTGGGGGAATGCCCTCCTTGTCCTGAATCTTAGCCTTCACATTGTCAATTGTGTCCGAGCTCTCTACCTCTAAAGTAATTGTCTTTCCTGTAAGGGTTTTTACAAAAATCTGCATACCACCACGAAGTCGCAAAACGAGATGAAGAGTTGACTCTTTCTAGATGTTATAATCGGCCAATGTTCTGCCATCTTCAAGCTGTTTTCCAGCAAAGATGAGCCTCTGCCCTTGTCTTGAATCTTGGCCTTGACATTGTCGATTGTACCGGAGCTCTCCACCTCAAGAGTGATTGTCTTTCCTGTGAGAGTCTTCACAAAGATTTGCATCCCACCACGAAGACGGAGCACCAAGTGGAGTGTGGACTCCTTTTGGATGTTGTAATCTGCAAGGGTACGCCCGTCTTCCAGCTGCTTGCCGGCAAAAATTAGACGCTGCTGATCTGGAGGGATCCCTTCCTTGTCTTGAATCTTGGCCTTAACATTGTCAATTGTATCGGAGCTCTCCACCTCAAGGGTGATTGTCTTTCCTGTGAGAGTCTTCACAAAGATTTGCATCTACATTATCATAAACAGAAACAAAGGAATCAATCACCAATACTTTATAAGGTCACTACAAAGTTAAGACTATGTGTAACAAAGGAATGAGAGCAAAAGATCATCCATATAACCACTTGCATTTTCAGGATACACTTGAAAATTTCATCATCAAATTGCCACAAACAACCAATAAATAAATTGGGTAACAACATTAAATAACAAATATAAAGAACACAAACCCAGACAAAAGTAGAGATTTGATGCTTTTATAATTGTTCCCAGTTCAGAATAGCAAAAGATCAGTCAATACAGTCACAATATAATCACTTTCATTTACAAAACGAATCCATAAACAATGCTTCGTAATGGTCAATACAAAGTAGAAAAGAGTACATGTAACAAAAGACTGAAGCATAAGATTAACCAATATGATCACTTATATTTACAGGAAACATCTTAGAAACTTCATCAAATTCTACCAATCAATAAATAAATAAATTGGGTTACAACACTAAATTACATATATACAAAACAAAAGTCCAGGAAAACTAGAGATATAAAAGTATTAAAAACTTGGTTTTTTCTAGATTACCTTTGAAAAATGATGGGTAATTTACCCACCAACCAATGAAAATGTGCAATTTATTGGTGGGGTCAAGATAGTTCATGAATATCACTTAAAAAGGTGAATGTTCATTAGTTGAGTTAAATTACCCACCATTTTTCATGGGTACTTGTCACCTAAAAACTTTCAAGTTCAGATAAGAATTGTCAATTATCCCAGTACCAATCTAATTACAGAATTTTTCATAATTATTCAATACATTACCTATACAACCCTTAAGACAGACATGAACGTCTTCTTCGATCATTCAAATTGAAACAAATTGGCCAATTAATAAAGAAAATTTTCCCAAAGATTCGATTATTAAAAGAGTAATATCACGAAAACGATTAGATCAAAAATCAAAGCAGACAAATCCAATAATCAATTTAAAGAGAATACAAAACCCTAAAAATTGAAATCTAAAGAACTAAATAAAAATCAATTATGATCTGCAAAAAGGTCCATAAATGTTGTATTCACGATGATTGGTTTCACCATCCAAAAAGGTCTAGCGGCGCAGTTTATTGACCGCTTACCTTCAATTCAAGTGTAAATAATGGTTTATATATAAAAATAACATCTACCATTATGATCCAACGATAAACTAATTGAGATAACACAAAACCCTAATAATCGAAATCTTAATCAGAAAGAGAAGAGGAATAGAAGAATAGAATACCTTGATTAGGGTTTTCTTTTTCTTTTCGCTTTTTATATAAAAAATTATTTGAGATTGTGTTAAGTCAGCGCAAGATCTGCCAATTATATCGTGACACGTGGACTGATATTTTTTGATAATGCCCTTCTCTGGAGTCTGGATACTTCTTCTTTTCTTTGCTAGCTAAGTATTCTTTACTAGTATCAAAATTTGACACCAATTTAAATGACTGGTATAATTTGAAGTTGTGATTGTAATAGCATAGTTAAAATATGTGATTAATTGTATTTGGTAAATGATTAATAAATTTAAGAAGGTATTACAACTCGTTAATTATTATCTAAACAATATTAATCACGGCTTTTAACTGTTTATATCTAAATATAGATTATGATTAATGAATATTTGAAAATATGAAAATTATGTAACCTAACCTTTTGTTTCATGCAGTGAAGTGGGATCCGCTTTACCTGAACCTCCTCTTCTACAGCTATATTTTGAAGTAAAATTTCATTTTTACTACAATGTGGTTTGCAGTACCATCAAAATGTGAACATAAATTATTAAACCTTGTACTCTAATAAAAAAATAATAATAATTGGATCTATCACTAACGTTATTATTAATAGTTGGAAGAAACAAATCATCAATAACTTGTTGCTCAAAACACCTGGATGATGCAAAATCCTGGTGGATAGTGACAACCCAATATCCTGGTGGATCCTCTGGACCCCTTACCATTTCCTTTGTGTCCACAAAGTTAAGCATTTGGGGATCCCTTGTTGGCACAGGTGGACCACCATGATAAATTGCCGAGTCTATGTCAACTTTATATTGTTTCTCAGGTGAATGCAATCCGTGGCTAAGCTTTGCACTCATCAATGCTGAAAAAAATCCTTATTTTCTATATGAGGTTGAAGGTCCATCCCATTCTGATCTGCGAATTTTCGCAGATGCTACGGTTGAGCATCCAAGTCTTAAGAAAAGAACTTTCTTCATTCCCATTAACTTAACCTCAAACCAAGCCTTTGTCACAATAGATGTAGACTCGTCCATTCTGGAGCTATTGTATCGTACAGGTGCTGTGTAGACATGAGAAAACATGCTCCACTTCACTGGTTCGTACTTCGTAGTAGCCTCGGTCATCTGGTTCGTCAATAGGATCATAACTGTTATCTTCTGAAATTTCTAGGACACCTGGAACCTCTGAAAGATGCTGAAGATGGATTGATAGGTGGTTGTTTTTCTTGTCTTCCAAATATGAGCGAATACCTGTTACTGGCCGATTTCCCGAGTCAACCTGCTTATTGAAAAAATATCAAATATAAGTTTTACAGTGCTAACTAATTCCTACATTAATTATTTTCTTCATGCTAAAATCTTACATTTAAAATAAGGAATGCAATTTTTATATATTTGAATCAGGTTCCTTACATTCTTGCATAAATGTTTTCAAATAAAACTACTAAAAACTATGGAACTTGGAAGAAGGAATTACCTTCACAGTATTAACATAAAGTTTTGGTCCCATGAGAGTGAACTGAAGTGACAGAGATGCATTCCTTTTATACTTATGGTCAAAAGACAAGAGGCAGATCACCATATATACATCGGTGCCCATTGTTGTGGCAACTGAAACTCTAGAAATTGATGAAGTTCCTCTATTGCAGGTTTATCTGTTTGAAACAGAATTTTTAAACAGATGTACCAACATATATTCCAACAAAGAATAAAAATCCAGAAGAAGAAAAAGTATTGGGCAGAGGAAAACCAAAGTCGCAGGTGTCTACTCACATCTAAGATACAAATTCACCGCATGACTTGAAAATCCATTTCCAGGGACAGAATTCAGTAATGAAGTAATAGGCACCAAAGACATTGATATGACATTAGGAGAGTGTGATATGGTTGAGAGAAACTGGTTATAAGGTTGACACACATCAATACCTCCCCTTCGAACAGAAATGCTTACTATAAATATCTAAGTAAAACTTTTCAAACAAGAAAAAATGAAATAAACTTTAAGTTGAATGTTACTGCTATTAGGGGAAAATCTAGAAATCATGCATTTTAGCACTAAATGAATGCTTATAGTATTAGCAATTGTAGAGCAAGGGGTCAGTAATCAAAGTGATTATTATTGTTCATAAAAATTAAAAGTCGAAGTTCTGTAATATTTTATGACGACTATTAACTAGAAGAGGATGACGCATAACAATGATACTTACTCGGCAAGAGCAGCAGGGTTCCACAAACAAGGCACGTCTTTTTTCACAGTTTCAGAAAGGGTAATGTTAGTTCTATCTAATTCAACGGATACAATGTTATGAACCATCCATCAAAGGCAAGGCTTTTAGTGGAAGCTACATCCCTGGACCAACATTTTTTCATGTCGAACATGCTATTGAATTGGCCGGATGGAATCTTTCCCGACAAAGATAGTCGTCTGTTGAAATGCTCAGACATCTGCAAAAGTCCAATTTCAATGAAATTCAGACTTCATCATTTTGCCATATCCCATCACCCCTAAAATTTCTCTTTTTCATATCACTTATATGTCAAAAAAGAAAACATCTACCATAAATGGGAATTAAAAAAAAAAACAGGTAAATCAACAGGTAATACATGATTAGTCTTCAAAAGTCAAATGGTTAAAAAGGAATTTCAGTAACAAAATTCAAGTGCAAACAAACATCACTCAACCTGTGCAAGGCAAGAATTGCGACAAAAAATTTCAAGCGGAAATTAGTGATCAGAATTCAATTATGGTAATACTACGTACTAGATGGATCTAACAACATCATAATACCACCATGAATCGTATCTAATGAATCAACTGTCAAAATCAAAAAACAATCTTGTAAAATATTATCTGCAACTAGAAAATCATATAATACTATTGATAAAACACAGTTAGGCTAAAAGTGAGGACATCGGATTGAAACCTGGTACAGTCACCTTTATCAGACTTAATAAATAAGGGAACATTAGGGACAACAATACCAGAAGGAAAAACAAGGTCCCCTGTGTTTGAACTACTATTGTCAATATGAATCAACCTTGACTTGCAAGCAGAAAATCTTATATCATTGCATAAATTGTATCCTTGACCAATCACACTCACAGCTTTCTCAGCTGCTAATTGAGGATCCAACCCTGCATTTCCATAGCTATTAGTATTATTAACATTGAAACCCATTACTCAAGCCACAAAAAATATTGCAGCTATGTAAGTTGAACTCTTCAGGGGTTTGTCCACATAGAATGGTAAGAAAGAAGAACAAGTGTTGAAGTGATGATAGTATAGTATAGTATAGTATATAATGTTTGAAGAGGTCATAACACTTGTTCTTAGTGTACTCTATGATGGAGAGTCTTTTCAAAGGGTCATATACGCGGGTCATATATTTATTTTCTTATGATAATTATTTTTGGGGGTTGAATGAAGGGGGTGGAGAAGTAAAAAGGACGGTTAATTTGTAATATTCATAGAAAGAAAAGATTAATTGGAGGGAAGGTGAATTGAAGGTGACAAGTGTCATTGGTTATTCCATTGGAGGGAAGGGATAATCTTTGGAGGATATTGACATGTGAACCAAGGTGCATAAGTACCAAAGATGTATAGTGTTCAAGTTGAGGTGGAGTTACGTTCACATGAAAGACTAGACCATTCAAATCAAACAAAAGAGGTGCATGAAGAAGATGTTCAGGAACATGTGGAAAATTATTATAGCTTGGTCAAAGAGATATAATGATTATAACACTTTGTGAATACTTAAGAACTCAAATAACTAACCAAACAAAATCAGAAAATGTAACCGGTAAAACCAACTACTATAAAGAAGAGAGAACAAAGAAGATAACACCAACAATTATAGTGGTTCGGTCTAGAAGGTTTTACTATATGCACAGTAATAAATACATACAAACATACAGAAGCACATCATGAAGACATGAACTCAATACAGCCCAAAATATTTAAGATTAATTCTAGATGTGACTTTTGATGGAAGAACTATATCCAGTTTGATCATCATAGTACTTGGACCATAACATGACACCTCCATATTTTGTGCTACCTTTAATGATAGGTAGTACTTTTGATGTCAAGTCAGCAACAGAAACAAAACCACTTCCTGCAGCCTGTGGAGATGCTGGTAATCCTAAGAAAATCTTTGTTGCTGGAATATCATTAATCCATTCTTTCCATGCATTTTCAAGATTACCAATATCTGCAGAAGAATACTGACAAGGTGGATTGTTGTAAAATTGCACCCAAACATAGTCAAAAAGACCTGTCTTGAGGGCCTCTCCAAGCATAGCATCAGGAAAAGGACACTGAGGAGCAGCAGTTAAGTAAACCTTCTTTCCCTTTTTGCTATAACCTGAAAGGTACTTTGCAAGATCATCCCAATGTTGGTTTGTTCCTCCTTCAATGTCAAAATCAATGCCATCCAAAACAGCATCACCAAGTGGACGTGTAGATGAGTGTCCACCCAAGAAGTTGTTCCAAAGGTAAGTGGCAACAATTCTAGCATCCTCTGAAGATGCAAGTGAGTAGCTTCCAGCACCACCTCCAATTGAAAGAATAACTTTAATTCCTTTGGATTGACATGACTTTATGTCAGTACTTATTTTGGTGCATCCATTACTATATGCATCACAATGACCAGCAAGGTCCATCCTAGGAGCTCTACCACTGCCAAAAGTGTAGAGAAAAGCTATGTTCACATATTCATAGTTTCCCGTGGCACAAGTTTCAGCCAAGGTTCCCTCATTTCCATTTTGACCCCAGTAGATGGAAATTCCTCCACCATTTGATCCTCTTGCTAGGATCAAAATCACTAGTGAAAATATTATCAAAGTCCCTAGCTTATTATAACTTGTCATTTCATGCAGTTTTCTTTGCACTCGCTCTCTTTTGAATATTGAGGCTTGTCTTGGTTGTGGAATATACTCTCATGAAATAGAGACTTTTATAGGTAGATGTTGCTAATTTGCTTTGACATTAAACATGTTTTACTTACCCATATGCGTGCCTTAACAGTTATGTTATGTATCTAATTAATAAGTGTTATTGCTAATCTTTGGCTTCACATTATAGTCTTGGACTTAAACAAACCAAGTTGAATCTTGTATTGTTTCGTTTTCTTTAGGAGTATTGTCTCTTGTTAGTCTTTACAACGTACGCTGTTGGGAGGTCACATAAATCCATGGCGTAGATTATTACAATCAGCAATATTATTTGACAGTATTAACGTTAAACTTTTATATTATAACTCAAGATTAAAATTTAAAACTCATTCTCCCTTCAGCCTTAATGAATTTGTGAGCATTAACAATAGCAGCATCCCTACTAGACTTAGATGTGCTATCTTACCATATGCAGGGTTATATGCAATGTTTCCATAAGTGCTAACTAATTGTCTAACCTCAACTTTAGGGTTCAAAGAACCCTAAAATATCATTTGCTCAAGCCGAGTTGGATATGCAATGATATATTTTTTGTTTAGGCATGCATTTTTAATTTGATGGTGATATGCTTCACAATAATGGAATGCTTCATCTCATGGATAAACTTGCTAACCAAATTCTTCAAAAAAAAAAAATTGTAATAGAGATGATTTCTTTGACTCCATCTGAAAAGAAGGACTTTAGATTGGTCCATTATAACAACTTCAGGTTTAAGTCTCAGTGGGTGTGTTGATCTCAACAAAAAATGCACTTGCCACAATAATATTCAGGAAAATGGCATAACTACATTAGGTATTTGAAGGAAACATTGCATTCTCTTTCTTTCAATAAAAAATACATATTTCTACGTTAGCGTAATTATACCAGTTCAATAACATTCTTCACGTCATAGTGGTAGATTGTAGTGGCCACATCGGTTTTTCTTAAGAGAAATTCTAAAAAAGACCAACGTCTTTAAAAGTTACAAAAATTAAATATTTGAGGTGCGTTTGTTTGAGGTTTGGATTAACTTTCCGAGAAATATAAATGTTGGGATCTTATTCTCAGAAAATTGTAGAAAAAAGTGTTTGGTCAATAGTATAATTCCTGGGAATTTTTTATAAAAAAATTATAAAAAATTCCAGAGAATACTATAGCTAAGATATGTTTGGCTTGCAATCTATATTCCTGGGCATGAACGTTAAATTTATAAAACTACCCCTTGTGGTGTAGTGAACCACTTACTTGGCTAACTCTTTATTTGCATGTTTTTCCCATCCATCAATCATACCAATACGTACAGGTGGCATTTCACATGGGAAAGGCCAATCCTTTCCCACCATGGGAAAGTTAATTTCATCCATTAGATTAGAAGTAAAGAATACAGTCTAATAATACACTCTCAACACTAGATTTTTTGTCAAAATCTTCCACCAGACCAGAAACCACCACCATCTCTCTCCTTCATCCCCACCAACCCACCACCGGCAACACCATCAAAACCACAGTCCCAACAACATCAAACTGATTGCCCAAGGAAGTGAACCTATAAATTACATAATCCAGCTAAGAAGCAGAAATAGTCTGCAGACTTTGGTGGCAAGAAGCTTTCACTGTACCTGATAACTTTGAACTTGGTCGATTGGTGTCATGCCACACTCAATCTCTTTACTTCAAAACACACTTGCAGTCAACTTAAAAGCTTCTGAAATTTTATCCACATATTACTAAGTACGCTAAAACTGATGAATTCAGGGTGCTATGTCATTAAAATTTAAAAATCTAAAATATATATTGATTAATTCAATTACTCATGGCACTCCTATCATTAGTTACTCCAAAGATTTAAAATTATTAATTAAAAATTAAAATATTCATATTCATAGAAAACTGGTATAGAGAAATGAAAATAATTGCTAATTGAGATGCATCGTTCCAAAGAAATGGAATTAAAGTTAGGAAAAATTTGAAGTGATGAGTTTGAATGGATTTTATGGAATATGTTTTATGTAATGCTGAATGTTGTTGCTGTTTCCCGATAGAAAGCTTATCAGTATTCATTCCTCCCATCTATTTTCATTTTTCAGATCTAAACTAAAAAAAATATATATATTTGGATCTCCTAGTCTGGTTCAACGCAAGAAAAACTATCAAGATTAGATTTTCTAAAAATATTTCCTTTTTTTAATCTGATTTTGTTTGGGTTGTTTGATTTTAATTTGGCTGTAAGGTGGTTTTAATGGTGTTGCACTGTTGCTGGTGATGGGTTGGTGGGATGAAGGATAGAGATGATGATGGAAGATAGTGCAGTAAAATCTAGTGTTGAGAGTGTATGATAAGACTATGCTTTTTGTTTGACCTAATGGATGAAATTAACTTTCCCATGTGAAATGCCACCATACGTACACTTTTGATTAAATCTCCGACTCAGGTGTTACATATAGGAATCTATTTTGAACTAAACAATGTAAGGTATCACTGTTTTGAACTAAACAATGTAAGGTATCACAGCATAGTTGCTCGGAGACATAGGACAAAATAAAACAAAATAACACACTTGGTGACATCTAAGATGAGAGAACAGTCAAGTCCCTCACCGGTTGACCAATTAATTTTCACCATTAGATTAGTTAATGATTTAAATTTGTCACACAAAAATACAGAACAGTTTTAACAAAAAAAATAGAGAACACTTAAACCTCTCCAAACACAATCACAATCCAAAACTTCCAATTTTACTTAAATTTATCACACACTTCAATCGGAGTCTCCTTCATACAGGTTGCAAACTCGCACAAACCACTACCATGACTCCCTAATTCTCTTTTCATTGTCCTCACCTAAGCACCGTAGTAACTCCCTAATTCTCTTTTCATTGTATTGTCTTCACCTAAGCACTGTAACTTCCTGGTTCTCTTTTCATTGTATTGTCTTCTCCTAAGCACCGTAAATCAAAAGGGAAAATTTTTGTTATCACCATTTATGTATTTACATTTGTATTCATAAATACAAAAGGAGAAAGTGGGAGAGACATCATCAAGAACCGCCATCCATCTGATCGTCACCCTCTTTGAGCAGCCATTATAAAAGTTCACAAACGTACATTCCACAACTCGAAGCATATATTGATGATCCATAGCACCAAAGACTGGTGAAGGAAAAAAAAAATACTCTTATCTTTAAGATTGTTTTGTTGAGATGGGATTTCTCTTTGACTCAGATCACAACAAAACCCGAAGAGTTTATTTTATTTTTCCTTCAACAAGACTTGTTGATATGTAACCTCGAGAAGTTTTACAATGGTTACACAAAGAGGGTGACAATCAAAAAGACAGTTATCAATGATTTTGGGTATCCAACTTTCCCCTTAATTATTTCGGAATACAAATGTGAATAACAACCTAAAGCTTGGTTGAAGACAATCAAATGAAAAGAAAAAACTAGGACTCTAATGGTGGTGGTTTGCACTAGAGGTGAGTTTGCAATGTTGACGAATTGGAAATGGATTGTGATTTTGTGAAACAATGACAAATGTGAAAGGCGGCTTGAGGACAGCTGATAATAAAAGCAGATTGTCCATTCAATTTGCCTATCGTTCAAAAAGTCCTAATAAATATTAGAACTCTATTAATATTTGCCCCCTAACTAAGTCATATATGAAATATTTTCATAGGACTACTCAAAGGGGCATAATTTACAAATAATTCTCAAGTTAAGAGATGCTAAAGACTTGTGTATTACAATTTATAAACAAAAAACATGTTTCCTAACCTATAAGCAGCTATGAAAAATCATTCAGACATACTTAATCATCAAAGAAATAGTAAGTAAAGTAACTGCTGTAATAATTTCAACGGAAATCTACATTGATTATGGAATGCAGAAAAAGTCATAAAACCTCAATGCAACGTCTTGAATCAACTTATTTCTCAATTTATTTCTCAGCAGATATACTTATTCAACTAATTTGTCCACAATCTTCAATGACAACATGTTCTAATGTCCTACCATTTTGTGAACCAACCTTCTCCATGGCCTGAACTACATCGTATCCTTCGACCACTTTTCCAAATACAACATGCTTTCCATCAAGCCATTGAGTCTTTGTGGTACAAATGAAAAACTGGGAACCATTAGTATTGGATCCAGAATTTGCCATGGAAAGAATACCAGGTCCAGTATGCTTCAGCTTGAAATTCTCATCGGCGAATTTAGACCCATATATAGACTCTCCTCCAGTTCCATTCCCTTTGGTAAAATCTCCTCCTTGACACATAAACTCTGGAATAATACGATGAAAACCAGAACCTTTATAGTGTAAAGGTTTACCGCATTGCCCAATTCCCCTTTCTCCTGTGCAGAGTGCCCTAAAATTTTCAGCTGTTTTAGGGGTAGCATCAGCAAACAGCTCCATTACTATCTTTCCAGCTTTCATTCTTCCAATTAGAATATCAAAGAAAACCTTTGGATTTGACATTGTTACAAATTTACCCAAATATCAAGTTCCTGGAGGGAAAAAAGTGAAACATCATTATCATTATAATATACAGAACAATACTAATGTATGCATCATTGGATATGCTTAAAAAACTTGTGTCATAGACGTATCTTAGTTAAACTTAGACACAAACAGGTAATTAAGCATATATGATAAATATATGCAAACATACATGCAAAAATAAATGCTTATTCACATGTCTATGTATATATATAAACGTATATGATAATTAATCTATAGATCAAGAATATCTATCTATACAGTGATGTGATGGATTGAGATAAAAATATTTACAATTGAAAAGCCTAAAATGGGGTATTAAAATGATTGAGAATTAGATCTAAAACAAAAAAAAACAATGTATGCCACCATGCAGAAGCGTTGTTCAAATTATAGATTATGGAAACAAACAAAAAGATCACGGTGGCAACAAGTGATGTAGCTTAGGTTTATGTTCTGCACTGATGTATGAACTAATCAGCACAAGACCGTTCTAAGCACAGAGAATAAAAATAATAACAATAACACCAAAATTGATTGGATTTAGAAAGAAAATAAATGTTCATCATTCTGTAATAAATCCCTAGGATAAAAAAAAACACTGAGAGATCTGATTCTACAGAAAATGATGATGATGTTTGATCTAGCACATGCTTTGAACTAACGGGCTATCATATAGAGCACGATAGTCTTCGAATGTGCAGTGTTAAAACAACAAGAGAGTAAAAGAAATTCTAAGGAGAGAATTGGAGATGATTGAATACCTAAGCCTTGAGGAAGAGGATGAAGCAGGCGCATGAATTGAAAGACTGCGGTAGTGGCTGGCATAAATAGACCTGAAATTAGGGTTTAGGGTTTTGTATTTCTGTGGGTTGGGCTTCTTACACCAGAAAATGTGGTCAATCACTCTTAAGCCCAATATCCAAAAATATGCACCCTACCCCTACACCAGGTCCCCATACCCCACAAATCCAATTAATCAAATTCTAAAAGACCGCTTTAAGTATTTTATTTTTATCTGAAATGATGATTATATATGAAGTTTTTTTTTTTTTTGTGTTCACTCTCGGATTTCCGTAGGGAAATGGGCACTAGTAATTCGTAGTTCAGAAATCAAACACAGGTTCTCTTGGACAATTCATCGTTTGGTGAAGTTCGTTAACCACTTGAGCTTAATTGTTTGGTTAAAATCTTTTATTCATTTTATACCAACAAAAAATATGATTCATTTAATTAAAAGAAAATCACTAACAATACTTTTTTTGTGCGTGTGAATACTTCCATACCCGATTGTTTTTTCTCAAAAAATATGATCATAAAATTATATTACCTACGTTTGAAAAATACTGAATAATTAATACAAACTTTTTTTTTTTTTACTGAAAGTTTCAGCAAATGTGAAGAAAAATAAAATTATTATAGGACAACTCCAATGAAGGCTACAAAGTAATCCTTTAAACTAATCACAATCAGAATAGATAGATCTACTGAAATTTGTTAAGAAATGACCAGTACCAAATAAATTGGCTTTAAAAACGAAACCATTCCATTAGAATAAAGAGAAGAAAAAAAAACTTATAATAATAAGGAACATATAATAGCATGATATGAAAGTGCAACTCTGTGGTTCTTTTCATTAGGAATAGGAATTAGGAATAAGCCAACATTAATGTAGATGTTTGTTTTTAGTGATTAAAATTCTTTATTTTGGTCTTCATGTATTGACGTTGCTATTAAATTTGGGTTTTTGGAACTTTTGATGCTTCCCAGTGATATCATTATATGCTACTTCCAAATCATTTCATGCTCCCGTTGCACAGTGCTGAGAGTTATGAATTGGATGCGAACGTTAATGAGTTTGAGTGCTAGTGTTACTTTTTATATATATAGGGCAAATGTTATTAGTGAAATATGTTGGTTTTCAGAATCACAGTTCACCAACGAGCTAACTAAGAACACATTTGCTGCGTTGCATTATAAACACCAGCTACGAACAAAATCACAGTTCTACTACCTATGGGACTATAATGCACAACATGTTCAGAAAAATGAGTGTTCAATGTAGGTGATATGTGTTACTACTTTCACAACTCTATCTTCAAAATTGAGAAAATATAAGCTAGAAAAAATCCGTTAGTTCATGGTTTTAGTATATTTTTAAATGATACCACAAATATCTGCAAGAAAAATTATATGCATTATCATAATCTTGTTTTCATCTTTCTTTGTTCGACAGTGGCAAGCATCTCCATACTCTTTGGAGAGACCCCTAATTCATAATGCGGCAAAATGATCAAACAGATAAATGGTTAGCTAAGTGAACCGAGTATATTCAGTATGTTAGAAATCCCAGGTTCTCTTCAACAGTATTGAAGTAACGAATTTGGAGGAACGTAAGAAATTTGAGAAACTTATAATTGTTTTTTTTTTAGAACTTTTCACCCGCACGTAGCAGGACTGTTCTAATTTCATTAGCTATCTCGTGAAGGAGGATAGGTTTTCGAATCAATCCATTCATTCCCACCTGTAGGCATCTCTCCTTTATGCGTTCTTCTGCACTTGCTGTAAGAGCAATAATCAAGGGCCAATTTCGGCTTTGGAACTTCCGAATCTTCCTTGCAACTTCAAAACCATCCATTTCAGGCATTTGAAGATCCAATAGGATGATTTTGAATGGTATACTGGACGCAGTTATAGCAGCCAAACAATCAAAACCCGATGAAACGGCGATTACTTGACAACCCAGCTTCTCAAGCAGCTTCATAGTTACAGTCCTGTTTACATTATCATCATCGGCTAAAATAACGTTAAGACCTCTAAACTGTTGGTTTGAAAAATCTTTGTTAGCAAGAACGAATCTTCCATGCGATGATCCTGATTGAAACTTGAGAAGAAGTGTCATCCCTTGAGCCAAACCCAGAGAGTTTGGTGATATCCAGATATTACCTTCCATCATCTGTACATTAAATATTGTATGGTTAGAGTTACAAAACAATCACACAATGGTGAATCAAGCATATCATATGTGATAGGACACAGAATATTCAAAAGGTAAAAAGTGGAATTGAATAGAATACAAACTTGATACAGAGGCAACTCTCAGCACACTTGATTTCTCGTGTCCCGATACCCTTCTCACTAAACGTGCAGTTCAAACTACCGCTAGACCAAGCACAGGCTGAGTCTTTTTCATGTTGAAATGTAAAACTCACTGATCTTACAGATGAATAAAGCAGATAACATTCTCAGTCAGCCCCTTCCGCTATTTCATTCTTCATTTAGGTTAATCTACTAATACTCTCCGATTTGTGATGAATAGATACTAAGAATGAGGATCCAAGAAACCAGACTATAAATAATACTGGTTTTAAGAAACACCCTGCATGCAATTAGTTGCATCTACACTAAATAGGGGGCTTTCTAAATTTATTGGTATTCTTAAAAATATGATTCAACGATTATACCACCACAAACTAATTTTATTGATAGTTTCATTACACATTTCCAACATCATAAACAGATACCCACAGGAACATTCACTTGTTCAAATAATTGAGGCTACCGGAAATTTTGTCAAACCAAGAGTCATCCTCTGTGCATAAAATGTAGTTCAAATGTTTACAGTAAACTGACAACAATTTATATAATTAATTACCGAAGCAGCACATACGTTGTCAAAGGTGGGGAGAGGTGCTTATCAACAAAAACTTAAACAAAAGGAACTATCCATATAAATTTGAAAAAGAGAATGATTACCTGCACCAGCGTTTTGCAAATGCTGAAGCTTAGGCCCTCCTTAGGTTCATTGCTGTGGTGCATCCTACTAGCACAACTACTATTTAAAATTGGTCCATCTGAATAGGAACTAGTACCAGTTATCTGGAAATTAAATTTTATATGCACATTATCATTTTGCATGCTTGATCTCAATATTCCAGAACTTCTATCATCCTTATCTGCGGTATCACTTTCAAAAGAAACTCGAAAAATGAGAGTCCCTCTATCATATAAGTTCAATAAATAGCCAATCATATGCAAAATTAACTGAAAAGACCTTGCCTCATCACCTATTACCATATCAGGCAAGGATCTTTGCACGTCAATTTCAAGACCAAAGCCTTTATACACACACAAACACTTGGCAATGCATGAAGCTTCCCTCATCATGGAATGTAGATGGAAATGTTTCAACTCTAACTGGAAACTTCCTTTGTCGTTGGCTGAAATTTCCATTACATCATTTATCAAACGCGAGAGCGAATTGCTAACTTTCAATATTGTATCAACCACAATCTTCTGCTCAGATCTTATATTATCCTCTTGAAACATTGAAAGCAAGCCCAGGATTGAATGCAACGGTCTCCTCATTCCATGGCTCATCACTTTCTCAAATGAGCTCCTTGCCTGGCGGGCCATCATTGCATGCTTTTGTGCCTGTTGCAACGCCCGGTTTTGCTCTTTAAGTTCCTGTCTCATTAACTGAGACTCTTCAAGAACAGATGCATGAGACAAGGCCACAGCAACCTGGTCAGCAACTACCTCCACTATCTCCATCTCATGGTGGGTCCAAGCCCTTGAGTTCGATTTCGGAAGAACCAAAACTAGTATAGCATAAGATGTCTCAACAAACTCCGGTGTCCCTCCTTTGAAATTCGACACATGAAGTATCGGCATACGAATGGCTGCTACAGCACCCGAGTCCCCAGATTCACCACTACTGGCAGCTCCGAGTGCAGAATCAGGCCTCAAAATCGACACCCCTTTGCTCTTTCTTATCTCTAACACATCCAAATCATTTACAGAAATAGAACTATGAAAACTCTTCGCCGGATTCGGCTTCAACTCATGAGTCAAATGCATCACCCTTCTATCCTCATCAGGCATCCAAACCGCACAATTATGCAACTCCATGGCCTTGGAAAGCTCAACAAGTGTGGTATATAATATTGTATGCTTATCCAAAGACTTCCTAATCTCGCGAGTCAACATCCTAACATGCCAACTAGCCTCCTTCTGTTTCTTCATAATCCCAACTTCTTGCCCCAATTCCAACACATTCTGCTTCAAGAAAAACTCCCTCACCTTGATTTTCAAAAGAAGAGGAATCAAGGTGGGAAAAGTAATTGCAGTGGCACATGAAACAAGGGCAGTGAGGAATTTAGCAACAGTGAGAGATAGAAACAATTGAAAGGAATGAGGGCCATAGTAAGTATAGGCATTGAGCAAATGGGTCAAACCACATAGAACTATAAAGGCAACAAACTGAAGAAATACCAATTTAAATGGAACATTGGAGTAGCTAACAAAGTAAAGAAGCTCAAGGGGTATTGAAAAATATGCAATAGCAATGAAAAAGTCACTGACTTTTTGACAAACCAAAATACTTTGTACACTCCAAATCCCATCATCATCACAGTTGCAATGTACATATTCATCATCAATCCCATAAACAGATATCACAAAAGAACTAATCATCAACAATAGCAATAACAACAAAGAAGAAGAAAACCCTTTTTCCATTGCAACATAAACAACAAATAATCAATGGTCATTTTCAAAACCAGTGGTCAAAGTTATGATTTTTATTACTAATACAGTTCCCAAAAGGAAAAAGCTAAACCTAACAAACAACATAGATGGTGCTTCCATAGCTCATTTAGATCTAAACTACTAACTTAACTACCAAGATTAGGTAAATTGAAGAAAATAATGAATGAACAAAAAAGAGAGTGATGAAGCATAAAACGTGTGTTCAAATTCAATGGTTGATTAGTTTCTTCAAAGACACGGCATTCAATGATTTTGTGGGTTTTGATGAATTAGAATGTGATTAATTAATAAAATAAGAGTTAGAATAAAGAGATCAATTTGGTAGAAAAGAGAAAGGGAAAAAAATCTAAGTTTGAACTTTGAATAAGAAGAGGAAAAGGAAGACAAAGACAAGGGGTGTGGGTGGGGCCCGCAAATCTTTACATGAACCGAACCTAGACACACTCTTTGTAATAGTAATTAATTAAATAAATCAACCCTTTTTTATCAACTCAATAAATTACTATTATTTGCTACTTAAGTATAATAATAAGCTCAGCCTATGATTTATCACCTTATAATTGTTTATTCTTGTCTAAGATCAGTTCATTCTTAGATTATGTCATTCAAGATGTTATTGTTACAAACATCGACTGTCTCTTTGATGTGAATTAGGTTTCGTCTGCACGTAATTGTAAAAATTAATTTTTACATTAGATAAGTCCATAAATGACGACGATTTAATATTGGTGCATTCTTTAAATCGACATGGATCTTTTCTTTTAATTTTAAAATATAATAATCATCTTCTTTCCCCAAATTCCAAACAGACCAAAAATATCTCTTTTGTTTTGGTTCGTTAATGTTGATGACTTATCAAGAAATGCTTGCTTTTTTGTGTTTTGTATATATGCTGTCTTGTAACGCACAAAAATGTGCAGTTCCCTAACGTGCTGCTGAATGCTGATATGACCGTTGACATGTTTTGGATTCTTATTCTCCCTTCCACTCCAAAAAAATCAAGTTAAACCAACTTGTTTATAATGTCATGTAGAAATATCAATCTTTTCGATTCAAATACGGACAAGTCTATGATATACAAGAGACATATATCTTACTATGTATAAGATATTTTAAATACGAGGAAAACTAATGATCCAAATAGTGGAAAATAAATTTGTGCAAGGTGTAATATCAATTTATCTATGCATATTAAACAATGTCTTTAAACACGTATCCTCGTGAGCTTAACTCAGTTGGTAGGGACAATGCATAATATATGTAAAGTTTCTGGTTCAAACCCCGGCCTGTTCTTGCATGTGCAATTAGTTATTCGAAGAGTACAACAATACTGTATTGTATACCAACACTCATTCAAACGATTGAATGTCATCGCATTATTATTTTATTGAATTATTTTTGAAAATGTCTCAACGTGTATTTACATTTTTTATACAAAATATACATATCTATATTTAGAAAGGGAAATGCTTTGTGAGAAATAATTTCCCCGATGCTTCCCGACGCACTTAAAACAAAAGCAATCCCTCAATTTGTAGGTAACCGCCCAGCATGCATGTGGGAATTTATTTATTTTTAGCACCAAAGGAATTACCTTGAGACTTTCGGGATAAAAACTGGTATATGCCTCATACCAACAAAAGAAAACCTAGTTATCCTCCACTTATTTCATATATTTTCGAATTGGTCTCCATGGTTTTCTGTTTTTTATTTTTTTGGCAAGAGAGGTTGGTATGTTTTCCGTTGATCAGACAGAATCAACATCACCAATGTCATGTGTACATTATTTTAAGTAGGGATGGGTATGGTTCAGTTCGGGATGAAAATTGAAACGAACTGAACTGTTTGCTAAATTTAAAATAACTGAATTGAACTGTTTGCATTTCGAACTGAACTGAACTATTTCAAACTGAACTGTTCCGAACTGAACTGTTATTATTGATACCTTTGAAAAAAATATGAAAAAAACAAATGAAATTGAATTTTAGTTACCGAACCGAACTGTTTCAGTTCAGTTTCAGAATTGTTAGTAATGGTTCAGTTTTTTTTTTTTGGTTCAGTTCAGTTCAGTTTTTGGTTTTTTTGCCCACCCCTAATTTTAAGTAACAACGCAAACGAATAACATTTTGAAAAATCCATATATCAAGTGTTGACTTAGATTTTTTGCCTCCACAGCTTGCAAAATACAAATGACAATGACCATTTTTTAACAAGTCTCATGATGTTTATGGTTCATGCTTTGAACCCAAAATTACTAACAAGACATAAATCTTCAATAAAACGCTATATGAAAACTAATCCAACACGGGTTTTAACAAAATACTCAGAAACTTGAAAACGGGTAAAACATGAAAATAGAGGGGGTGTGGCTTACATTTACACAAACCTCAAGGGAGGTTAGTGTAATTTTCCCTTAAAATTTTAACAGTCTATCTTCCCTCTCCTCCAAGTCTCCCCAATATGGGGGAGCAAAACGTGGTCTTGAGAGTATTTTACTCCATTCCCTTCCACTCTCATCCCATTCTAACAATTGAACCAGACAAACATAATTTTAAAATATTTCCTCCAATCATACAGACCCTTAGACAATCTAACCTTAACCAACTATTTCTATCATTTCGCCACCAGGATGTAAAAGAAAACCCTAAATTTCAAAAAAAAAAAGAAAAAAAGAAAGAGAATGGAGCAAGCACCTTGAAATGGAAGGGAAATATAGCCCACAAGCTAAACTAGGAAGCATATATATGTAAATATACCTTATTTATCATGGTATAGGTAAACTAACAGACCCACAAAAATGAAGAGGCATTAGTATTAGCCAGCAATCCTAATTTTTAAATACATCACAAGTAAATGAGGCAAAACAATATTTTTCAAGGACAAACATGCGTATGAATTCTCAGAAGTCAGAAGCCACGACCTTAACGGATGGCGCATACTATAAATGGCACCACGTGACAAAGACTGCTGGTATGTAGTGGATATCATACAACTGTTAACCAGACATTGGTGCCATCAAACCCACAAGCCATCTCAAATTCTCAATCAGGAATTTGGTCATAGCCTCCATTCTCAGGAGACTGGTGAGACCCATGACCTGTTCTTCCTGCAATATTGAGAACTTCACTTTAGTCTCTTTTATACCATAAGAAAATCAGGGGAGGATGGTATACCAAAGTCACTGGACTTCATACCTGACAGGTCATAACCAGCATGTCTTGAATCTGGATGACTCCCCCATTCTGTAGTCCTGGGAGGTGTCACGTGCAAACCAAGCTGTTGAATCATGTAATGGCTTCCACCCATAGCTTGATGTTCATCATTTCCTCGGATTGGATTCCCGCTGGAAGAGTCGACTGTTTGGCAGAAACCTAAATTTGATGCTGGCTCGCCAACTGGTGATGGCAACTTACCAGCAGAGGGATCACCTTTTCCACCAGCACTAGTATCCTTCTTGTTGTCGATAAAAAATGTACCAACAATGACCTGTATGGATTAACTATTAATCAAAAGTAACTTCTTGGTGCGAATGTAATTCATTATCAGGTGGTGCTTGGTAGGTGTGAAAGCAGGAAGGTCGAAAATAAAATAGTGATATTTGCCGAAATGTCTATATTTATCTATATTTATAACAATATAAAGTCTACATGTATCCCTGCTTTTCATTCCACTGATTTCACTACATAGTTACACACAACTCTAGATGCCCACCTCATTTTCCCCTTTTTTGGCAGAAATCGATTTTATCAAGTGCTGAATTATATTTTTTGTTCTGCCAGAAAAAGGCTAAAACAGAAACTACAGAAGAAACAGGAAATGCAACGTAGAGAATCGTTCAGTATTCACAAGGTAAAACAAATGCAGAACAGCGGCTCATATTTCCAACCTACAAATTCATTTGCAGTTCCTTCTAAGATTACCTGAACTGGACCAGCAGCTTTAAGGGGCCCACCAACACCACCACCTATGATTTGTCCATCAGAATTAGACAAGCATACACTAAGACCACCACTTCGGCCTCCGGTTTCATTACGGACGTAGGAACCGGTAAGCGAAATAATATCAAACCGACCCTGATATCAAAGCATTAAATAATTAAACTGTGAGTACTACAATATGAGCACATGACCAAATCAAATATAAAAAGTTTAAAATCATACACCTAAATAATTAAAAAGATCAACTACTATTGTCCGCAGTACGCGGTGTTTTTATTAAATAGTAGACTAAACCATAAGCCATTATTACCACTACTAGGCACTAACATTAAGTTGCCGGTTTAATATAGACACAATTTTCATAAAAGTTTGTCCTATCTGTCCACTTGAATGTGACCGAGAAGAAATATTCTTATAAGTGGGTGCACTGAGGTATATACCAAAAATGAGACTATTTTGTTTGAACCTCCAACATCCAGATTTGACCACAAAAAGTTTTTTTGGTTAGTAAGTAGTAACTGTTGTGCGTACGAACAAGCCATAAGCACACAGATGTGCGCATGTATAAAATCAAAGAGATGAAGAGAACATTAGATAAGAGAAAAATAAAATAAAAATGGATGGGGACAATAATGTATTGCTAATAGTATTTTTTATATTAACATTTATATACTAATATTTTTTTATTAGTATATTCAATCAACAAGTGGATGCACATGTGCCATTTTTGGAACAACATGGGTAAAATGTAAAGATAAACCTTGGTTTCTTTAACACAAGTAGAAAAGATTAATCACCTGATTTTACGACAAGAGAAAATTATTAAATAAAAATGATAAAATTCAAAGTAATATAAATAGGAATATGACCCTTGGTTATGATAACACTCATAAAACAATTTTTTAACCATATGCTGCAAGTTTCAACAGTTCCATTTCCTTTTGAAGATTGTTTGAAGAATAGGGATCATAGTACTACATAAAAAACATGATAAAAAACAGCTATTGATATTTTACCTCATACATAATGTTGCCTCCTGAAGATGCTGGTTGACGGAGAGAGGCATTAGAGATGGAACCAGATGCAGACATAATGCATATCTCACCCCTATTTTGTTGCATAAATTGCATAATTTTCTGCCCAACATCCTATTGAATGCATACTCAAATAAATATTGAAGCAAGACACGCAGAAAAAGATGAAACCAAATTGGATAAATGGCAAACATAATATATTCAAACACCGTTGATGCAGTAAAATTCACAATGACCAAAGAAGAAAATTAAAATCCTAAAACAGCTTGGCTGGTGGTGAACTAAAAGGAGAAAGGGACTAACATCAGAAAAATACCTACAAGCAAATTTTGCATAAATAAATTGTTATTTGTAAAGATGTAAACAAAGTTATTTTTGAGTGATGCTGTTATAGGTGCACTTAAACAGATTCTTATTGGTGAACTTCAGCAAGAGACCGGGTGTTACTAGAGTGTCCCCTAAAAGCATTATTCTTGGACCAATTTATTTATCAGAGCTCCCTCCATCAACTTATTTTCACTAAGGACTAAATAATAATATACCAAGAAATTAGCATCTTACAAAATTGAAATCAACAGTATCACAAAAATATTGAAATCCATATGAAAAAAGTCATTGCCTCAATGAGTCACGGCTGAGCATATCCGCAACAAACCTGATATCCCGTCTAGGACTAATAAGTGCCAAACAACCGTGGTGGCTAAGGATATACGTAGTATATAATAAGAACCAATAATTGATTATTTCTCCAAATCTAATAAAGGGATGGAAATTTATATTTATCGGGCAGTAGGTACTTGTATTTTGTTTTTCAATGGATTGTCAGTGTGTTTAAGATTTTTTTAAGAAACATTTTAGATGGTTTAGTTATGTTTGTGTGTAAGTATTCTTTTGTTTAAAAAAAAAAAATAATCATTTTGTTAAAAGAGTGATTTTTAAGCTAAAAATGAAAAGCTGTTTTGATTAGCTTTGGAAGAAAATCATAGAGGGAAATTCAAAATCTCTTTTTATAATTATAAACAAGCACAAAAGAACATACTTTTCTTAAAAATACTCTAAATTATTTATATCAAAATGAATTGAAAAAGAGACTTCACACAAACATAACTAAAATGATTTTTAACAAAGAGGTCCAACAGCAATAACTAAAATGAATCTGGATGTAAACCCACGTCATTGTACTTACCAGATGGAGAAATTCAAAATCAAGAAACAATATTGAAAGTGAGTGAATAATAATAAAGCATACCTCACCAGCAGCAACAGCAATGACATGTGCACTGAAACCTTGTCCTGCATTGCCTGCATCAACCCATTACCATCATAACAATCAAATTAAATAAAATTAAGCACTTAATAGTTGATACCTTCAATTATGATAATCAATAAAATAGTTACTTAACAAATCAGAACATAACTAAAAAGCACCAAATCAATTCATAATTAGGTGAAGCACAGAAAAAAGAAACCCTAGAAATTAGAGAGAGAAGCGAACCTAGAGAGAGAGAATGAGATTTCTTAGAGGTGAAAGAAGGAGAAGGAGAGAAAGAATGAGTATTCTTGTTGTTGTCAAGAGTGGGTGGAGTAGGGGAAAACGACGACGTAGAAGCTTTTTTAGCAGCTAGGGCTTGTTCAGGAGTACCATATTTTCTAGGTCTACCTCTCTTCCTCTTAGCTGGTTCAAGCTGAGAAGAAACAGCAGAAGAAGCCACTGAATGAGGGTAAAGTATGTGGGACCCATCTGTGTTTGGTGGTAAAAGACCGTTCGTCGGAGATGGGGTGGTAGTGGTGGTTGTGGTTACGGTGGTGGAGTTTTGTTGGTGGTGCTGCTGCTGCTGTTGTTGTTGTTGTTGTTGGTGGTTGTGGTGGTGGAAGAAAGAGCTTAATTGGTTGTCATTGGACTCCATTTTTTTGACTTGATTTGTTCTGCCACGGCTGACACTGCAATTTTTTTTTTATTTTTTATTTTAAAATATTAATTATTTTTTGTAATATTAATAATGAAAGAAAACAACTTTATTTATTGCTATATTATCTTGTAAGAAGTGTAGCTTGGCTGGGCTCCTCACAAGTCTCAATACTCTGATTCGCTTTTTTGTTTTAGTCTCCGATCTTGACCTACCTTTTCACTACCCCTATTCCCCACAACTATAAATTCTCTCCATTAAAGTTGTAGATCTATATAATTCCTAAAAATTAAAAAAATACTCCCTCCATATTTTATAATAAATAATTTTAACATTTTCACACATCACTATAGTCCTTCAATAGGAAAGAGATCGTCATTTTAATCCCTGAATGCAAATAAATTGCAAAATAGTCCTTGAATGTAGTAGACTTTGTTAATCAATTTAATTCATGAATGTAGACTTTGTTAGTCACTTTAGTCCCTCAAATTGACTAACAGAGTTTACATTCAATGACTGTTTTGCAATTTCTCTGCATTCATGACTAAAGTGATTAATTCCCCTATTAACAAATGTAGCTTATTTGTATTAGAAAGAGAAATAATTAGTCTTTTTAAGAAATTATCTCTTTTTTATTAAGGACAAAATTATCTCATATTAATAAAAAAATTCTAACTTGGATACAACTCCAAATCAAATTTATTTGGGCACATACCCACAAATGAAAAAAAAATTAAGAGAAAAGAATTAAATGATGTGGCTTAAATCATTTCTCTTTTATTGTTTTACAACTCGTGCGTGTGATCCAAAAAATATTGATTTGAGGTTGTGCTCAAGTAAGAATTGTTCCGTATTAAAAATATGAAAAGCAAGAGAGAGTAATAAATGGTAAAAGGATGTGATAAGAAAAAAATCATCGTTGATACATTTATATTGTAAACGACTTATAATAAAACAATTTTTTTCTAAAGTAGCTGATAACAAAATAGGAAAATTACTTGGATTGCACATAGTATTATTTGTTTGAAAAAAAAAAGGTGGTTTGGGGGTTAGCAGGTTAAAGGAATTTAACTTGACTTTACTTGGTAAATGATATTGAAAAGTGTTGGAGGAGATGAGGTTTTTGGCAACTGGTGTTATGCACTAGGTGTGGGGAGGAGGGGGGTAAGTTGTGGTTTGGGGGAAGAGGAAGGTCGATTTGGTGGCACCAATTAAAAAAAGTTATCAAGGGTGTTGGGATGGTGGACGGGAGTTGGTTGGTAAACAATGTTGCTAGAGTGGTGGGTGATGAGTCTTCTACTTTTTTTTTGGAAGGATCGTTGAGTGAAGATGTTCATTTTATTGCCATGTTTAATAGATTATATGAGTTGGCATATAATAAATTGGTCTGTGTTGCTGATATGTGTAATCTAGGGTGGAGAGTCAATGGAGAAGCTTGGAAGTGGAGGCGTAAGTTGTTTGTTTGGGGGAAGATTTGATGAGGGAGTGTGTGGAACTTTTATATTTTGTTGCTTATTCTTCTAATAGATGCACGATGAGTAGCGCCTATTAGATTTTGAGTGATGCAAATAGCCATGACTTAAATGATAATGGTCACCGTAGTTTCAATTATATTTTGTGGTTGAATATTGTTTTGTTAAAGATGTCTTTGTTTGTGTGGCGTTTGCTTCTTAATTGAGTTCTTAATAGAGACAATTTAATACGACAACATGTGCTTTCCTTTAATGATCAACATTTTACGGGAGGTTGCAGTTTCAACGAAGATAAGGATAATTTATTTGTCATTTGCACTTTTTGCAAAAATATTAGTTATCTGTTTTGCAGATGAATGGCTAGGGGTTTCTTTGGCAGTCCTGCACAACTTAATAGATGATACATGTATGTTACTACTCCCTCCGTCCCTTTTTATAAGACTACTTTGTAAAAAAAAATTGTCCCTAAATATAAGACTATCTATAAACTTTTAGACGCTTTTATTACCCCTTTTTCAAATACGTCCCTCATTAAAATTATATCCATATACCTTAAAATATGAAAAGTTAACATTAAATATCTCTATAGACAATCTCTATGAACATAACTCAGTTGGCAGATACAATGCATAATTATATGCAGGGGTCGGGGTTCGAACCCCGGACACCCCACTCATTAACCTTAAAAAATGAATTCTTGCCACTGGGTTACTTGATAAAAAAATATATATAGACAGAGGATAATTTAGTAATAGTAACATATAACATGTAACATAAATTGGGGTATATTGGTGAAGAAATAAGGGTCTTGTTGACGAGTGTCTCTGGAACACTCTTTAAACATTCTAAAATATGCAACTATTTTTAAAAAAGTTAAATATTTCGATTTTCAATGCATTGATTACACTTTTTTTTTTATAGATTCTTACTACACCATCCGTTTTAAAATGAGTGTCGTTTAAAGTTTTTACGCAGAAATTAAAAAATGTAATAATGATGGCAAAAAAATATGCCAATTTTACTAGTCTTATTTACTATTGGTGTAATGCTTTGAAAGTAGTGTACACTTAATTAATTAGAAGGAACAATTGGAAGTAAAATAATAATTCTACATTGAAAGTAGTGACATTCATTTAAAAACAATTTTTTTAACTAAAACGACATTCATTTTAAAATGGAGGGAACACTTATAGTCCTTAAAAAATGTCACTGTGACATCTGTTAAGATTTTTCAGAAAATAATTAATTTACTTTGAAATTTGTAAAGGGTTTTATAAAAAATAACAAAAGAAAAATCTCAAAATGTTCATATAATTGTAATTTTTTTTGGTTGCAAAATTAATGACATATTTGCATAAAATTTTAGTCCTACAATGATTTCACCACCAAAAAGAAAAGTCCTAAAATGATTTTTTATTTTCTATTTTCATAACAACATTAATTTTCTTAATAATACACCCTAATTAATGATTCACTCTTTCCAATTTCTCTCATTCTTCCTTCTATCTCTATCTTCTCTCTTAATTTTAGTACCTTTTTTCTTCATTAAAGTATACAAACTTAATCAAAAAGAGATAGAGAGTTAAGAGAGGGAGAAGAAATAGTGAAAGAGATGATCCGATTGGTATATATCTATGGGTGATGGGTGGTAAGTACGTGGATTTTTGTGTGGAAGACAACCAATTCGTGTGTAGTGAGTGGTGACACAGACAGTGAGACAATGACAACCAAAGATACTAGTACTTCTATTCCAAACAGATAAGAGCTTGCCTTCTCACTCACCTGGTCCACTTACTATCATTCTTGTTGGCTCTGGCTCAGATTCCTTGTGAACATCGAACACCGACTATTCAACATTTCTTTATCTATCTTATTTCTGTATTTATCTAAACTATATAATATACAATTTGACCAAAAATATCTATGGAAATAACAAAGCTAACCATATAAACGAGGCAAGATAAATTTATCTCTAGAATTCTCACTAAAAATGAGACTCAGAAGAAGGAAGACGGTATAAGATTGACCATTTACAAGAATTTGAGTGACCTAAACTTGCTTCAGAATCCGTATAGTATACTATTAACTTCTCTTTAGGTATCATCGCGAAGAGGTTGAAGGAAGGAAACATTTTTTTTACTGCACACATTAAATAACGGTTTAAATAATTTCAGGCGTTGAAATTGTTACGGCATTGTTGAGATGGCCGAGTTGGTCTAAGGCGCCAGATTAAGGTTCTGGTCCGAAAGGGCGTGGGTTCAAATCCCACTCTCAACATTTCTTTAATTTTTCCAGTCAAAAATTGATTTCTTTTTTTTTTTTTTTTTTTTTTTTTTTTTTTTTTTATTTTTAATTTA
>Ga0315915_1000797_pt1 | contig 35065 bp, 15 predicted proteins | sample MpolbnodulesMG_FD_207738 | JGI IMG/M metagenome (GOLD analysis project Ga0315915, IMG submission 207738) | Medicago polymorpha root nodule microbial communities from Los Angeles, California, United States - branched nodules | ecosystem: Host-associated > Plants > Roots > Nodule | place: USA...
TGGGTAATGCAGAGGCAAAATGGGAAAAGCAGAAAAAATAAACTGAAAAGTGAAAACTCAACTTTTTCCAATTCAATCAAACTAGTCCCTGAACACGTGGCTTCCTTCTTGCCACGCATGCAGGGCGACAGCTCAACATGGCTAACGGAGCACTTGGACGGAGGGACCTTTTTGATGGACGTCTGACAAATTCAGGGACTAAGTTGATATTTCGCCTAATTGAGGTACGGAGTTGGCCGAAGCATGAAAATTCAGGGACGAATTTGATGGTTCACTCTTAAAACAACACTAAAATTCATCTTCCATTCCAATCCCAACCCAAATTTCAATCCCCAAATCCAATCCAATCTCAATCGAATCAAGACCCAAACCTTTATCTCGAACAACAACATCAACAATTTTTTCATCATCAATAAAATTCTTCATCGTTCCAAAGCTTTTTGGGTTTTGTTAGCTTTTGGGTTTTTGTGTTCACAAGGAAGTTCCACAGCAAAATCACAGATCCAATACAATTCACCTTAGACATGCTTCAAACCGGCAATTCAGATCGGAACAAAATCAAAACCACAGATCCAATACAATTCACCTTTCAAAGGTGGAAAAAAGTGGAGTTCATAAAATTCTTCAAGAAGCTTATAATTGGTGGAGTTCATAAAATTCTTCAATTCACCTTTCCATTGATGACCCGAATTATCTTGTCTAGTTTTTGGATAGAACCAAAGTTGAATGCTTTGAGATTTAAGAAAATTCATTGCTTTACACCTACCTCCACTTCCTCTGTTTATTGACTTTTGGGGTTTTTTTTTCTTTCAATTGAGGTTGTTGTTGATGTTTTGCATTTTGATTAAGAATCTCAGTTTTATTTGTGATGTTGAAAGGATGAATTGATGTTGAATCCGAGTTTTATTTGTTGTTTAAATATTGAATTTTTCTGGATTTTTTTTTCCTGCTATATAGTATGAATGTTGATGAATTTTGTATGAATATGAAGTGGTGGAAGGAAGAAGACGAAGAAAAGGGAAAAACAAATTAGGTGTTGGTAGTTGGTAGTTGATTGTTGTTCTACAATAGATCCCTTCATATCCAACGGTCTCCATTTAAAATAAAGATCAAGTGGTTAAAAATAAAAGATTTAATAAGGTCTACAGTGAATCACCTATAAAGTTGGTTTACCTTAGACATTTAAAGTTAAAAACTAACAGAGACGACCAAAATAGTAAACTGTAAAATATTTATAAGATCAAATTGAAACACTTTGTAGCCAGGGGATCAAAATGAAAACCAAAAATAAGTCAAGGGACCAAATGATGTATTAAGCCTATAAAAAATATCCAAATTGTATGTAAAATCTTCAATTTGAATTTGGATCCGGTTGTCAATTTATTTAAGTCGTTAAAAATATTTTCCCTAATCCCTCAAAAAAAATTTCTTTCCCTAAAGCAGTTTTAGTTCCGTTGACAAAAAAGGCTGTTCGATCCCAAATGAATTCAAACTTGATCAAAGGCTGCCTTGATTTACTACTCCACGGCCTAGTAAAGCTAAATTGCATTTTTTTTTTAGGGTTGTATATTAAATTATTTAAATGTCATGGTGGAAAAAGGGCAAACTCACAAACCCAACTACTAAACAAAATAGTTACATTGTTCTTAAATCAAAAAATAAAAACATACGGTTAATCCCACCAAGAATTGTCATATGTTTAAGGTTTTCATTATTATTAGGGAAATGTTAACGAGTGTCCTTGAGACGCTCTTTAAGAACCATTAATAGTAAGTTTTTATGAAAAATTGTTTAATCAATGCATTGGAATTTGTAATATTTGACTTTTTTAAAAAATATTTTTTAAATTTGAGATCCTTAAATAGTGCCTCGGGACACTCGTTTCATTTGCATAGTTACATGCATGCGATAATTGTTTCTGTCCCCACTTCAACGCTTGGAGGGTACCTAAGATTTGGTGGAAGCAACTAATTAATCAAAAGCATCTCTTCGCAAGTCCAAAAAAAAAAAAACTTTGTGAAATGATATTCTAATAGGAAACCTAGAAATTTGCAAACTTTTGTTAATGAATCTTCTTTATTATCCGATCATTTTAAAACAATAATCTCTTAGGACAGTTGTCTAAGTGATACTTAAAACAATTTGCAATGTTTTCCGGTGAGGATCCAGCTGATGGATCGTTAGGAGAGTAGTATACTTTCGAGTTCAAGATACTAGTCTAGAAATAAAAGTTGATTTGGCACAACTTTGTATGGATGGTTAAACTATTCACTTTTTCAAGATTTTGATGGACGAGAGTGAAGGGCTCACTTGAGAGGAGTTAAAATATGCCTTGTTGGAACGCTGCAGTTTATTGAGTGAGGGAAATGTGTTTGAACAACCACCATCTCTTCAACAAGAGGGTCAAGTGCAGGATTTTATTGAAGACTTTGAGTGCAATACCTTATCACATTAGGCCCGGCCTAACGACATCACCTGATGAATGTGGCAAAAGAGGTAAAGCGGGAAATTGATGGATAGGCACGCTATAGAATCTCAAAGAAACCAAATTATGGCGAGAGCGGACATAAGTGTGTGGGTTTCCACAATTCGCGAGGTTCTTATTACAAAGGATGCTCATTTAACAATGATTCGGCCTATGTTCGAAGTGATAAGGAGCACCATGACAACCATGGCAAATGGCAAGGGAGAGCAAGGCAAGCGTGACGAAGGAATTCGATATATCTCTTCCCAAGAAGTAGCTGAGTGGCGACATAAAGGGTTATATTTCAAGTGTGGAGGCTCCTTTCACCCTAGGCACCAATGCCCAGATAGACAACTCAAAGTGGTGGTGACTGAAGAGGGTGAGACTATGGAAGAAGAAGTTGAAGAAAATGAGGAAGTTTACTTGCAAGACGGTGACAGTGTTAAGATCCAATATGAGAAGATGTTTTAAGTAATTAGTATGCAGTTAATTAGATTTAAATAGATTATTATTAAGAGGCCCATTATGATTAATTATAGGGATAAACACTAGAATGTTCTCTTTATTTGTAGGGTATGACAAAATAAGTTTTCAGGTTAGGGGCAAAGTAGGATTTCCTCCGAGATGGTTTATATAACTATTTAGGATTTTTTTAAAGATATGAAAAATAGAAAGTGGCCTAAACGAAGGAATTTCATATTTCTAACATGGGCTTTCTGTTGCGAAAATATTAAGAGTATTACTTTTCCCACCCTATAGGATTTCGCGCGCCCTGCGTTTTTTTTTCCAAAAATTCCCTTGAAGTTTCTGGATTTCATAATCCGGAATGGTGTTTTCCTTTGTTTATAGGGTGAAAAATAGAGTTACGGATTTTTCCGGATTTTGTAATCCGGAAACTTCAAAAATAGGGCGCGTTACATGATGTTTCCGAATTACATAATCCGGAAACCCTTTTTCAAGGTAAAACAATTCAGATTATATAATCCAAACTGTATCATCACAAATCCTAAACATGTTTGTAACATGTATAGCCATTTTAGGGACACTATTAATCTTCCTATCTCTTATCCTTTTGTTTTGGGTCATTGTTACCTATTCTTAGTAAAAAATCGGATTTTCGGGGTACTTGATCGGATTGCTCTGAAACTTCTCGAAAAAACCAGAAAAAGTTCAAGGACCATGACTCCCACAGAAGGGACTTCTTACGGGACTCCGCCCCTCAAAATCCAAAATTCCATCGTTTTAGACCCATTTTTCATTTTTTTTTAATTATTCATATTTACAGAAAAATCCGAAAATATTTGGACTAGTTTTGTTTGATTTTTAGAATTTTTTGGTGGTATTTTTATGATTTTATTTGACATGTTTTTAGCATTTTTTTTACTTAGTTTTTTTGTTGTTTTTAAAAGCAAAACTCAAAACTACTGAAATGTGAGAGAGTCTGCTGGCTGATTATACATAAGAATTGTTCGGATTATAAAATCCAAAATAGTAAACATGAATCCGGATTTTAAAATCAGGACTGCACAAGGACATTTTGGAAAAAATGCAGGGCACACGAGAATCTTGTAGGGTGGGAAAAGTAATACTCAAATACGAATCCTTGATTTTTTTTTTCTTCATATTTCCTCACCAACTTTCAAAGCAATATGAGTAGTTGATCGAAATCCTTTTTTTTTTCTTCAACTTCAAAATCTAAAACATAGAGAAAAACTCTAAGAAAATGTCAGGAGAGTACCCTAATATGTTAGGTATATAAACCATTTAGTTTTAAAACTTACAGAACCTCCCTACGCATCCCTTTGCTCTTAACGGTGTTAGTTTTCTGTTAAATTTTTTTCCTCACCTTTAGTTTCATATCATCATTAAGTTTTCTATGACGCATCTTTATATCATCATCAAATTATTCGCCCTTTCTTCGTAAATTTCAATTCCATCTACAATTTCTTTACTTTTTTTGGAGAGATTCTCAATTTCTTTACCTCCATATTAATAATTCTCCCAAATTGCAATTTTCTTCGTTAATTTCAATTCAATTCCTCGTGGCATGATTAAAACTACTTTAAATGTGTATATTTCATTACTTTTAAAAATCGCTTTTGAGGGAAGGGAAGTGTATTAACAATGTTAAGAGAGAAAGGAAATGTGAATCTACTTGTAAAAAGTTAAGGTAGGTTAGTGTATGTTTTAAAATTAAAGGGGGTGCAGTGTTATTTTAATAGACTTCGGGGTAGGTGAGTTTAATTTTTCTTGCTTACCTTTAATTTTTGACTAAGTTACTATTTTGGTTTCTTAACTATTTATATGGTTTTCGTCCCGTTCATACAGAGTCGGATGCACTGTATGGCTCGGTGTGGCAACTGGCAATAGTCACACCAAAATTTTATCAAAAATTATTTACATATGAAAGATGTCTATAAAAATAAAATTTTGTTCCAATCATCTAGGGATGACAATTGGACCCATACCCTATGGGCACCCGCAAAAAATACCCGCTATGGGTAGGGTAAAGCCCTGCTTTAATGGGACATAATACAGTAACCCTACCCCTCCTGCTTAGAGGTGTCAAATGGGTCAGTCCGACTCAATTATAATTGGGCCGCATATTCTAGAGCCTGGCCCGGCCTGTGTGGGCCATGGGCTAGCCCGGCCAGGCCTGTGTGGGATATGAGCCAGCCTGGCCCGTTTATATTTTACTTTTAAAATTTATTCACTTTTTTTTATATATATTTTTTATATATTAGTCACTCACCACTATTTTTTTCCTAAAATATGATCGGATGAACATAAAAGTGTAAATAATTTTTACATTAACATTGAATATTAATGAAACTCTATGTTATTCATTCAATTAAATCAAATTAATAGTTTATAAACTTTAAAATTTTAAAACTTTAAACTAAATTCATTCATTTTTATTAAGTTTATTTATTTAAATATTTTTTATTGATAAATTTTAAAATAGTTGATAATTTTTTTCAACAATATACTATTTTTTTAACAAAAAATCAAATTAAATAGTAATAATGGGTCGGCCCAAAGCCCGATGAGCCAGCCCGACCCGTCCCAATTTTTGTATGGGCCAAATGGGCTTGGCCCAAAAACGCCCAAGTGTGTTTTTGGGCTAGTTTTTAGGCCCGACCCGGCCAAAAAATATGGGCTTTTGGGCTGGCCCGTTAGCCCGACCCATTTTTGATTGCTCTCCTGTTGCGTTAAATCTCTGCCGCTGCCTGCCTATCTTTGCTTTTTGGTTAAATACTATGGGGAAGGGCACCTAGGTGCCCATAGGGTATGGGGAAGGACACTCAAGTTGTTGCCCACAAGGGTACTGACACAGGTACGGGCATTTTTTTCAAACGCGGGTATGGAGATGGATACTATAGTACCCTACCCATCGGTTGTTAGGGTTATATTTTTGGGTGAAATAGAACATAATTTTTAAAATTATTCGGAAATGTTTTTTAACATTATTATTTTAGTCACACCAAACACTTAATGTTGGATATGCCCTTCGTCAACCTTTAACCTCGTTGTATAAAACCAACATCGTAGATTATCAACTAGAGACCTCCTTAAAGGTGTAATGTATATAACATTGAACCATTCATAAGCAATATTTTTGCTTAGCTCTATCTCTTCCCCTCTTATCTATCTTCTTCATCATGACACTCGTAAACCTTCTTCGAGTTAACCTTCATTGTACCAACTTGCAAATATTTAATTAATACATCAATCAAGTGTTAACTCTTAAACTTGGATGAGTTTACGTTTTAAGTCTTGATGTCGAGTTAACTCGAAGGTAAAATGAACACTCGAGAGGTAAAATTAGTTAAGTGAAATTAGAATGTTTTGCAAGTTAGTACATATTAAACTCGATAAACTCTTTTAAACCCAAAGTACTAAAACGTTGTGAAACTTGTGAATATTATTTTGTTTTTTAAACCTTAAATCACAAATTACCGTGACCTATATTACTATTGTAGTTAGATATCCTTTACCTTTATATTTAAGTCATATTTAACATTTGATGTGTAATATTATATTAGCTTACATATGACATATACATGTTGTATATAATTTTAATAGTTACAAATTTACCTAGTTAAGTGAAGTTAAAACTAAACTCTGAAATTATAAATCCTTGTATACTAATTTCTTCAACTCCAAATCAGTTTCATTTCTCGTTAATCTATATTTTTTACTTTTCTGGGATTATGATTGAAGAGTAGATGTTGTCAGTTTATTTTCATTTTAGTCCCATAACTAATAAAAGTAATGTTTGAGTCCCTTAATTGTCCTTCCGTCGGTAAAAAAAATTCTTTCCGTCAAAACCTCACACTTCCGTTTCCGTAAGTTTTTGTCCACGTGGCAAAAGATACGGTTTTTTTTTTAGAAACCCAGAAATTAGGGTTCATTTTCCTCCATTCATCATCTCCTTCAAGTTCCCTCTTCTCTCTCTGCAAAATCGAATCATCTTCTTCGACCTTCCGATTCCAATCCTTCGAATCTGGAATTTTAGAGACATCTTGAATTTCATTCCTTTATAAATCAAACATTGACTCATTATTTAAAATCTCATTCATTAACTAATTCACCAACAGGCTCCATTATTATGCTAATTGAACTCTTATAAAGAAAATAAAAAAACGTAATTGAATTGAAGGTGATGAATTGGATTTTGTGAAGAAAACTGGTGGCTGACAATTTGGGATTTTGTGAAATGACAACATTGAGTTTGTGTTATAGATTACTATTGAATTTTGTTTACTGGATTGTGTTGACAGGTTAATAAGTTTGTAGATTTGTGTTGTATAGATTCATGGGTTTATGTACTGGAAGAAAAAAAAAATCCCCTTTTAGAACAAGAAAAAAATTCCCTTTTGTTTCTGGAAATATTAATGATTAATTTGTGCAGAATCGATGATGTTGATGTTGTTGTTTTATTGAACTGTTGTTCTAAGAATTTTTGATGTTGAACATTATATGAATTTTGGTGATTAGGTTATGTGTTGTATGTTGTTGTTCATGATTTTTTTTTTTAGTTTTTCTCATGAATGTTGATGAATGTGAGTTCAAGATTAGTAAGGTAGAAGATGAAGAAAGAAAGAAAGAAAATTAGTTGTTGTTGGTACACCGTAAGTTACAATAGATACGCATAATTCAATGGCCATCTTTTTAATAAATAGATCAAACGATTTAAATTAAAAAATTTAATAAAGTCTATGGTGGACCACTCTTAAGGTTGGTCCACCATAGACATTTGGGGTTAAACTTAACAGCCAGAGATTTATTTGACCGACGGAGGCAAAATTAATTAAGGGACCAAAATGAAAACTGAAAATTAATTAAGGGACCAAATCACCTATTAAGCCAAAATTTTAATTAGAATATTTACGAGATCAAGTAATATTTCACATCTAACAAATAATCAATTAAAATTGATATATTATGCTGGCCTCCAGCTTATATGCCTTTATTTATCGTTTAATTCAAAAATTAAACGAATTAAAGAACAATTAAAAGCATACAACAGAAGACATATTCATTTATCTCATAAATATATAAAAATAATATGAATTGATATTACATAAAAAATGAAAAAAATATAAATTGAATCAAATATAGTTTAAGCAACAAGCCTAATCTCTAGTTTAAAAATTAAGTGCTAAACATATTTTTAAATTCAAAGAATTGTAAATCTGTAGATGCAGTCCAGCAATGAGCCCGACGCAATAAAAAAAACGTGGAGCTAATCTGAGTGAACAACAACTAATTTAGTGTTGCAAACGAAGAAATTGCCTCAAAACATTCGTGTTAGGTTAAAACAAACACGGTTAAGGGACAGAGTGCGTTTGCTTAAAAAAACTTAAATTGTATGAAATTTAAACATAGAAAAGATGTTGCAGTACTAAAGGGTCTGAAATATCATAAAAAAAAATCAAAATCAGACGAGTGAGCCTGCATAGAAATTGATATTCGCAAGTATATAAATATAATTGATTTGAACCGTAGATTTGACAAAGTTCAATCAAGAAGCTGACTTGCGTTTTATACTAGATCTATAATCAAACATAAATAAATCAAACATAGTAAACGACGCTTGATACAAAGAACACAAAATATAAGAGAAGGATGCAATGTGAGTGTGTGTTTGAGATGTTGAGCCTGTGGTGTTTGTTTATATAGGGAATAGGGTTAGCGGCTAGGGTTTTGTGTTGACACTTGACAGTACACAAGCTTAAAGTTATGGGCCTCCATGCCAATTAACAAACCAGGCCCGTTTAAGAATCTTTTTATTTCTTTAGATGGGAAAAAAAATAATACAATTCTATGTTATTTGCAATAATAATAACATTTTTTTTTTCCTTCAAAAAAATAGCAATTCTTTTCCAATATGAAAAATTGTGTTTATATTACTTTTTACTGATATTTTCTATCAAAAAGGATATTTTTCTAGTATTTTTTTTATCTTTCAATGTTATAGAGTAAATTGATAAATTTGTATATATACTTTAAGAACGAAATTGATAGATATAGTTTAAGAACTATATATTATATTGATGTAATTTAATGATTAAATTGGAGAGTGAGTGATATTTAAGGGATTAAACTGGGAGTTTATTCATAAATTTATCACTGCAACATAAAACTAAAGAGATGAAATTGTCTAGGCATGATTAATTGATTAATTCTATCATTTTCTTTTACTTATAACCTGTTTGGTTCAGAATTTTTCCACCCATGTTTAAAAACCACGGCAGCAACCCACGTTAATCCAAAAGCTTCAATTGCTGTCTTTTGAAAATTACGACAATTTTGCTTTGGAAATCCCCCAAACTTGCTTTTTTGCTTACAAACTCCATCCCAAACAAGCACTTAGACATTATGATTAACTTCATCTGTTTATAAATTAAATACACATTTGTAATTCATTGTTTTCATAATTTAAGTACTCGTATGTCGTCCATCTGAGTATAACTGGGTTGGCAGTAATATTGCGATATCTTATGATAGAGATATAATCTTCGAATTCCTCACTTATTCACCTTAAAGAATGAATTTCTAGTCGATAAACTACTTAACAAAAAAAGGCAGAATAATCACAGTATAATAATGTGTCATTAAATTGTTTTGTTCTATTTTATCGAAACAAGATAGAACAAAACAAAGTTATATGTCATCAAAACACCTCTTCATAACAACTTTTTTGCACAATAGATAAATAGACCTACACATTTTACAAAAAAAAAACACACACTATAATAATACCGATGACCAAAGTCACTCGTAATGATCTACCAATATCATGTCGCAAACATCGGTAACATGATTATCTCCTAAGAAAAGAACTAGAGTTCTACTCATGGAGTCGTTAATTTGACCGGTTGTTAAACCTTGTGAAAAAATACGAAATGTTTTTTTAGTTATTTGGATATTTGTTTCTTAGCGGAGTCCAAAAGACTTAAAGCTATGGGGATAGCCCTAAGCATTCACCTAGGAACTCAATGTCCTATCTACCGTGGTTTAGGGAAAAAAATCATTCATAATTTACTTATTTTACTCACCAATCACCAAACACATAATTTTTTTTTTAATAATAATAACATTCTTTACACCCACCCAACCTTCGTGTATGTTTGGTTCCAATTTTTTATAAGTCAAAATTGTTTTTAGAGGTGTAAAATTAATTTTGACATGTTTAATAGTCTCCAAGTATGATGATGGATTTTGCCTCTAGGATTTATTCTAACCTGAAGCTATGATTGGTAGTTTTTTACTTCAAATATGAATTTTATTAATTTTGACAAAATCAATAAATTTTTGTCATGGCAAAACCAAAAACACACTCCATCGATCTCGCATTTAATTTCATAATAAAAATGGAACGAACCATTATCTATGAAAAGTTTTTTGTTTCACAGATTCAATACAGAATATAGGTGGATGAAAAGATCCAGCAATCAGCACTCCCAAGTTCCGCAATTGTTATCCCTCATAGTGAAGGACAAGTTGAATAACATTTTCTAAAGAAATCTCTGGATGTAATGTAATAGCTCGTTTGTTTTAAGATTCCTAGAGACTCCAAACATGATTCTGGTCAAAGCAATGCCATTTTTGCAATGAGAAAACTTTAATGGTTGAGAAGTTTCCAGCTTAAAACATCCCGAAGAACTTTTCAAGGAAGAACACCTCTAGGACACATGGTGTAATAAGGCCTGCAATAGGTTTCATCAAACCTTTTTTTGAGAAGATAATAACAAGCTTCAAACTTGAGGCACTAACAATGATCCTTTTCCAAACACAGTATCAAAAAAGAGCCTTTGACAGCAAAAGAGTTCAAACATAACTGAAAAATAGAAATTCTCATTGCTGCATTTATTACTTGATAAAAATAAAATTGAGACCAAATTGATGGTACACCCTAAGTAATGCAATACACAATGTCAGGTATACTTGTCGCTGCAGTGTGCATAGCATAGCTATGCTAGAATCACAAATTTATGCAAGGATCTAAATAAACCGAAGCCAAATATCTGCTTTAAAAACACACCATACAGAATCAAGTAACCCGGTCCTGTTTATACAGTTTAAAACATTTATGCTTAGGAACATAAAGCAAGCATCTATTCTTTTTTGACATAAATGCAAGCATCTCTTATTCTCCCATTGTCATATACTCCCAAATAAAACCATTGTCTACATATTATCGAATAGATCATTTTAAGGCATAGAATGACACCCTTTTTTTTCCTATTATCTTCAACGATAAAGTTAACTACCTTTAATGCTATTTGTGGATAATATTAATATTTAACAATAGGTAAACTTGAAAGAAATAAACAAAAATTGAATAAAAATTATCATGGTATTGTTTGGATACTTTATGATGGAAATGAGAAACTCGATTCCATTGTATGAAAAGTGAGTAATATGATAAGCAGATCAATAAGCAAACAAGTGATTTCATCTCATACCCCTAAAATTGGGTAAAAAGTAAACCACTAGAAGTTTCAGATGGAACAGATTAGGGTTCCTTTCCATTACCAAATAACGACAACTACTGTCATTTTCATCCACCCCCCACCCTATACAGCAGGAGCAAAGAGAAGCTTCTTTAAGAACACCAATTCATGGTCTACTAATTGGCAGTTCAAAAGCTTCTCACTAAAGTATTTTATTAGAAGTAACTATAAAACTTAAAAAAAAGTAAGCCATTGATTCTGTAACTAACAGTAATGCAACACATAAATTATAGGCGTTGAATTAAAATGCCATTGCCAGCCACAAATTATTTCAAAAACTTCTTACAATGGTACATCCTACAATAGTCAATTTATTTACCTTCTTGTAAGGTATTTATTAAACAATAGTTCAAGCAATAAAACTTTCCTATCATTTCAGTGAAGTACTACTCGGAAATAATGTAGAAGAATCAATATTTATTCATACAAAAAATTTCCGGTCCCGGGAGTACCTGACGTGGTGTACAACAAGTCTTCAGATGTCGAAATTGATCAATCTGAAATTGCTTGTGACAAGAGGTGCCAGCAGAAAGCACTCCGATAAATCAGCTAGTCCCAGAGCCAGCAAAGTGAAGCACTTTTCTAAAATCAAACGTTTTACAAACGTGATTTGTCATGACTTATAATTTTGTTGTACCTTCTTATCTGCCATCTTCATCATTTGACGATATAACTTCAATAGATGGGAAGCCTCCTCTTCATAAAATAACACATACCTTTCCATAAACAATTTCTCAGACGCATAAAATGGACTTGTCAAGCTAGCAAACTCGCTTCTCAAACCCTTGGTTAGAAGATAAAAGACAACCATAGCTCTTGGAATGATCCTTTTCTCCAAACAATAACAAAACATCCCTGGTCCCTTGGCAAGGTAAGAAGAATCCCAACCTAACTCGTTAACCCAAAAACTCAGCACCCGATTGATTTTTTCGTCGGATACCAACATACATTTCGGCTGCTTCCTAATAGCTTCCATTACAGTTTCCTCCGACCAACCCCATTTCTTAAATGTATCAATTCTATCATTCCACGTGGATTTACTTAAACATGATCTAGCAAGCAATGCATCACCAAAGTTATATCTAGTAGGATCAAATCCCATATTTTTCAATTCATTCATAGTCTCGCCTACCTTTCTAGGAACACGGAAGATAGCATTAGGTCTAGTACTAAGAATTCTATAAATGCTGGTATTGCAAACACCATTATCAATCATCAAATTGATATTAGAAATCATATAATTACAACAAATCAAAGAAGGACATGAAATAACAGAGGACATAGCCTTTTGATTAGATTTAAGGAATTGAGTTATCAAATTATAATTAGGGATAACACGATTCTTCAAACTTGATTTCATGAATCTAGGGTTACCTACAACAATACGAAGAATGTCAGAGGTAGAAGCACCTTTGGAGAGTAAAAATTGAAACTTTGGGAGAATTCTTTTCTGGGTATCACAGGAAAGAAGCCATGGTTCTCTTTTGATGATGTTGAGAGTATCTGAGTAGGTAAAACCGTAATTTTTGAAGAAGTTGATAACTGAATCGGGTTTTTGCGAGGTTGTGAAATAAAGCTGTTTGGAAGCTTTGAGTGCGGATTCATGTGTGAAACCGAATTTGTGAATGAGGTAGGAAACAACGAAGGAGTTTGAATCTGAAGCGATGGTAGTGGTGAGGAATCTACGAGAAAATTGGAAGGGTAAGTTGGGGAGTGTTGTTGAGGTTTTTGATATGGCAAATGCATTGCGGTTGAGAAATGTTTTGAACATTGAATTGAACCAAGATGCAATCGATGGGTTTGAATTGAAATGTAGGGTTTTTGCAATCGATTACATTTATAAGTGCATGTGTTTTAAAAATCGTAAAAAACAAAAATCGAATTGCAATTTTGGCATCAAATTTTATAATTGTGCGATTTTGGCACTTCAAGAATAAAATGAACAACATCTAAAAATGAAAGATTAAAATGTAAAATTTTGACTCTAAACTTTATCTTCTTTGGCACTTAATATTCTTATGTACATTTCTTAAAAAAATAATATTCTTATGTATATTTTGACCAAATATGTGGCTAATTTTAATGATATCGCATCTCTCACTCAAAAAAATATATGATGTTGCATCTCTATGTATTTCAATGTGAAAAATTAAGATTTCACATTCAAAAATACGACTAATATTAAGTGCCTTTATGGACACATGTTAAAAAAATCAAACAACGAAATATAGTATTGAAAATTGTGCTTTTAAAGAAGTTTCAAAATTTATTTTTCATTTTTATTTTTATTTCTTAGACACAAGTTAACATGACCGTTAAAAAAAATTGAAAAAAAGGGAAAATCAAGTTATCACTCCATTCAATTTTTCTTTTTCCTCCTTCCACCTCCATTCTTTTCCAGTCTCACATCTTTATCTTTAGTCTCACACTCCCTTCTTCCCTTCTTATCGTTCTAATTTCACCAATTAGCCACATTCATCGTACCGATAATGATGGTATGTCTGGTTTGTAAGAGAAGTTAGGAAGGGAGAAGTAGGTAAGAGAGGACGTGGGACGAGAGAAATAGAATATATTTAATATATTGTTTGATATAAGAGAAAAATCGAAGAGAAATAGATATTATTTTTAAAAGACAAAAGTATCCTTGAGTTAAGGACAAAAACAAACAACTCACATTTTAAAAAACTAATGGCATAATAGACTTTTGCTACTTCTTCCTTCTTTCTTCTCACTATAGGAGAGAAAGCATAGAGGTATAAGGTTCACCATTTATATTTCTCTCTTCTACTCTCTCAAATCAAACAAAGGTTAAGGCAAAGACCTGAAGGTTTTACATGTTCACATAACATATCTTATTGTGGAGAGTAATGTTATTTAAACATTTAAAAATCAACAATTATTTGACAATCCTTATAAAAATACACAAATTATAGCTATTGACACAACTACTAGAGAGAAACCATTAATTAAGAAAAATAAAATAAACAAAATGTTGTCAAAATAAACCTTTTCTATTATGGAAGGGTGACCTTCTCAATGCGATGGCCATGACAAAACATGTCAATATAATCGGTGATGTATTAATATTATCTTGGAAAGAAAGTATGAAATGGGTGATGTAATTCTGAATTACCACACATTGATTCTCGTATTGTGAGAGTTTTCGTCATTCCTTTGTAATGTCAAGAACACGATACTTCAAACTTCTATGCATCTCTAATTAAATCCATCACAGGATAACTCCTTTGCATTGAATAACAAGACTTTGAATTCCTCTTGAAGAATGGAATATAATCTTTTGAGATATCCTTGTATTAAGCTTATTGGTCATGTTATACTGATACATCAAACTGTACATTTCCAAACTCAAGTTCTATAACATGCTAATATGAACCAAAGCTTTTAATTATATACGAATATTTTACTGAATAGCTTTGTGTATGCCTCATAAATGTAGCCACTTTTTTGTTGCCCCCAGTAGCTTATGTGGATTGTGAGTAATATTAATAATTCCTATCCAAACAAGAGATAAGGTATAATTAATGAAAACCGGAAGAACAGTTTAGGATGTGAGCCTAACTAGAGAAAAGGTTCCTGTATTAGGATGTAAGCAAAATGTTGGGTTCAAGTGTGAGTGTTAAAGTAACACAACCACTATGAATGGACTAAATATTAGATATACAAGAGAGGTGACCCATATTCCTATTGGTTTAAGGTTTTGGTTGGAGATGTGGTTTCTCCCTCTCTTGCGATCCTAATCATGACCTGCTATGTAGTAAATAGTTTTTTTTACAAGGCAAGACAATATGAAAAGGAGTTGGAAACATGAGATGTAAACAACTCAAAAATCATTACTTGAATAAAAAAATTGGTTTCACAACCTAAGACGTTCAACCTGCAGAATATGACATGACCAAGGAGATTCAAGATCATCTAAAAATGCAGTACATGCAGACTTCTCAATCAATTTAATGAAGAAAACTTTAAACCTCCATCATCAAATGTTGTTATTGTTGTTAACTTGTTATCCATCAATAACTTTTGATATTGGAAATTTATACTCTCTTGAGAGCAACACTTCTCCATCTGGATCTAAAGTATTTGATCTGGCGGAGCAGTTTAAGAATTTTCTTAACACACAACTACATGTCATGTTTGTATCCTCCAATAAAGGTTAGTCTTCCTCTAGCTCATCAAGTATACTCTCATTTATATGGATCATTGAATTTGGGGCCTTCCAATCATCATATTTATATAAATTTAAATCTTTGAGTCTTTACATCCTACTTCATATGTGTTAATCAAGGTTGTCAAATGATTCGACCCAATTTGAGTAGGGATATCACACTCCAGAATTTGGAGGAAGAAACTAGATATAAAAGACAGGAAATCAATTATATTTTTTATTGATTCTAATGATGAATGTTTATATAAGTTGGTGCATACTCAATAAGATAACTACAACAACTACACAGCTCAATAACTAACAAGTAGAATCTGTAACATATCCCTTTCTAGAATAAACTAGAGGAGTCATTATTCTTTTGGCCTCCAAGATACTGTCACAATACTAACCCCTATTTTGTCCTAAACAGAATAAGTACGTAAAAATCAAACAAGGAACAAGTTAAGGTTAAATCACAAAAGAAGAAGATTAGTAAATTACACATTTGGTGGACAGCATGCCATTGTTCTCCTTTGTGTTTGCAAGTTTGCCTTTTTCCTCATATAGCTTTAATAGATAATCAGACTCCTCCTTAAAGCAGAAAACAAACTTGTTCAAGAACAATTTCTCAGAATAAGCAAATGGTGTACCTAAGCTTGCATTCTTTTTTCGCAAACCTTTCATCAAAAGAAATTGCACAACCAATGCCCTTGGAATAATCCTTTTCTCCAAACTAAAACAAAACATATTTGGTACTTTGGTAAGTAACAAGGAATTCCAACCCAATTGATTGACCCAAAAACTCATCAACAAATCAATCTTATCAATTGAAACCAACATTAAATTAGGCTGCAACCGAAATGCTTGAATAACAGCTTCATCAGACCAACCCCATTTCTTAAAGGCATCAACTTTCTCATCCCAACGTTTTTTTCTCATAGATTTCTTGGCTGCCAAAGCAACTCCAAAAGAAGCTGTTGAAGGATCAAACCCTAAACTCTTAACTTCCTCCAATGACTTAATCAAATCCTTTGAACCAACTATAGATGGCCTTGACTGAAGCAAACTAGCAATGACATTATCAGAAACTCCAAAATCAGACATCAAATTAACATTATCCACAATAAGGTGATAGGAATTCATAGAAAATGCAGTTGAATGCCGAATTAAGCAAACAATGATATCTTTGTTGGTTTTCAAGAACTTACTTAACAATTCAAAAAGAGGGATTATTCGTTTCTCCAAACTAATATGCAAAATTGTAGGGTTTGAAGTTAACAGTGAAACAATCTCAGAGGAAGAAGCACCTTTGGATAGAAAAAAATGAAACATAATTTCATGATTTTTCAAGCTTGATTTCACGAATTTAGGGTTAACTACAACCATACGAACAATGTCAGATTCAGAAGCACCTTTGGAGAGTAAAAATTGAAACTTTGGGAGAATCGTTTTGTGGGTATCGCAGGAAAGAAGCCATGGTTCTCTTTTGATGATGTGGTGTATGTCCGAGTCATTGAAACCATGATTTTTGAAGAAGTTAAGAACTGAATCGGGTTTTTGTGAGGTTTTGAAATAAAGCAGTTTGGAAGATTTGAGTGCAAATTCATGTGAGAAACCAAATTTGTGGATGAGGTAGGAAACAGCGAATGATTGTGAAGGGACAGTGTTGAAGAATCTGATAGAAAATTGGTAGAGTGGTGTTGTTGATATGGAAAAAGCATTGCGGAAGAGAAACGGTTTGAACATCGGAATTGGAATGGGTTTTGTTGAATAAGACAATTCAACACTGCTAGATGGTGTGACCAGAACAGTGTTGAAGAAGTGATTTATGCAATATATCATTTATGGAAAGATTTTTTCTAGTCTCACCCCATATCATTTTAATTACACCTAAATTTATTTAATTTTTACAATAATACTAAAATTGTCCTCTTCATGTAAATTTCTAAAAATCATCTTTCATTATCATTCTGAACTCTCACCCCATTCATCCACAACATAATAGCTTACTTGTAAGTGATTTGTGGAAACAACTAGGATCTGGTAGATTAGTCTTAATGACAAATATCGGGGGAAGAATGTTTATAACTTACTTCTTTCTCAACAACAAACACCTATATCACAATAGTCTTGGTCTTGAATATGGAAGATGCATGTTTATACAGGTGTACAATTATTTATAAGGTATATTTCTCGCAACTTAGTTCCTACAAGAGCAGTTCTTTCTTATAGATGGGTTGATGTCCCTTCTTTTTGTCCATTCTGTGAGAATGAGGAAGAATCAATTTTACATTTTTTTTCTGTTCTCTTGTAAGTGATTTGTGGAAAGGATGTGGGTTGAACACGGTTCTAGGAATGTGTCCTCGCTTTGGTAGCAAATTTGATTGTCAAAGTTGTGTCTGATATTGATATCATCGCCCTTTGATCTTGTGGAACATTTGGGACTCAACATTGACCGCTAAAGTTGTGTTTGATGATGAATTTGAGAGAAAATTGAAAGAGTAAATTGTGGAGTGTTGTTGAGGTATTTGAAATGCCTAATGGATTGTGGTTGAGAAATGCTCTCAACACGGTTACCGAGCAATCTATGACTTGTAATCAAATGTAGGGTTAAACTCCAAAATTTAGAGGGAGAAACTAGAGAATTCTGAAAGGAAAATTGATTATTTTTCATTCATAATCATAATGGGGCATTGATTGTTGTTGCTACCGGAACTCCCACGGACTCCTAAACACCAAAGTATAGTATGAGTGTGTTGGTTCAACATGGCTTACAAATATATTGAAGATTAAATCGGTAATCATCAACTTAATTTCACAAACAGTTATATTTCATTTTTACATTAAATCATGAATTCTGATCATATTTCATTTCACATCATTTTTCATAATCTCTTAATCATACCGCTGTTGAAAAATAAACATAATTGTTTAATACACTTCCAATAATTCATGGTTTGTAAAACATCTTGCATACTCTCATAGCGAAAGTTGTGATTCATTAATTGACTTTCATAATTATTTGAATTTAAACAAAGAAGAAACTCATCTATAGTTGTTTGATAGTTCAAAACTAGACAAGGAATGTAATTCTATTTTAATTTTCGTTGCAGTGTTGCACTTTTGGTGTGTCAAAAAATTTACAATTTGAAACTTCAACAAAATCGACGTGTCACCGTGGTTTCGTCAAACATTCACCTAACTACTCACATAACACTTAAAAGTATGAAAGAAGGGTGATATTGATCTACCCTCTCTAACACTCTTCATCCAACCATCTCTTTATCGGTGGATAAAATTTACATGGTCCCGTAAATCAGTGGATATGTTATCTATTTAGTGAAATTCACTTCCAAATTAACGAAGCCTACATGAATTTCACTCAATCGTAAAATCAATGGTGATAAGAGAATGATAGAGAGTGTGTTGAAAGCATTACTAAAAATGAAAGAGGGACTGCCTATTGAGAGCATTACTCAAAATAAAAGAGTGACCAGCTAGCTTAAAAGTCTAGAAATCCAATGTCCTTCATGCTAAGTTTAGGACTAGGTTCAAGACATATGGGCTTAGCCTTTTATTTTCACACTAATCAAAAGAATATAAAGAAGATGCAAAAATCTAAATATAATAATGTACACAAACTAGTATCATTACTTCTTCCTACTTAAAATTCTATACATCTGTCCTCCACGATGTTCATATTCAAAACAAAGCCGAGGAACAATCTTATAAAGCATATCATCAATATTCTTTGAATACTAAATCCTCCATCTCTTCAAGAAAATAAGAGGAAGGAAAAAATCTCCAAAACCAAAAGTGAATCCCAACTCAACACTTAAGCAATTCCAATCAATTGAACTTCTGTCATGAGAATAAGGTGTTTCATATGCTTGTTGTGACAAGCTTTTCCCTCCTTAACCACCACAGTTTTGTGTCAATGGAGGTCCACACAACTCTTCATTACCTATAAATGGATCTTCTTGAAATGATTGAATTTGTGTTCCAGTTGGTATTTCCCACCAAGTGATTACAAGAGAGGTTCATAACATGAAAGAAATGATAACCTTGCAAGCTCTAATGGAATCTCGAGTTGTTATTAGACATGTCAAATGACTCCAGATGTTTTAGATTTCCTAAAGAGGAAGGAATGCTACCTGAGAAAGCATTTTGTGACAAGTTAAGAGCATGGAGTGCTGTAAGACTCATAAGCTCCTTTGGTATTGGCCCATCAAATTTGTTGGATGAGAAATCCAATGAAGTAAAGGCAATGAGAATTTTAGCCAAATTCAACTGTTGACCTTTGTTGACAATTGTAACTGAATCCTCATAACTTCTAAGACCAACACCTTCCTCAAAGATATATATGAGAGATTATATGGTCTATCAAAAAAGGTGGTTCTGCTGCATTAAGTTTAGCTAATTTCATTTGAAGCTCACTGTTAAGATCTACTATTGCAGACATAAAGTTCAAAGGATTGAAGTCATCATATTGAGATTAACATATAAATGTCCAAACTTTCCACCTTTATCTTCAACATCAATCATCAATGCTTGCCAACATTGTAAGAGTGTTGCTGGTAACTTGACACTGAAGTTATCTTCAACATCAATCATCAATGCTTGCCAACATTGTAGTGAGGGACTTGGACATATTAAAAGATGGAAGAGGACCAGTGAAGTTGTTGAATGACAAGTCTAGATGAACAAGGAAATTGAATTAGGAAGTTTCCCTTCAAAGCCAGCATTTGACAAATTCAAATACCTCAAATTGTCTAGCTTTTGAAACTCAGAAGGAATTTCAGAATGGAATTCATTGTAGGCCAAATTCAAACTCTCCAGATAGCGAAAGTTTAAGAGACTACTTTCAATTTCAACTTGTCCTGAGATAAATTCATTGCTCAAGTCAATAGTTATAACAAGCCCTTTATTGTTGCATGTTACACCATATCATTCACAACAATCATCACTTTGGTTCCAATGAACTAATTTTTGGGACTTGGTGTGGTTGAATATGAGGTTGTTCTTCAACTGGAGCAACCGAGATTGTTGATCACCTAGACAAAGGCCAGTCACCGAAACAATATTGAGGTTCAGGTTTATGAGGCAAAAGGGTAACAAGAAAAGCCATGATAAGAAGATTGACATTGGAGATAGTTATGAGAAGCAAAAGTACTAGGTTGAAGATGATTTTTGCATTTGGATATATGCTATCTCTCCTTTTTATAGATCCTCATCGGTGTAGCTTTGAAGTCCAAGACTTGATTACACTGTTTACTAGTTTGCAGACTCGTTTGATCAAAAAGAGAGATATTTAATAAAAGAACTTATTACAATAGACTATAAGGTTTACAGTTTACACTATAATTCAATAAATGAGTTTATAACTTATTATTTTTATCTTACCATTGTTGCTATAAATTTTAATCAAACTCTTCATTTATTTTCCATTACAGAAAATAAAAAATCTAAACAAGAGTTCGGTCTATAATTTATGGTTAAATATATTTTTAGTCCTTATAAATATTCTTATAATATTCTAAAACTACGAAAAAAATTCAAAATTTTAAATAATAAACATGAGTTGACTTAAAACTAAATACGAAAAGCACTGATGAAAAACTTTTCGGAAACTAAAAGTAAATTTTTTGAGAGGAACTGAATTGAAAAGTTAATATTTCCAAAGATAAAAACATATTTAACTCTATAATTATGAGAAACAAACAAACTTTTTATATATATTTGAACGCAAAGAAAGAGATCCAAAATTATAAAGGCATTTTCACAAAACCTATAATATTCCCTTAGCCCCACATTATGTCATTTAACCCCCAAAAATCGTGTAATTTTATACTCATTTCGTTTCAAAATACATGTCGCAGTTAACCACTGCACACATGACAATATGCGACTTTAATCATTAATATATTTAATTATATACAATAAAAAATTATAAAAATTTGATATTTTAAAAATATTTATTAAGACAAATCAAACATCTTACATGATAACATTTGTATTTATATACTCCCTCCGGTCTCATTTATAAGCAAATAAAAGTCAAATTTTGCTTATAAATAAGAACGGATGGAGTATTAGACTATTAGTTAAAAAATATAGTCAAAGTAACATATGTGAATAGTGCACATTGCAAAATTCCAACATGTATTTTGAAATGGAGGGAGTACATCGTTTTACAAAATAAATTCATAATTTATCTTTCTAATACAAAATTAATAACATTTATTAATTCATACACAATTTACTAAAGTGGCATATACTTTTGAGTAGGATGAAATACATATTCTTGTAAAAAAGGATGAAATACATATTATATATTGCTATTAATCAAATTAACTATTTTTTAATGCATTAGATAATTGTGTTTTATATTCTTGCACCAAAAAAATTTTGTTATAAAGCGCAGAGGGCGTAATGAAAAATAATTGAATGGCCACACAACAACGAACCACCAACACAACTGCTGTATGCTACTGATATATACACACAGGCAGGTGAAGTAAGTCACCAGTCCAATTTAGTCATCATATCCGCCAGTCCTTTCTATTAATAACTTTTTATTCCGATCTATGTATCAATCAAATCATTTTTAAAATTGTGTATGCATATCCAACACCATTGAGTGGTTCACCAATTAATAGATCACACCTTAGCTTACCAGCATTCTATTGAATTATGAGACTGAGTCAAGTCAATCTTTTGGTATGTTTGAAACGCTCAATCAAGCTATATCAATGTTGCATTTGAAGATAACAAAGGCTAAGCAAATAATCCCTAAAGCATAACGAGTGTGACAAAGATTAGAAGTTCAGCTCATTTTAGCTATAGGTTTTGTGCTTTAGTTTCGAAGTATTTCACAACTTCGGATCATAAAACTGAAGAGAAACCAAAATCCAATAAATAGTAGTAAATAGGTAAGGAAAACCACAAATTACTTATATTACAAACCAAGGTCCAAGATTTTCCAGCTATCATTCATCATTACAACTGATATATACATCATTACTACTCATTACCGAAGCCTGCAACCTCACTGCTTTAGAAGCATAACCACATTCTTTAAGACAAGCAACATTAGTTGCTAGTGCTAACAATAACATTCAATCATTTTTTTTATAAGAGAGAACTGATTGAGCACGGAAAAAAGGTGGACACTTTGTACGTTGTCAACACAATGACATGGAAAAGTTGAGGCAGAGCCACGACAACAAAGTCACTATGACCATTACAGAGGCTTTCGGCAATGGTGGTGGTTGTTATGGTGGCCTCAATTGCAGATCAAGGTTCCGAGGATCTGAACTTCGGAGGGTTATGTTTAATGGAAAAGTAACTTTCAATTCATAATTTTTTTTAAATTTAAAATTAAATTAATCATGGCCAATAGAAGGTCCCTTGTTCTTCTAAAATTAAACCAAATTAAATCTTAGCCAAAACAGAAAACCATAAATTATGAATTATTAAGATGACGAAGAGATATGCAGCCATAGCAGGATGGTACACTCAAACTAACCGATTGTTGCTATCATTGTTAAGAGAAAGTCTTCAATATTTAAAATGTAAAATTAATTTTTTTTATTTTTAAATATTTAAAATAATAAAAGGTAGAACTAATATTTTGTGTCTAAGAAATTTATATTTGGTCTCGTGACTATACAAGAACAACGCCATTGTTGATTAGAGTTAGTTATTGTTATCAAAAGTTGTGCCACCCTTTTGTAGATGTGTATTCAATAAACATCATAGCACCAATCAAAGTGTATTGATAACTCTTCAACAATCTTTTTAAAAAGATAGATAGTGGTAAAAATTGCATTGCTAACACTTCCTTGAATAAAATTCACTCTTTCAAAGCTGAGAGATACAAATAATGATTGTCTAGGTAAAGTTTGATTGGGGATATTGATGAGTTTGAAAGTACAAAAAGTTTGATATATCTAGGGGGGCTTGGGTTCTGGCATTATTCCTCAAATTAAACACAGTAGTAATACAAACAGGCTCGTTGGTATTTTGAAGTTCAATTGTTCCCCTAATGTATAGAAATTTAATGATTGAAATATTTCCAGTTTAAAACATCACACAGATCTTCGCAACGAAGAATAGGACACAACATAGTGTAATTAGGCTAGCATTGTTTTTTATCAAATCATTTTCGTACCGAAGGATACATAGATATTCTTCCAACTAAAAGAATGAAAGTTAAGAATAAAAATTCGGGTGAGAATCTAAATTTGTTGGTGAGGTAAGACACAGCGAATAGGTGTGAAGTGGCGGTAGTGCTGAAGAATTAGAGAGAAAATTGGAAGGGCAAGTGGTAGAGTGTTGTCGATATGCCAAATGCATTTCAACATTGTAATGGGTTTTGTGGCAGAAGGAAGAAGACAATTCAACAATGCTCACTCGCTTGGTCAGAACGGGTGCTTTGGGTTTGCTTTGTGGTATACAAACTGTGGGAGAAGCTTGAGTTGGAGAGAAAATGGGTGTTTTTGTACAGCGAGCTCAATGGAGGCTCATGGTATTGGGTTAGCTTTAAGTCGGGTTTGACCAATCTATTACCAAACAAATATTCCTTGGTATAACTTTTAAGTTGCATCAGATTTGATCGAATTTACCTCAACTTCTGACGAAGGAATTACTAACTCATTACTATACAATCAAACGTCTGTTAAAGGCATGCTTAAACCTGAAAAGCCTCCCAAGAAATACATCTCTTTCATTTTCACAACATATTACCAAAAGTATGACTGTGTGAGATCAGTTATAAACAGATAAGGGTCCGGGAATGATAGTAGATGATGCCAATACTATTTATGCACAAAATCAATCAAACAACCACCTGCGTGGGTACTCCTCTCCTACATATAGACAGACAGTCGGAATTTATCTAGACTAGAACAACAGGTCTGTTTGCCACTAAAGGAGAGGCTCCATTTTCATAAACATTCTCCAAAATAAAAAATGAAAGAACACAGTGAACCATGACTGGTCAAAATTCAAAAAGACCGCAAACTATTTAATAACACTGTATGAGTAATAATAGAAAAACACTTAAAAGTATAGTGATAGAATCCAAAATTTCAATAGAACGGACTGTACCTAACCAGAGAGATCATCTCTCCTAACAAACTTTCAACAATGTTTTACTCACTCCCCTTTCCTCTCTTTTATAACATAAAATCCTCTCCTTACATAATATTGCCACGTCAACTTTAATTGGAATAAAGCCCAAATCTAGTTATCTAGTATCCTATCATATAATGTGTAGAGCACCAAAGGAAAAACATATAGGCAAAGTACTGAATAATCTCAGGCTTAAGGTTTCAATCATTAAATTGAGTAGACTTGCATGCATAGTTTGTCTATACTTTTATGGATTCTTGATTGAACAAACATGGAAGGAAAACTAATACCACAAGAAAACATTCCCTGACCAAATAAATACAAGACCATTTGAGTTTTTCTTTATCTACTAGATATGGTATAAGATAAATCATAAGGTATTATTATGATCAACTATGACACTCTGGTCCAGGTTAGCAAATAAAACAAGTCAACTAGATCATCCCCTATATTGACTTAGAATGAATAAGCCCTTACATTTTAAGACTAACAAACTAAGTTTACATTGCAAAGGAATATTATGAAATTACCTAATTTGTGAATGGCATGCCATTGTTTTCCATTGTGTATGCATGTTTCATTTTTTCCTCATAGAGCTTTAATAGATAATCAGACTCTTCCTTAAAGCTGAAAACAAACTTGCTCAAGAACAATTTCTCAGAATAAGTAAATGGTGCAACTAAGCTTGCATTCTTTTCCCGCAAACCTTTCATCAAAAGAAATTGCACAACAAATGCCCTTGGAATAATCCTTTTCTCCAAACTATAACAAAACATCTGTGGAAATTTAGCAAGTGCCAAGGAATCCCAACCCAATTGGTTGACCCAAAAACTCATCACCGAATTAATCTTATCAATTGAAGTCAACATCAAATTAGGTTGACATCTAAATGCTCGAATAACATCTTCATCAGACCAACCCCATTTCTTAAAAGCATCAACTTTCTCATCCCAATTCTTTTTACTCAAACGGTTCTTGGCTACCAAAGCAACCCCAAACGTAGTCATTGAAGGATCAAACCCTAAACTCTTAACTTCCTCCAATGACTTAATCAAATCCTTTGAACCAAATATAGACGGCCTTGACTTAAGCAAACTAGCAATGACATTATCAGAAACTCCAAAATCAGTCATCAAATTGATATTAGCTACAATAAAGCGATATGGATTTATAGTAAATGCAGCGGAATATCGAATTAAGCAGAGAATGATATCCTTGCTGGATTTAAAGAACCTACTTAACAATTCAAAAAGAGGGATTATTCGTTTCTCCAAGCTAATGTGTAAAATTTGAGGGTTTGCAGTTAACAATGAAATAATATGAGAGGAAGAAGCACCTTTGGATAGAAAATATTCAAACTTAATTTCATGACTCTTCAAGCTTAATTTCAATAACGTAGGGTTACCTACAACCATATGAACAATGTCAGATTCAGAAGCACCTTTGGAGAGTAAAAATTGAAACTTTGAGAGAATTCTTTTGTGGGTATCGCAGGAAAGAAGCCATGGTTGGATTTTGATGATGTTGTGTATGTCTGAGTCAGTGAAACCGTGATTTTTGAAGAAGTTGAGAACTGAATCTGGTTTTTGTGAGGTTTTGAAATAAAGCTGTTTGGAAGCTTTGAGTGCGAATTCAGATGTGAAACCGAATTTGTGGATGAGGTAAGAAACAGCGAATGAATTTGAATCTGAAGAGATGGTAGTGGTGAGGAATCTGAGAGAATATTGGAGTGCTGTTGAGGTTGTTGATATGGCAAAGGCATTGCGGAAGAGAAAAAGTTTGAACATTGGAAAACGCTTCAACGGTGCTAGCTGGTGTGCCCAGAACAACTGTGTGTTTGTGTTTGGCCTTCACCGTATAAACGGAAGTTCGAGAAAATTACATTCACCTCCTATGACGTCTATGAAAATGACACAAGTGGGGTTTAGTATCGGAAAAGGAAGTTCTTTTCCATCATGAAAAAGTTGAACCACATTTAATAGTTATTTATTTGAATGGTTAAGATATGTGACCAGATAATTGTCGTAACTTTTTGTTTGGCATTGTGAAACAAAATAGTAGACCCCACCAATTGATTAAATTTAGTTTATTTGTAAGGGTTTGTCTAACATGTGCATCATTGCACATGTTAAAACAACTATGTCTAACATGTGCATCATTGCACATGTTAAAACAACTAACAGTAATAACTTTTTCTTGGAAAACTACAATTATTTATTTAAAAGTTTTATATTTAATATTAAATGTACAAATTCCAATACAAAATTTATATTTTAAACTTCTTAATATAATTTGCACATGATAGAAAAACCATATTTGTAATTACTCTTAAAGTGTATTTGGATAAGGTAATTAGGAAATTTTAAAGAATTTAGAATTTTAGGCATCTTAAATGATTCAATTAAATTACTTTCATTTCTCAATACTTTTGTTTGGATGAAGTAATAAAAAAAAATTCATTGTCATCAATTTTGGGCAACTTTTATAAATTTTAATTTTTTTGGCCAAATTTAAAAATTGAAATTAGGGGTCAATTTAAAAATTTTGAGGGGTCAAATTATAATTTTAAAAATATTAAGGGGTCAATTTGCTATTTTTGGAAATTTATTGGGGTCAATTTGAAAATTTTGTGGACCAAAATGCAAAATTTAAAAAATTTTAACAATGAAGAAATTTGAAATTCTTAGTTTTTAGGTGTCATTTGAAATTCTCTAAATTTAACTTGAACAAAATACTTCATAAATTTCCATCATTTTGAAAATTCTTCAAATTATTATCCAAACAATAGAATTCACCTCAAAGTATTTGAATTCCCTCAAAATATTCCTCCATTCAAACACCCTCTTATAAAATTTATTTTTAATTTCCATTTTAAGCTTCTTAAACTTGTGTCATAAGGGCACAAGTTAATATAACGCTTAATCTCATAAACCAATAGAATATGAGAAATGCTAGCAACATACCTTCTAACACACACTTTCCAACACACTCTTTTTGATTGATTAAAACTCACATGTGACCCACCAAAAGTATATAGGACCCACATGATTTTATGAGACCAATGTGAATTTTAACTAATCAAAGAGAGTGTTGAAAATTGTGTGTTATAAGATGTGTTGCTAACATTCCATTCCAGAATATTATGTTGCTTATGCACCTCTAATTCCACGTACCAAGAAGTTTACAACCCCCTCAATTATTCAATCTTAGAAATATTCTATGCATGTTTTCTGTTTTGCCCCAATGTTTGTGGATAGCTGTTGTCGTCAAGCTTTGCAACGTTTATGGCTTACATTGTAGCCGAATGTGACATCATTTTTTTAAAAAATTACTCGTTCATTATTCGAAAATAATTGAAAAATGATTGAATTTGTTATAATCTTCTTTTGATTGTTAGCACAACTAAATCTGAATTGCATGGAGAGTAGAAATGTGAAACTATTATCTTGCAATGAAATTCATGGACATCGATCAAATCAAGAGTTTTTATTTCAGATCTGCTGTTTATAGGTCTAATTTGGAATAAGAAAACTGATTATGGGTGAATTGTTCTCTCAGAAAAGGTAAAATATGTAGATCTGTAGCACACTTAGATACAATTCTGTAAAAACCATATGTGGAATTTATGTGAAAAAAGATGTTGAGTTTGAAGAAGATACTTGTTTGTCTATTTTTTCTGGGTAAGTTGGAAAGAAGGGAAAGAAATCAGTTCTGGAAAGAAATAAATGAGATGAGAAAATACTGAAGCAAATGGGGGGTGCCAACAAGAGAAACAAAAAACATTAAGGCTTTGTTTGGTAAAAATAGCGGATAGCTGATAAGATAGCTGATAGCTTATAGCGGATGGCTGATAGCGGATAGCTTTTAGCTGATGACTTATAACTGATAAGCTAATTAAAGTGTTTGGTAAAATTATCGGTTCAACTAACTGATAAATGTAAAATGACCAAAAGGGTATTCTTAATTATCATATTTTCTTTTGAAAAGTACTTTAAATTTATTAATTTAATATATCCTTTATATTATGTATTAAATCTATTTATTTATTTATTTTTTGTCAAGGATTTATTTTCTTTCAAGTGTTTATACTTTATAAAACAATTAAACGTAACAATATACAGTTATTGGAATGCATAATAATAATAATAATAATAATAATAATAATAATAATAATAATAATAATAATAATAATAATAATAATAATAATAATAATAATAATAATAATAATAATATCTTCTTGAAAAAAATTACTAAATATTTTTTTTAGAGAAGAAGAGACTATACTAAATTAATATATGCATGTTAAATGGACGTAAATTAATTGTACTTAGTTCAAAATGACGAAAGGGATGTTTTCACTAAAATTAAAATGTAAACATAAAAGGTCTAGGGTTTAGGGTTTTTACATTCGTGGTCACAAACACAGTTGTTTTTTATTTATCAGGATGCTTTGGTAACTAACTATACCCGGTGTAAGCATCCAAAATGATAATAGTTAAAAATAAAATAAATTACCTATTAATTTATAAGGGAGAGCATTGATGCAACGGTAAAATTGTTGTCACGTGACTGTGTTCAAGTCCTGAAAACAACATCTTGTGTAAAGACAAGGTAAGACTGTGTACAATACATCAAATGGTAGGACCCTTTCCCAAACCCAGTGTATGCGGGAGCTTTGTGTACCCCCAACAAGCAGATGACTTTGATCTAGATTGTTACGCTATATATTTGTGTGTGGAATGGATGCTTTGTGATTATTTTACTATGATGAACTAAAGAAAGTAAATCTAAGGATCACATGGTATAATTTTCCCAAATAGAAAATGAAATAAAACATTGAACCATTGCATATAAAAAAATAAAATAAAATAAAGGTCACAAATCGGTTTAATCTAGTAACTCCCTTAAATCTTATAAGATAAAAGTTTCCCTACAATGACAATATGTAGATAACAAATGGAAAAGTAGTGCAAAGATGCACCTACAAGTTACAAGTCTAAAGCTGAAAGTTTTAACCATGAAATTGTGTGAACCTGCATATATAATTTTTCTATGCTATGGATTATTGGGTTAAATAAACAAGGAATGAGAACTAACACCATGAGAAAAGCATCCCCTGACCAAATGCAAGATCATTTGAACTATTACATGAACTACATACGAAGAAATTGTAACTAAAATGAACTAGATGCTAGACCTCTGCATCAAAATTGTAACTAAAATTGATGATAGATAACAAATATCAACATTAGTTCAAGTTGGCATATGAATCAAGTCAACAATACTAACCCCCTATTTTGTCCTAAACAGAGTAAGGACTTCAAAATAAAAGAAAGAACAGGCTAATCTTAAATCAGAAAAAATGAAGATTAGTAAATTACATATTGATAGATGGCATGCCATTTTTCTCCTTTGTGTATGCAGGTTGCATTTTTTCCTCATATAGCTTTAATAGATAACCAGACTCCTCCTTAAATCCGAAAACAAACTTGCTCAAGAACATTTTTCTCAGAAAAAGAAAAAGGTGCAACAAAGCTTGCATTCTTTTTTCGCAAACCTTTCATCAAAAGAAATTGCATAACTGAGGCCCTTGGGATGATCCTTTTCTCCAAACTATAAGAAAACATATGTGGCCACTTGGTAAGTGCCAAGGAATTCCAACCCAATTGATTGACCCAAAAACTCATTAACAAATCAATCTTATCAATTGAAATCAACATTAAATTAGGTTGACTCCTAAATTCTTCAACAATATTTTCATCAGACCAACCCCATTTCTTAAAGGCATCAACTTTCTCATCCCAAAGTTTTTTACTCAAACTTTTCTTGGCTTTCAAAGCAATCCCAAAAGTAGTGATTGAAGGATGAAACCCTAAACCCTTAACTTCCTCCAATGACTTAATCAAATCCTTTGAACCAAATATAGACGGCCATGACCGAAGCAATCCAGCAATGACAGAATCAGAAACTCCAAAATCAGACATCAAATTGACATTATCCACAATAAGGTGACAGGCACTAATAGAAAATGAAAACGAACGTCGCATTAAGCAAGAAACAACATCCTTGTTGGTTTTCAAGAACTTACTTAACAATTCAAAAAGAGGGATTATTCGTTTCTCGAAGCTAGTTTGTAAAATTGCAGGGTTTACAGTTAGCAATGAAACAATATCAACTGAGGAAGCACCTTTGGATAGAAAAAATTCAAACTTAATTTCATACGAACAATGTCAGAGGTAGAAGCACCTTTGGGGATTAAAAATTGAAACTTTGGGAGAATCCTTTTGTGGGTATTGCAGCAAAGAAGCCATGGTTCTCTTTTGCTGATGTTTTTAATGTCTGAGTGGGTAAAACCTGTTGTAAAATATTGATATAAAATTATCTCCAAATAATAATCAATACATAAAAATGAGAAATAATTAAATATTAAAGAGAATAAACAAGAGAGATATCAAGTAGCTATATATTATTGTATGACTTGACCATCAACACAGTTTCCATCAACATCCTCCGGTGACAATTCATCTGAAACCTACACAATAGTAAACCGGTATATAACCTGAGGCGTGTTGATCGCACTGTCCTTAAGGATTTATCCGCCTCATAAGTGCAAATCCCCCAGGATTCAGCAGGCTCTTCTTGGTTTGAAACCAAGGATGCAGAACTATGAAGAAGAAACATTTTCAGGAGGATGCAACCCAGAGTTATGTGTCAGACTAATGAAAATCTATTCATGTATAGCTTGAAGCATAAAAATAATAAATAAAATAAAAATAATTTTCTACTAATAATTTATTATAAAACTTTTGAAATATACTCTATTTTACAACAAAACCTTGATTTGTGAAGAAATTGAGAACTGAATCGGGTTTTTTTGAGGTTTTGAAACGAAGGTGTTGTGAAGCTTTGATTGCCAATTCATGTGAGAATCCGAATTTGTGGATGAGGTAGGAGACAGCTAATGAGTTTGAATCTGAAGTGAGGATTTGATGAGTGAAATTTGGAAAGGTGTTGTTGAGGTTTTTGATATGCAAAAAGCATTGTGACAAAGAAATGCTTTGGACATTGAATCTGAGGGTTTTGTTGTAGCAGAAGGAAAGGAAGAAGAATTGAACTCTGTTGAGGCGTGCACAGAACAGAACAGGGTGGTTAAAAATGTTTACTTGTCTGAAAAATTATGGTTAACCGGTGCCCCATGGCACTCTTTAAAAATGTGAAAGGTTTCAATTTCCAATACACTTTATTACACAAACTTTCATAAAAAGTTATTTCCTCCGTTCCTATTTAATTGTCACTTTTAGATAAAATTTTTGTTCCTATTCAACTGTCACTTTCAAAGTTCAATGCAACATTAAATATTGTTTTACCAATATTACCCTTAGATATTTTTGACGGAGAGAGAAACATATGAAATGAAATATTAAATTAATAAAGTCATTATAGTAAAAGTAAAAACAATTGTATCAAAAGTAGTAACATTTATTGATTGATTTAGTTTGTGTAAAATGTCAAAAAATGACAATTAAAAAGGAACGAAGGTAGTACTAATTAAAGCCTTTAACTAGTGTTTAGGGGCACTAGTTAACATTTTCCTATGTTTAAATGCGAAAACTAAAAGGATAAAATATATGTGAGTAATCATGTTGATTGTCGTAAGTATTTATTGGACATAAATGGTAAATCAAACACATTTTCAAAGTCCACCAATTTCTGTCCTCCATTATTCTCTTCTTCAATATTTTGAACTCGTATATTGAAATTCATAACATAGTTATACTATAGTTTAATCAAAATATTTCTCTAAGCTTTTTTTAAGAATATTTCTCTAAGCTATCCTCCATAGTCTAACACATAAGAATAAACTAGTAATTGACCCGTGATTCTGCACGGGTCATATAACATTGCGATAATTATATAAAAAATAATTACTTCCTCTGTCTTTATATGTAAGCCCCTTTTGTTTTTTTTTCACATTTCTTAAGAAAAGTTGTTAGTGTAATTAATGTGATTATTTTGTGTGATAATATTACTAAATTGTCATTTGTTTGTATGTGTATTAAATTTGACTTTTCATATTTCAAGACAAGTTAGTGATATTAATTAGGGGTATGTTTAGGAAAAAAATTATAAATGCATCTAGTAATTTGAAAAAGGATTTACATTTAAGGACAAAAATAAAGTCAAATGGGTGTTTAAATATAGTGACAGAGGACTATATTGTTGATATTGTTAAATGATTAAAGATGTTAAATAAAAGTTAACATTAATAAGATGTTTTTTTAATATTTTTTTCTTATATAGAAAAATCTATTAAATATTTGAATACTTCATGTTGTGGATTTTATTTGTTTATTATGCGAAAACAAAGTTTAATACGTATATATAGAAAGTCGATACAATAAAATTTTAAAAACTCATGATTATTTTTAAAATATCAAAATTAATGTAGTGTTTCGTAGTAAATATCAATTTTTATGTAATTATATGAGAAAGTCGAAAATATATAATTGTATAAACTCATTAATATTGTCAAAATAAAAATATTAATGTAGCTGTTCTATAGAATAATTTTTTATTTTATATGCAAAACACCGCTCAATGTTTGCACCGCATCCGTTGTAGATTTTTTGTGCTTATATATGCATAAACAAATTTCTGTGTACATATATGAGAAAGTCGATATGATAAAATTTTGGAAACTCGTGACTATTTTCAAAATATCAACATCAATGTAGTGTTTCTCCAAAATACTGCTAAATATTTACACTGCGCTCGTTGTAGAGTTTATGTGTTTGTATCTTCAAAATCAAATTTTATGTATAACAATATGAGAAATTTGATATGCTTGGAGTTTGAAAACTAATGATTATTTTAAAAAATATTAATATTAATGTAGTGTATCTATTTATTTTTTGTATATGCAAAATAATAAGTCTTGGAAGTGATAAATCTACAAAATGACGATATTGAGGCTCAAAAGTGATAAATATAAAAATGAAAATATAGAGAATTAGTTAGGGTTGGAAGTGATAAATCTGAAAAATGTCGATACATAGGGCCATAAACAAAAATATTAATTTTCAAAAATTGAATAAATTAGTTTTTTATTTTGCAAAATGACAATTGGACTCATAAAATTAAAAAAATTATGAATTTAATCGTGAATAATTATGAACTGTTACTCGCCTTTCAATTTAGCCAAAAATAACCTTAGCCATAAATATACAAACATAGAAAATAAAAATCCAAATGGAAAAAAAGTACATCGGTGAGAAGTGAGTGAAAAGTGAAAAGCAAAGGTGCAGTGTAAGAAGCATGGTTGACCCAAATTAATAGAGTGGAGAAATAATTCAATTAGGTATAATACACCTTTATATAATGAACCTAAATTAACCAACATAACAAACTTTCACCCCTTCCCCTTATCTCGTGAGCCGTCACCAAAATCCTAGTTTCTTCTCTTCCATCCATTAAAAGAGGGGTGATTTAAAGTCAATTTTTGACCCAAAATCACCCCTCTAACTCATTTTTCTAATTCTCTTTTATTGAAATAAGTGATTTTTACATCTATTTCTTTTTTAGTGATTTCGTCGCCTTAGTGCGACGTTGTTTTGTTCATCGTCTTTGTGCGACGTTGTTTGTCTTTCTTGTTTCGTTAAGGTATTTGTTTGGTTTAGATTGTCAGATTAACTTCGATCTAGTGCAGATCAATTCAATGACTTTGGAGTCGTCAACGTTGCAGACCCGGAGACATGAGTATTTCGGAGACTTAAATATAGTCATATGTGTAGCCTTTAGTACTTTGTCGTTTTATGCTATTAACATTGATGTTGTGAGTTTGTTCACAGATTCATGTTTTTTGTTTTTAGCGAATTTTCATTGTATTCATATACTCTATCAATTTAAATGAATGAATATCATTTATTTTTATCTAACTTTTAACTACCTTAAACTTTTTTTTTACAAGTTAACTACCTTAAACTTATTGGTACGAACTTAAATTAAGTAAGTGTGGTATTGTGTATTGGATCATGATTCTAAAGGATTTTAAAAGACTTTTTTATCACGAAAAAGTCTTGTGGTATTCAATCAAGACTCTTTTCAATTTAAAAAAAAGTCTTGTGTTATTCAATCAAGATTCTTTGTCATTTAAAAAAGTCTTATGGTATTCAATCAAGACTCTTAATCACTTAAAAAAAGTCTAGTGGTATTCAAAATCATTCAAATTTGGAAGGATTGTTTAATAAATCAGATTTTGATGGATTTTGTGGGATTGTC
>Ga0315915_1000799_pt1 | contig 35000 bp, 8 predicted proteins | sample MpolbnodulesMG_FD_207738 | JGI IMG/M metagenome (GOLD analysis project Ga0315915, IMG submission 207738) | Medicago polymorpha root nodule microbial communities from Los Angeles, California, United States - branched nodules | ecosystem: Host-associated > Plants > Roots > Nodule | place: USA...
CCTTCACTAATATCGCCACCCTCCTCTCCATACTTTGCTGGTAAAACTCTAATCCACAAACTCCCTCTTTCCTCCTTCAACCTCCAACATCATTTAACAAACAATGACAAGTTAAACTCCTTATTAATCTTTTGAACCCCCAAACCTCCATTCTCTTTTTTAAACAAATAGTATCCCAATTAATCAAAGATATTTTCCTAAAGTCCTCACATCCACCCAAAAATAATAATTGAATATAGATTCAAGAAAAGAAATAATACATGTGGGAGTCTTGAAGAAGGAAAGAAAGTAGACAGGTAGAGAGGGCAGAACAAACTTCAGAAGAACCAATCAGCCACCCAAAGAAATATTTATACTCTTCCACCCTGACAATCTAGACCTTATTCGATCAAGCAATGGATTTCAAAAATTCAGCTTACGAGAATCACCATCAATAGGGAGACCCGAGTTCATATAGTAAATGTCCACTTTTGTATGGTTTTCCTTGATCGGATCCATAACCCTAAGTCTTTTCTATTCCTCTTTATTTGGGATTTAAATATGGCATTTGTCCATTCACTTTCACCACTTTTAGTGTGCCATGTGACGTAGAATAATTGTTTACGGGGCATTTGTCATTTTTTACTTTTTTTAAACGTAGATTTAATAGATGAGTCAATATCAAATTTTTTACAAAGTGTAGAGACTTGAACTAAAACAAAAAAAAAATGTAAGGACCAATCACATATTTAAGACATTTAATCTATTTTACTTTACCTATAAAAAAATCTCTGCTCCATCAACGGTAAAAGTAATCCAATTGAATATTACAATATTTCTAAATGGCCACAACACCGTTTTTTGGTTGCCTTTTATATGGGCAACAAAAAATGTGAAACAACTGTGTAATGAGAGACACTTTCAAAATCTATCAAAGAGATAAATAGAGATCAGACTTTACAAGAAAGGGTTAATAGTGCTTTACCCCCTGTAATATAGGTAATTTTTAGGTTTACTTTCTGTAAAATATTTTTTTTGATTTACCCCTTGTTAAAGTTTTTTTTTTCTTTCAAAATACCCCCTAATAGACTATACAAAAACCAAATTTTTTGTAAAAAAAATAAATAATTCGTTTTTGTATGGCCTATTAAGGAGGTATTCTGAAGAAAAAAGATATTTTACAGGGAGATAAATCAAAAAAAATATTTTACAGAAAGTAAATTCAAAAATGACATATATTACAAGGGGTAAAACACTATTAACCATGTAAAAAAAAGGGCAAGATAAAAGAACAAATGAGAGCACATTTTTGCACACAACCTATTTTTGAGCAATCCCCACACAAAAACTTGAACCTTTGAAGGAACAGAAAAGACCGATGACATAAGAAAACTTAAGACAAATCATCTTATAAAGGATATTTTTATCTTTTTAAAAAATAATTACATATCTTCTTCTCTTTTTTCTTTTAAAAAAAAACATTTCATCAACCTCTCAAAATTAAAACTAATCAATACATCAAATCTATTTTATTTTTTAAATATTCTTTCTGCTCACAAACTCTCTCTAACCAACTTTTCTTCCAAATCGGACATACTTTAAATTCTCATGATAACACTTCGGTGACTTTAAATTCGGTAATTTTAGTGACTTTGTCTCTATCTTTCTTCTAATAAATTATTATCTCTCATCAAAATAATTTATTTTAATCATTCATCTATTATTCTCTCTCATCTAAAATATACTAAAATCATCAAAGTCAGTAAAATGCAAAGTCACCGAAGGATTTCCGAAATTCACCATAGTAGCTAAGCTCATGATATGATTTATAGTTCATAATAAAAATAGGGCAAATATCTTCCTGGGTCCTTTAAGTTTTACGTTTGTTTTACATAGATCCTTTAAGTTTCTAAGGTTTCAGATAGACCCTTTAAGTTTGGAGTTTGTTTCGGATCGGTCCTTTAAATTTATAATGTTTCAGATAGGTCCTGTAAGTTTCGAGTTTGTTTCAGATAGGTCCTTTAACTTTGGCTTAACGGAGGTTGATAGAAAGGATTTATCTGAAACAAACTCGAAACTTAAAGGACCTATCTGAAACCTTATAAACTTAAAGGACCGATCCAAAACAAACTTGAAACTTAAAGAACCTATCTAAAACCTTAAAAACTTAAAGGATCTATCTTAAACAAACTTAAAACTTAAAGGACTCGAAAAAGTGTTTCGTCAAAAAATAGTTAGCCTTATTTTAATCATGCAATATCAAGCATTTACTACTACCATAAGTTATATAGGCAAATTGCAGAATCAAACAAAATGAGAGAATCTCGGTTTCGTTGGAAAACGACGCTGAACACTGTTAAGCAAAAGATTTTTCACATGGACAGTGAAGTTAATTATTGTGTTAGGTAATACTCCTCATATGATTGTTATTATGAACACTGACATGTCATGTGTGTTAGACTACTATTTGTCACTGTTTCAACTCGTGGGTTCTTTCTTTCTACCCTAAACTTTTCTCCTGTAAATTATCCTTTCCGATGCAACCGAGTGCACGGTTCATGTCTTCATGAGTATAGTAGAAACACTGTTTAGTCAGAATTTTTTCTACGAAATGGAGAAACATAATGGCCACGTGGATTTAATTAATTCAATTGTACTTTAGTGTGTGTAACAAAATTAGAGAAATATTCCCTCCTATATCAATTATAAGAAGGGAAAAAAACACTCTAATTTTTAGAAAAATGGTAACAAATACCTTAAAAATATTAATATAAAAATTTTACATTGAAAAATGGTTAAAAGTATAATATTTAGCCATTTTCAATGTGCTTTCTAAGTCTTGACGATTTTTGTTTTTTGTTTTTTTATAAAAAAGACCGGAGGGAGTAATATATTTGATTTGATTTATAATAAAGATTATTCAATAAATTTAAAAATTAAATGTTATATATAATTGAGATAAATAGGAGTGCTAACAAAATAAATGATATTTGTACGATTTTTTTATAACAAATTTTGGAACAACTCTTATGCTCTCATTACGTTTTTAGTCTCTCTTAATTGTTTTAGTTTTTGTGTCAATATATACATTATATTTCTTTGTATATCTTTAATTGTCACATAAATTGTATAAAAAAATGGTTGTTCAAATACATTTACTAATCAATTCTTTAGGTGTTATTTAAACTAACAAAAAAAAACTTGCATTAAAAATTGTGTATTCGTAACTTTTAATGTGTTTGATTTATTTATGTTTTAAAAACAAAAAAAAATTATGGATTCCTTAAACACCGTTTTTAAACCTTTGTTAACATCCCCGTGAGTTTAGCTCAGTTGGTAAGGACAGTGCAAAATATATGTAAGGTCTGGGGTTCGAACCCCAGACACCAAAAAAAAAAACCTTTGTTAACATGATGATCCCAAAAAATTAATGTAGATTTATGACAACAATAATATGACTTTGGGGTTCGTTGTTTCAACTCTTAAAAAATAAAAATATATATTTTAGGTTAAAAGATTCTAGAGATTTTTTAAGAGACTTTTAAAAAAATATGGAATTATTTCTATTTTTTATTGTCATAATTTTTTATTTTTTTTATAATTTGAAGCTTTTAAACTTGAATTTTTTTTTTTTGAAAAAGAAATAGATGTCCTCGTGAGCTTAGTTCAGTTGGTAAGAACAATGCATAATATATGCAGGGTTCACTGTTCGAACCGCGGTCACCACTAAAAAAGAAAAAGAAATAGATTTTGGAAAAACTACTAGGAGTGGTTTTTCATTTTGAGGATAAAAAAGATTCTATTTTGACAAAATGAATATTTTAAAATGAAAAATATATTTTTTGGTAAAAAAAATAGATTTTTTTCAAAAAGAATCCTAAACAAATGTGCATAAATGAATTAGTATTGCACAATACTTAAACTTATTTTTTACCGTTGAATCATTAAATTTCATTTTATTTAAGGTTTATTTTTACCTTTAGTCCTGCAAATATGGTTCATTTGAAGTTTGGTCCCTGAAGTTACTAATTATTTCAAACAGTCACTGCAATTATTATTACTAAAAAATTTTCCCTTAACCCACTTAATGACGACCACATCACTAATCTGATGAGGTGTCACTGCTGATTGGTCAAGTTACAGTCTGAGTCAGCAAAAATTTGTGTGAACGGACGAAAATGCCTCTGAATTCTCATACACATGCAAAAGGACAAAAGTACCCCTAATTTCATTTTCTCTTGAATTGGAAACACATACTAATCGAATTGGGAATGAGGGTTATGGAGAGTAGAAGACATATTAAAACCATACAAATCGAAACGAAACAAAACTGGGATTGAAAAGACGATCTTAGTTCAAATCGAAACGAATAGAAACCAAACGAAATCGAAACCAAACTAGAATTTAAGAATTGAGAAACACAACATTTGGAGAATTGAATCGAAATGAAAGTATGTTATTCAGAAACTTTTTCCCGAAATATGAATGTATATGTTTTGCATTACTATATTATGATGTGTATTTGCTTCAAATATGAATGACTTTGCTTTGTTGAATGTATATTTTTTTCTTCCATTTTTTCGTTGTTTTTCAGTTATGTGTTTTTCTGTTAATTTTCATCATGGAGGTAGCCTTGTTAGGGATTGATTTATTACTTACAAAGGGGGGATTGAAACATTGAAGGAAGGGTTAGATGAAGATAGATGGTGTTATTTTGAGATAACCAGTATAGTAGAAAATGATTTGAATGTTAAAAAATCTTATAAGTTGTGGTGGGTGTTACATGAAGAGGTGAATTTCAGAGTGATTCAAGTAGGTGATGATGCTGGCGATATTAAAGATTATTCTTTGGAGAAAAAAAACTGTGTTGTTAATATTTTTGTTGAGCATAATGTGATGAGACCAATGGATTAGTTGATGTTTCTATATGTGTTGTTGGTTCTGAAGTGGGTGAAAGTTTCCAGGTAGCTAACACTGACAAGGGTGAAAGTTCTTAAGTAGTTAACATTGACAGAGGAAAAGGGTTATTAGTGTACAGTGGTAATGATTAGGAGGAGGAATGTGTTGTAAGTAGTAGTGAAGATGAGGCTAACAATGTTAGGTTAGATGATAGTGAAGATGAGAGAGCATTGGAAGTTGAAGATGCGTTTGAGGAAGAACAAAATGAATCTTTGAATGTTGACAGTGGTGCCCTAAAGTCTGATAAAGGTAAAAAAGTTGAAAGTAGTAACTAGAGATGAAGTGGTTGATCCTGATTGAGAGAAGGAGTATGAGAATGAAGAATCAAATTTTGATGATCCTGATGTGTCTGATGATAAGAGAACACTTGTTTATGATGTATTTAAGATGAGCTAGCAAACCAAAAACTATGTTTTTAAAGTAGGTATGGATTTTAAGTATCTAACTGAGTTTAAGGATGATTTGTATTAAATGAGACTGAGATAATGTTTGTGAAAAATGATAAATAAATGCGTAGGATAGTGTGCAAGAAAGAATGTGGTTCCCTGGCTCACTGCAACAACGTGACTTACAACCATACATTTAAATTAGAGAAATGATATTTGTACAACCATTTTCTTACAACTTTTGAACAATTTTCTCTCTCATGCTCACATGATGTTATCATGACCATCTCTCTTCCTTTTTCTCTCACCATTGTTTTTTACCAATAAGAAGAAAGAAAAACAAAGTTGTCACCAAAGTTGTCAATAAATTGATGTACATATATCATTGCTCTTTAAATTAAAGACATGGTATGAGGACCACAAGTGTCCATGGGTATTAGATAATAGTAGTGAAAATTCTATGTTTGTTTCTAAATATGCCCTTGATAAAATCAGAGCATCTGAGATGAATGTAACTGAAATCATGATAGATCTGAGAAAGAACCACTCAGTAGAAGTATCATTCATACAACTTAGATGGCAGAAAAGAAGGCTAAGGAACTCTTAGAAGGGGATGCCAGGAAACAATATACCTTACTTTGGAGGTATGTAGCTGAGCTTAGAAAGGTTTCAACATGAAACACTTGTAAGATTAATGTTGAGAGAACCTCGCTAACTGTTCAACCTAGATTTAGCAGATTTTACTTTTGTTTTGATGGATGCAAGAAGCAGGGTCGTTCCAAGAGCTTTATGAGTCTTATGCATAATATTAAAAAAGGGCCCCTTATATAATACTTCACAGATTTATTTAGTGCATTGTTGTGATTTTATTAACTCTTCATTTTGTTTTGTTTTTCTGCTTTTCACTTCCAAATAATTTTTTTTAGACAACATTTGAAAATAAATTAAATACTTTATAGACACCAAAACAAACTAAAATATCGTAAAAGTGAACAATAGCACCTGCGAAATGATCATGCATACATCTCACATCAGTTTCATGATCTTGCAATATTAAATTCAATTTTGAAATCCTTTCAATCAATTCAAGAAATTTGACATTACAATATTGATATAATTTATTTTTTTGGAACCTTAGAAAGACAAGATTAAGATTAATTCATAGGATCATTTTCAACTAAAATATAATTTGTTTTGTTATGAAAATTATCCACAATTTCTTGGATAATAAATATCACCAATATTCTTGGAATTTTTTTATTTTTATTGGGAGGGTGTATATAGGAATCTGTGTTATATGAGGGTATTTATAGTAAAACTCACCAAAAGGGCTTAAAACATTAACAAACTTGAGCCCAATCATTCATCATGTCAATATTTCGGGCCTTTTAATGAACTTTGCTATATAAACCTCCCAAAAATCAAATATTTCTTAATACACCTCCCTCCATAAAAAAAAAATTTAGTGTCCCCTAACGGCATGTGCCCTAGGCCGTCGCACCCTCGGCCTATGCCTAGTTCCGGCCCTGGCAAGAAGGCTTTTTTGTCAAGTTATTGGCCATTCATAGGTGTAGATGGGTGTCATATGAAAACCCAGTTTGGAGGAATTTTATTGATTGCCATTAATAGAGATGTAAATGACCAATACTTTTCTCTGACATTTGAAGTTGTAGGGACCGATACCACAAATTCATGGAGGTGGTTCCTTACCTTACTGCTTGAAGATGTTGGAATATGATAAAAAAAAAGGCTTAATTGCTTTGAAGTGCCATGTCAGCGTTGACCGAGTCAAAATTGGTCTAGGGGGCCAAAACTGCCAAAGATCCAATACATAGGGGGCTATTTTGTATTTTAATTAGTTAGGGGGCCAAAATTGCATCTTCTTGAAACATGGGGGGCCAAAAGTGCAATTAAGCCTAAAAAAAATATATGATTTGGTGGAGATTTCATGGATGGATGGTTTTTTCCCTTACTTTGACGAGACAACAAATCCGTAAAAGAAAGTTGGAAAAGAAATTTGAACATGAGAGTAATGGTAAGAAAAAAAACTAAGGAGTGCGTGTTTTATCCGTAAGAATAGAGTGAGTTGCTCATAATTTTTGGATTATTGAAGGAGTTGCAGATTAATGGGTAATTATGATACCAAAATATTAGAATTATTAAAAAAAAAAAAGGTCAATTTAAAATGTCTAATAAACATGTATTGTTTTTAAAGATAATAAATTGACTTGTTTCTAAAAATTGTGAATCTTCCACCGAGACATTGTATAATTAATCCGCTCAACCAAAGATTTCTAAAAATTTAGTTTTTGGGAGTATCGACAATAGGAGGTCCCAAGTAAAGAAAAGTAACATTGCGAATTTTACAATCCAGAACCATAGAAGCCTCGTTTAACCACGAGTCCAGAATATTAACACCAACTTTTTTTTATCAAGTAATAATTACAACATTTTTTATAAAGAATTTACTTGTTTTAATTGCTTAACCAATGCCTCTAAAACACCAGTTAGCATTCTCCATTTTATAAATTATGAAACTGTTTCTTTTATAATACAATTATTAATTGAAGGAATTTTCAGATAAGAAGGCAATATAAGAAAACTTTAAATAAATTAAAACGAGTGTCTCTGGGACATTCTTCAAGCATTCATAATGAAGAAATTACTATTATTTAAAAAAAATTAAAGACTTCAATTTTCAATACAATAAATACACAAACTTTTATAAAATATTACTCCCTCTGTCCTATAATAACTGTAAAAAAATATTGTCCCAAATAAATTGAGCAATTTCACTTTTCAATACAACAATAATTACTTTTTGGCTTAAATAGGTCTTTCGTTTCTGCAAATATAGACCATTTGAATTTTCGGCCATAAAGTTACTAATCCTTCCAATCTACCACTGCAAAATTTAATCATTTGACTTTTTGTTATAACTAGGTTTTTTAGTTGAGGTGGGCTGTCATTTGCGACATGCAGAGGTGGAGCTGCCTATGGGTCAAGGTGGGCCTTGGCCCACCCCCAAAATAATAATTCTTAGTAGGTATGTATACATATTATATCCTATATTTATATTATATATATTATTTGGTTAGACTTTGTACCGTTAGTGCTGCGTGTTGTAGTGGTTGGGAACGGTTTTGCCAAGTATAATGTTTTAGGTTCAACTCCTGCTTAAACTGTTTTCCTTTTTTTTTTTTTTTCCTTTTCTAAACGTTAAAATTCATAATTGAAGTTAGCTTTGCTTAATAAACACCTCCTTTATTTAATTTAAAACAATCATTCTTTCTTTACTCTTATTTTTGTGTACAATTGTCTCTTTACTTTCTTTTTTCATTCTTATTCTTATTTGTATACAAAAGAGGACTGCAACTCTTTTTTAAAACACATAACATATAATATAAACGTTAAAAGATCCTTAAATAACATTATATCATAAAAATATTTAATTGTATAAACACTATTTTTTGAGGTGCAAAAATACTATATTCTTTATTAAATTAAAGGCCAAATACCTCCCTAGGTCCTTTAAGTTTCACGTTTGTTTTAGATAGGTCCTTTAAGTTTCTAAGGTTTCAGATAGATCCTTTAAGTTTCGAGTTTGTTTCGGATATGTCCTTTAAGTTTCTAAGGTTTCAGATAGGTCCTTTATGTTTTGAGTTTGTTTCAGATAGGTCATTTCTATCAACCTCCGTTAAGCCAAAGTTGATCTGTTCGTTAAGCGAAACTCGAAACTTAAAGGACCTATCTAAAACCTTAGAAACTTAAAGGACCTATCCGAAACAAACTTGAAACTTAAATGACCTATTTAAAACCTTAGAAACTTAAAGGACATATATGAAACATACATGAAACTTAAAGGACCCAGAGAGATATTTGGCCTAAATTAAAATATATTTTATTATTGTACTTGATTATAAGTATATTTTTTTATGTAATGATCTTTTTTACATTATTATATGGCATGAGTTTTTTTTACTCAGTTGTCTGATTCAAATCAGGTTAATACATATACATTTATTTATAGAAGTTGGGTCATTTAATTCAATCATGAGGTTCAATCGATGACCTAGTTGTTCAATCAATGATCTTATACTTTGTCCGAGTTGATAATCGGTTCAGATTTAAAAATACTGGTTTGAACTATATTTAAAAAATAACGAGTTATAGTCATTCGAACTAACCAATGATAAAATATACCAATAAGAAAAAATATATTTTCATACACTAAACAAATTGGCCGTCCACAAAAAACTTTAATCACTGTCTATGGCCCACCCAAGATTTATTTTCTGGCTCCGCCACTGGTGACATGGTGCCCATGTGGCAAGCGATGATTGAGCGAGGTGGTTGGCTTAAATAGGTCTTTTGTCCATGCAAATATAGACCATTTGAATTTTCCTCACAGAAGTTACTAATCAGATGTAATTAGGACTATTTTTCAAATGATTAATATTTGCGATGACAAAATAAAAGAATTAGTAACTTTAGGGACAAAAATTGAAATGACCTATATTTGCAGGGACAAAGACCTATTTATGCCTTACTCTTTTCTAAGTATAACTCTAATTAATACTACTTTCATCATTCTAATTCAATATATTCTACTTTGCATTTATAATAAGACACTCAAAACTATTTTTTTTTCTTTTTCTTTAAAACATTTTTTTTAATATAAATGAATAAAAAAATAAGAAGAATTGACACACCTCACAAGACACAACGGATTGAGAAGACGACAAAACTCAGAAAGCCAGTAATGTCAGAAATATCTGAGACATGCACAGAAACAAGTAGTATAGTCAATTCAATTGTTACCGGAAATAGCCGGTTCATCTCGTTACCCAATGTATCTTCATCAATACCTTCCCCTATTCATTTGTTCCTTCCAAGATTATTAATCAAACATAGAAACCTCATTCACATTAGTAATCATTATTAGTACTACTACCTCATAGGATAGAGAAAAATTTACCTAAACTTGGTTTTGCTTGTGAGAGTGAGTGTGTGAGTTTGTGTGCATTTTCAGTCTCAACAAATTAATGCGTATTGAAAACAACAAAACCCATAACCAAATTCACGTATAAGATCATCTTCATCATTATTCTTACCATATCTTTTCGTTTCACTATCACAATCACTATCAACATCACTTCCATCACTCTCTTTCTCTTTTTTCATAAACAAACCCTATTCTTTTTTTCATTTTTATTTTTATTACTGATTTTTCTTTTGTTTGTTTAATACTATGGCTGAAGAGGGTTTTGAAAATTATCATATCCCACAACAAAGTAGAAGAGAAAAACTTCGTTATTTATCTCAAAACCAAACAAGTTTCATTGAATCTTCAACTACCCTTAACCCTAATTATTCACCTTTACCTTCTCTTTACGATCCTTCACTCATTTCTGCTATAGATGCTATAAACAGTAACCCTTTTCTTTATCAAAACCTTCGTCAAATGAATCATGTATACAACGATGGTGGTAGTAGTAGTAACAACAATGAAGCCATGTTGTTAAAATCTGAACCTTTATCTTTATCTTTATCATCAAACAAAAACAACCAGAATCAGATGAGTGCTAATTTTCAACGTTATGGTTCTGTTGTTGATGTTTCAAGGAACACGGTTCCATTAGGACCGTTTACGGGTTATGCTTCTGTTTTGAAGGGATCGAGGTTTTTGAAACCTGCACAACAATTATTGGATGAGATATGTGATGTTGGTGTTCGTGCTGAGAAGATTATTGCTGCTGCTGATGCATCTTTGATGGAAACTAATCATGTTAATGGTGTTGATGATGATACACTTGGTCATGATGGAAGGAAGAACAGGTCTAGATTATTAACAGTGCTTGATGAGGTATAAAGTTTTTTTTCTTCTTCTTTCTCTTTTAAGATATTTTTTAATTATTTTGTTTATGAGTTGTGTTATATAAACATACAAAAGTTAGACATCGTTTTGGTACGTTATAAAATACATTCGATGAGAGAAAAAACAATATAATAATTGGAAACCCTATTCATACGTACATACGGTGTTGATGTGGATTTTGTGTCAAAGAATTTATTATTTTTTTTTATTATAATCCATGGAATTTTTGGTTATGCTATTTTTTTATGGTTAGGGTGTTCAAAACGGAAACCGTAAAAAACCGCTGGTTTGGATGTATTCGAATCACTTTTCTACCCAATCGTATGAGTTGGTTTGATTTACAGTTTTTATTTTAACAACCAAACCAAACTGCAACATAAGAAAAATAATTAAATGTATGACACCTAAACTAATAGTGATATAAACTCTATGACAACTTTAATAAAATGATATATTTATTCTTTTCTAAGTTTTTTCTGTGTGTTTTTTCTTTCAAAAATTTATTTATCTACTACTTGAACTTTTAGAGAATGATAAAATCTTAATCTTTTACATTTCATACATAATATGATTACTTTTTGTCTACTTTTTTAATTTAGTCAATATTGTTTGGTGAAAATGAAATTGTAATGTTGAATGAAATTAAAAACATCGTCGGAAACATTATTGGAAATATGTTGTGTTTTAACTTTTTAACTCAATTTTAATTTTGAAAACAAAAAATTGTGTGTTGTCTCAAAAAAACATTAAAACTCATTTGGTGTCCTTAGTTCAATGGAGCTATCTACTTGGGACATGACATTAATAACAACGGTGATACTTTTCTTACTACTATCGAATCAAATTTTGATGTTAAAAAAAAAAATGGTTGTACTCTTTTTGTGGATAGATTTTGGTTTATGTTGTATTTATGTGACTATATGGATGAACTTTTTACCCGATATTCTATGGGATAAGTTTGATGAACTTGATGATCTTTTTTCAAAAGTATTGATGAGAAGGAATATATGCTGAAGAATGGGAGTGTAAAGTGTTAATTGATACCCATAGCAAAGATTTTATACCATGTGTATTTTATTAAAGTGATTGATTGATAGGAATCCTTTAGAAAAGATTTTTACTCCAAAAAAGTGTGTTTTGATTTGATCATCTTGTTCAAAGGTTAAAGTAATTAACTTGTGTAGATAACAAAGTTTTTTGCCTAAAAAGATTGGTTTATGAAATTTTGGATGCTATTATAGTTGCATGTCATTTCAAAGTAGTGATAGAATCAGAATATGCAAATGGATTTGCTGCAATAATTGCATCACGCAGATTTCAATCTGTAATGTTCAATCTCAAAATATCGGTCGGGATTGTTTAAATCTGATTTTGTTATTGTGTAATATGATTCGTAAGATCTCAAAATAACAGTCGAGATTGTTAACAACGCTCAAATGCGTGCTACTCTTGGGAATCCGGATCTCATAGAATATATACACAAAGATATTTAGGTTGACTACCTAAATCCGGATCCGATTGAAGGTGAAATTGGTATTTACAATGATGCTGCGGAGTTTGAAAGTGTACTTTTATTGATTAGCACCGTTAGATCTTTAGGTTGTACTATTGATTTCTTGATGTTCATAAAAAGATTAAGATGTAGAAGTGGAATATATACATGTCACATCAGCTTGTGAGATAATTCTTCTTTGTCAACCTGAACAGGTTTGCAGGAGGTACAGACAGTACTATCAGCAGATTCATGCAGTAATAACTTCATTTGAATATGTTGCCGGCCTCGGTAACGCTGCTCCGTATGCAAGTTTGGCTATAAATGCCATGTCCAAACATTTTAGATTCTTGAAGAATGTGATTACTGACCAGCTTCAGTTTATCGGTAAGTCTAATTATCAGATAAGCAATAGAAAGGATGAATCTCCAAGGTTTCACAACGGCGATGGAGCCCTTTACAGTCAAAGGCCAGGGTTTATAGAACATGTCCAACAACCTGTTTGGCGACCTCAAAGGGGGCTCCCGGAGCGTGCTGTCAGTGTTCTTAGGGGATGGTTGTTTGAACACTTTTTGCATCCGTAAGTGTGTTATTTCAATCTTATTAATATCTTATGAAGCACAAACACTAGCATGACACTAATATTAGTTTTTTTATCACAAGTGATTGAATGTTGGACACTAGCATCTGTCGGACACCAAAATATGCTTTCAGTATGAAGGTGTTGGTGCAATGTATTCAAGATTCTAAAATTGAAATCATGTAACTTCCTTAATAAGGTGGAGAATTATGGTCAAGTATGGATGATGCGGCCTCAATTGAGGAGACGTCGAATTTTTTGATGTCGCTGCTAGAGCGCAGCTCCATATATTCTTTTTAAACGCTTCTATCAAGTCGCACTTCAACTGTGATATACACATTGGGCTTTTCCCTTTTTCTATTATCATCAATAGAAAAAGTTGAAATAACAACGGGTTGGTTGCCAAATTCGGTCACTATATATATCACTTAGTGACAAAAATTAGAGGCAGATTTTATATTTTTCCGTCACTCTGTTTCAGCTTTTTCTAGTAGTGAACATGTATATGGACATTCCAACCATTTTATAAGACATGTGTTTAGATTACCAATATGTTGTTTTCTTGTTACAGTTACCCTACCGATACTGACAAGCTAATGTTGGCTAAACAAACTGGTCTATCTCGTAACCAGGTTAATTTTTCATGATTAAAGCTGCATTTTCTGTTTCATTTCATGCGTGAGGAATTCTTTGCAGTATTATAATCGACAATGTCTATGTGTTACAGGTGTCTAATTGGTTTATAAATGCAAGAGTAAGGCTTTGGAAGCCAATGGTGGAAGAAATACACATGCTTGAATCACAACAATCTCCAAAGGAATCACAAAGAGATGAACATAATCGAAACAATTTAAGCGAGAACAACATTGCTGAGAATCCATCTACCTCCACAGACAAGTTTATCGATGTTGCATATAAACGCACTAGAAACGAACTTCACAACATGTCAGTGCCAAATCATAGTATCGCAAGCAATCAACAAGTTGGTAATGTTGGAGTGAGCATGATGAATAATGGTGCAACATGCAATGGTGTATCTCTGACGCTCGGTCTTCATCAAAATCATGGAATTGGGTTATCCGAGCCTTTCAACATGAGTGCTGCGCAGCGTTTTGGTCTTGCACATCAACCTGATAGTTACGCCGCGAGTGGTTTTCAATTGCAGAATAGGCAATTTGGGAGAGATTTTATTGGTGGGCAACTTTTGCGTGACTATGTAGGATGAATCTTCAATCCACTAACTCAGCAACTACCAACCATGTTTCTTTGGTTTCATAATCACAAGATAAATTAGGAGTGATTGAAATTGGATTCTAGTTTGGGATTAAGTGGTGTTGTACATTCTTTTTATCTTAGTAGTGGAAAAAAATACTATGTTATAGGGTGATCCATTCCACTTTTCTAATGGCCTTGTTTGTTACAAGGCTAAGTGTTGTTAATTGTCCTTTTTATAATATTTAGGCAAACAAGGTCAAATGGATATGTGTGACACAATTGATGGAAAAACATACCAAATTAAATTTTCAACTCCATAAAAAAGTGACATGTTTCCGTCTTTCAAAATTGTTTAATTATTCTTTTTGAATAATGGATAGCCCATTTCATTTCATCCATAAGAGAGAGAATACAATAAGGTGGATGATAGAAAATACTGGGACTAGCATGTAATATAGATGCTCTAGCAAGACTATGAGCGACTCTATTAAATAAGGTTGGGATTTATATTGTTCATTTTTGTGATGAACTTCAATAATTCAAAGAAACCTTTTTATAAATTGCATATTTTCAGAACAATCAATCATCAAATCTCCCAAACATGTAAACCGTACTAGCTAAACACTTAGAAATAGTATCATTGATATCAACAAGTCCATGTGGACCTATATTTTATTGACTATTATTTTTTCCACCCTCTTAAGTTCTCGCGCGCCCTACAAAATTACAAAAAAGTCCTCTGGATTATATATTCTGGATACATAATTTCCCAGAAATTTCCGAATTATATAATCCGGAAACCTCTTTTACTACTTTTACACACTTTTCTTACACTTTGCTTTATTTTTATATTATTTGGATGCTAAATTCATAAAAAAAAAAGAAAAAAAAGGTATGAATTACATAATCTATGAAAACGTGGTTCTTGTGGTGTAAACCACCGTCCAAAACATCCTAACACAGTGCAAATTACATACTCCGGACACCTCCCATGATTTCCGGAGTGTGTAATCCGAATGTTTACGACATATTACAAAAAAAGGACCTTTAGGCCTTTAACAGAAAATCAAGGTCGAAGAAGCGGAAGTGCCCCAGAAACTAAACAAGTTCGGTGTCGAGACGGCAAGAAAGGCAGATGTTGATCATATCATAATCCCCTTCTGCACCTGGAGATGGCAAGTGAGAATTGTGGATCCTGTTGCTCATTGCACAAGCCCCATCGGAAAGAGAAGTGAACTTGTAGTCCAAACCTGGGGGCATAAAACGTAGTTCGAGTTGACCCCAATCGAAGAGAAGACCTTCGGCACTCATGACGCTTCTACAGTGAGCAAGACGCTGTCGAGTGAAAAGGTCATGAAATAGGGGAAAAAAACCTATCATTGTCAAAACCTTCGCTTGCCTGCACGTTGGGCGCTGCTGAGAACAAATTGAATCATTGGCAGGTCAAAGTGAGGTTGTTGAAGCATTTGAGCCGCTTTGACAATGTAGTACAATGCATGGCCACTGAGAGTAAGTTGCTGCAAGAACTTCCTTTGTCCCGCATTAGGAGAAGCGAGGAGAAGAAGGCGCAGACAATCTTCCGATACCGCTCTAAGCACTACATGGTTTTTCGAAAAGTCTCCGATGGAGTTTCGCAGGTTTCCGGAAGGTTATAAACTCTCTAGTGCTCGGAGTGGCGATCTTCTTGGCAATGAGAGTTGAAATTCTAGCAGAAGCATTTCCATGGCGTGAAGGAGTTTATTGCTGCCTTGCGGGAGAAGGGAAGATACAAAGGAAAGAAATTCAGGATTTGGTGGAGAGCAAGAAGGTAAGAAGGCATTTTATAGTAGAGAGAGACAACTATGTTGGAAAGAAGCAAAGAAGCATAAATGCCTTGAGATAGTGGATAATTAATTGTCGTAGGAGACATAAAATCTTGGAGATCTTGTGAAGAAAGGTGCAATGACGATGAAAATTGGAACTTGCAATATGTATGACGATGGAAAGTTCAAATAGGGTGCCATAGGATAATAAATAGGTCTGTTTATCTTCCAAACAAGTTGTCCGGATTTTATAATCCAAATAGTTTTTGTCTTTTCCGGATTATATAATTTGGACAACCTCAGTTATTTTTTGATGGTGCGTTTCACCAAATGTTTAGCCGGTTAGTGGAGTTTTAATGCGTTTTTTTGGACGGTTTTGAATGACAAACACGTTTTCATTGTATGTACTTATGACCTAGGACTTATATAACGGTCAACAGTGACCTTTGACATAAAAGAAAACACCAAAAATTAGATTTTGAATGTGTCCATATTTTGTGTTCCGAAAATCTCTAACAATCTGGTTCGGATTACATAATCCGGACTAGGGGTATTTTCGGTTTATTTGCAGGGTGCGCGAGAAACAGGAAGGGTGAAAAAAGTAATGGTCTATTTTATTATGACGATAAAATCTCACATTTGTGGGCTTATCATGGGCTTGATTTCATTGTTGGGCACTTGTTGAATTATTGAGGTAATTTTCCTCTAACCCGTTTAGACTAGAATTTCTCTGCTACTTTTTATTTTACTTTGTTCTGATTTTTTTATTATGGCGGAAAATTTTCAAATAAAACATAGTTTACGGAGAGTTTTGCAAAAAGAATGTCTATTCTCTGATTTTCAAATGGATGATTCAAATTTTCATCTATAATTTTTTCTCGAATGTTGTGATACTATAAAAATAGATGGAGTGACTCCTAATGTCATAGGAATGTAGGAGGAATTGATTCAATCTTTCCTCACTCAATGTTCCCATGCATCCAAAGTTTCTCAATCGGGGAATGAAGCAATAAGTTTTTCACAAAAATAGTGGGAGTCGTTATATGAAGTCTTGAAGGACTTCAAGATTTTTTATTTTATTTTTACTTTAAATAAAATTTCATTAACAAAAGTCTGACAATAAATTAAAAGTCAAGACTGCAGAAATACAAGGTAAGATCTCTTCAATCCATATATAGTCGGGATTATGAAGAGAGTATTGAGCTAGATAATAGGCAGCATGGTTAGCCTCACGTCCAACATGCAAGACTCTTAAACTACGAAAAAATACATTAAAATTAATTATATCTCCAATAATAGAGGCAACATAATTGTGAACATTTGATTTTGCCTGAATGTTCAACGCCTGAACCACATTAAAAGCATTTGATTTTGCTATAAGATTCATAAAAAACATGTCTTTTGCAAATTCCAACTCCTTCCACATAGCTAAAGCTTCTGCTACATCTGAATCTAGTAATGAAAATACTTAAGCTATGCACACAGCTAAATATTAAATAAAATAGTGTACATACTATCAAGCAATTACACAAAAATGCACATAGTAACACAAAAATTGTTGAAACATAACACATATAAGTCTGACGGACATACCAATTTCTGATACCACTGATATAAAACCCTAAATTTCAAAATAATTATTATAGAAATTATCTAAACAATATGTAAGTTTTTTAATTGAGAATAGAAAAAACCAAATAAAATACATTTAAAACTAATAATAATTGTTTTCGTAAAATAAATAAATTTTTATATTGTATAAGATATCACATCTACACCACTAATAATAACACAACATCATAATTTAAAATAAAATACATCGGCTTCTTAGAACCTTACAATTATTCTCATAATAAAATCACATATAATATTTTCTCTATATCCAACAAAATAAGTCAAGACCATATTATTAACCCCAAATTTGATATCGTAATATCAATGTCTTACAACCCAATTTAAACATAAACAATAATTCTAAACTTTTAGGAACACCATAACATAGGTGAGAGATAACAATTATCCAATTTATTCTCTTGATGATAGCCTGCATATAATTTTTACAAGAGAAATAGTTAGAAAACATTGGGGTGATATAAGTTCCAAATCATTCAATTAGAAACAAATATAAAAAGATATGTACAAAACACAAAAACTTCTAAGGTGTACATATAACTATACAAGATATGACAAGATATATACATCAAATGCAAGATTCATGCACCTATACTCCATAAACATGACGTACAAATAACTCAAGCTCAAGAAAGTAGCATAGGAGGATATCGACTATCATATAAGAATAACATCTCTCTCAATGAATTTTAGTACAAAACACTTTCACTACGATTTTATTAAGAGACTAGTCTGAGTTACCAAGATTTATCAGTACGCCCTAACACCATGGGGTCAACAAGAGTCGTTGAGGTTTTCACACCGAAGCATGCCGTGACGGATCTTGAATTTTTTTGTTGGGGTTGCCAAATATTTAAAGATTATATATTAAACAGTTTCAAGAAAGTATCAAAATTATGAATAGGTGTGGTGGTTCATTTTCTTGAATACTACATGTAGGTTGGCAGTTCAAGTCCCCATCATACGACCACAAGTTGAATTCAGGGGTGACTTTCAATCACAACCACCATTAACTATGTGAAATAATATGTCAAATATGATAATTATAGAAAAGTTGGGGGTGCAGTGGCACCTGTGGGTCTCCAAAGAGATCCGCCGCTGAAGCATGGTTAACTCGAAGGTAAGGATAATAAATCCCAATAGCCACTCATCATCCAATTAGTTTTTCTCTATCCCTTTTTATAAATCCTCACAATGTCTCTCTGCCTTATTGAACCAAAATAAGTTTTAGAATAATGTCTCTAAGATTTTGATGCTAACAATGTATAGAAGAACAATTAGGTACTCTAAATTTTGTTCTACTGTGCAGGAACGTAGAATTAAATTCTGACTCTGAAGTCAATATTTTGACTCTGAAAACACTAAACTCTGAAGAAACGAATTCTATCTTGGTTCAACAAGGTAGACATATTTGGTACCCAAGATGAAGTTTTGATTTAAAGATGGTCAATAAAAATCCAAAGCTCTGATCAAATATGGATCAAGTTAGTAAGACAAGTTTTGGTCTGAAGACGAAGTTCTAAAGGATTAAGTCAATGGTTAGCGCTCTGAAGATCATCTGACCAGTCTTGTCTTATTTTGACGAAACATCATTGTCCAGGTTCATTAGTATGTTTTGTCATGTTATGTTAAACGAAGACACATTTTTGAAGCGGATAAAGCTCTTATAAGACAAAGTGAATGCAACAGATCATTCTAAAAGAAGCAAAGGAATTCTAAAGTAGTGTTCAATGAATTATCCCTTAGAGGAAAAGAATTTACTTATGAAGATAGCTCTTGATGTGCTGGCAATATCTTCAAACATGACTCTATTCAAATCTCTTATAAAAGTACATTGAGCATTTGAAGAAAGGGACACAACTACACACTTTCAATTGTGCCAAAATTCTGATAAGTGCAAAAACACTTAAAAAAATTCTTTCAAATTATCATCTTAGAATTTCTTAAGTGTTTGAAATTACGTTGTGCTTAATTTAATTTACCACTCTTTGACTCAAAAATGTAAACAAACAAATTTTTACTGTAAACTCTGATCATGTTGGATTGTAAAAGTCCTCAAGAAGAGGCAGAAAATCTTAGACTTGTCTGTCTAAGTAGTTTGTAATCAAGATTGATTACGGTGAAAAAAATATATCTCAAGTGTGAGGCGGCTAAACGTAATACCGTATTATGGGGTGAACAAGGATAAATATATGTGTTGACCTCTTCTCTCTTCTCTAGTTATCTTTTGCATCCTTTGATTTGTTTTTAAGTTGGAAAATATTTTTCAAAAAAATCCAACACAATTCAACCTACCTTTCTTGTGTTTTTCTCACCTTCATGCATCTCTATATTTTTTTGGTTTTACCCAAATGCTCCTACCCACACAAATCTAATTATGATCGAGGTGCTCCCGACATCTCGATATGAGTTAGGGTTTTGATCTTGGAGCCTAGCAATGATATTTGTTTTTTTGGGAAGGTATTGTTAAGTTAAACATACTATATAAATTTGTTGTTTCCAAATTCGTTCAATGTTTGCGTAGCCACTTTAATGACCAAATTGCATTCTCATTATTAATTAGGGATTCCAGGACGTCGCGTGAGCTACACAAGGATCCTATTGATAATTATTTGGGATTTCTTGGTAGGTATTATATTCTCTCAACCTAACCTCCATATGTTATCATTATATACCTTAGATATATCAACAATTTAATGTGTTGAATTTATCATTTTTATTCGTGTAAGTAGGTATATCGTTGGAGCGACCATAATTTTTTTTTGAAAGTTTGGAACATATTTACTTTTACACCTCTAAAATGATGAGGTTTCTTGCAGGTGAGGACCCACCATAAGGCATGGTGTGGCGCTGCCACACCAGATTATTCCCCTTTTTCATATAATAAACCTAGGCAATTCATTATATATAATATACGTTGCTAGTATGACATGGTTGTTCAATTGGCCCAGCGGTAGACTTTTTGTTGATTGAATTGCTTGTTCGCAGTTCAATTCCAGCGCACCCCTCTCATTAATAGTTTACCACCAACCCCCCCCCCCTCATAAGTCATTTCTGGTTTCCCCCTGTAATTTTTTTTTATTTACCCCTTTATAAAATAAGTTTGTTTTGATTTTCCCCATAATAGATTAAACAAAAACGAAAATTTCTTGAAAAAAAAATTGGTTTTTGTTTGGCCTATTAGGGGGTTTATTAAAACAATTTTTTTTACAGGGGGTAAATCAAAAAAAAAATTTACAAGGGGGAAAACCGAAAATGACCTATATTACAAGGGGTAAAGAACTATTAACCCTATATTTCACATATTTATCTTTTATAGGCCTTTATATTTTCTAGTATCAGTTAGAGTACCCCTTGCACTCCCTTTTTAATTCAATATATGTTTATATAACATGTTTCTAAGGCTATTAAATAAATTGCAAGGTTAGAGAAATATATAAAAGTGTAAGAGAAACAACATTATGAAGAGAAAAGTAAATGAAAATCGTATACATAATAGAGAAAAAAAATAACCTTAACTATGTAGGTTTGTCCAATCGTTGGCAAAAACCTTCAAAGCACTTCAGATGTCCAAAAGGAGCGTGCGGATTTTTTATATAACACTCAAAGTCCTCGGTACAACTTTGTGCTAACTTACTTACTCCGTCAACTACAACAAGATATAGGAAAACAAAAAGAATCATAATATAAAACAACCTGAGTGTATCAACCATTTTTCACCTTTGCATGTAAGAAATATAAATTGACTTGATCACTATATATAGTAAAAAACCTCTTTTCTTTACAAATATAGTAAAAATCCTCTTGTTATGTTTACATCAATCAAATAGTTTATATTAATTATGTTGTTGCAAGAAATCCTTTAAAGTTAGAATAATTTTTAAATGTCTCTAAAGTATATTGATGAATCATATTTGCCCCTTTAACTCATAGAGTAAATCTCACAAAAATATTTTAGTTGTAATTAGAATTCATTGTTGTTTACCACCCTTTCATCATTATTATTATTATATAGAATTTCATAATAGAGAGAGGGACACCAATATTATACTATGTTTGTATTAGTGGAAATGGACCCAATATCTTTAAAAAGGTCTTGTGTTCGTATCTTGTGGTTAACTAAAATGTGGTTAGATGAGGACGCCACATTAAAGATGGTCATGATATCCCTTTGATTGAGATTTGTCATTGATAACCAATGAATATTTTGCATCAGTAATACAATGAAGTAAAATAATAAATTAGAAAAAATAGTGCAGAGTGTTGACGTTATAAGTTGTAGGAGTATATATTCGGTGTGATTATTCCTCGTTAGTCACTATTTTTAGAGTCTATAAATTAAGTTTATAATCTATTTACATTATTTTAATATTTAATTTAGAGTTAATTTAATATATTATTTTAATATTTAATTTAGAGTTAATTAAGTTACATCTTTTGATTTATTGAGCCAATTAAGTGTTTGTGATTTCAATTTATTCGTTAACCAAACATTTGGTATAATTTTAGTTCTATTTCATTGGACACTTTTGTTGAGCCAATTTTAATTCTCCAAAATTCACCAAGGACACTTTTGTGGACCCTAGTTGTCATACCCCCATTTTTTTCTTAGCCAAAACTTTCATTCTTTCTTTCTAAAATTTTTAAAAAAAAAGTAAACAATTGACCAAAATTCAACTTTTCAAGAAAGGGTCAGCAAACATATTTTTCTACACCAAATGCATTTTCATGATTATTTTTCCCTTTAGTTACTTGTTTTACAAGTAAACTTCAAATTTTTCATATTTTTATTTATTTTTTTAACATTTTTATTTTGTTACTTCGTTCTCAAGAAAACTCAATTTCATCCCCAAAAAAACTCCAATTTCAATTCATTTCATTTCTATTGCATTACCAATCACAAAAATCACAACTTTACACCAATTATATTTTCAATATCACAAAATTCAAATAAAAATTCAAAAAAGCACTAACTTTGACAAATTCACCCAAAATGCACATTTCACTTCCATTTGATTCCTCCACCATAAATTGTGCATCTAGAACCATCTTCACATATAACACCTCATCATTTTAACACACATCACCACTCATGACCAAAAGTCATCCAAAAAAGTCACAAAAAACTCATTTTTTGCAAAAAATCCAAACTACCCTTACTTACTCCCAACTTAACCTAATTTTTCACTCTTGGCGCCCAAGTTACTCCCTCTATAAATACCCAACAAGCTCAGTAAGAGGGGGGCAAAATTTTGAGTAGAGAAAAATACCAAGTTTGTCAAAAAATTCCAAAATCTTCAATTCACCATGAAACTTCACCATTCTTCAACCAAAAGCTTCTAAACACTTCCAACAAACCAAAAACACTCAAAAACTCAAGAAAAGCCACCTAGAATAGTGAATTCCAAACTCAAAGTTTCATGAAAAAAGTTGGAATTGGTTAGACCCATTCGGGGCTCAAACAAGGTAGATTTCGGTATATTCATACTCCTGGAAGTGTCATGAAGCTTCTCCATTAATTAGTTTTCTTTAATTCGTTGTTTTTTGTGTTAGTGTTTATTTTTAATTTCGAAGTTGTGGTTTGTTTTCTCTTTGCATAAACCTCCTATGTGAAATCTAAGCATAGATTCATGATCAGCGCGAAAAGTCAAGCAAAATGGTATATTCGTTTGTGAGTTTTGGTGTCCATTTGAGTTTTTGAATTTTTGTAGAATGATGTTGTTGGTGTTGTTCATACGTAAGAAGGAGTTGACCTCCTTCCTTCCTTGTTGACTGCGGGTCCCACCTGCTTTTTTATGTTTTCTGTTTTGAAATTCACAGGTCGTGCCTCCCGTAGAGGTCAGAGCCCTATCAATGAATGTTCTGATGAAAGCCAAGAAGGATGAAACAATATTTTAATAAGAAGGTTTGTCCCTGTGAATTTCAAGAAGGAGGCCTTATGCTCAAAAAGACATTTTCTTTTCAACCAGACTCCAGAGGCAAATGGATGCCTAGTTACGAAGGATGGTAACGAACTCGCATGTCCTTTGAACGCAGATGTAGTCAAGAAATACTAACCTGAAAAGGCGGTTTAGGCAAAATGAGCATCTCAGTGGACTGAAAACCCGAAAGGGCGGTCAAGGCAAAAATTAGAGACATCAAAACAGAAAAATGATTATTTTGATAGGTTTAAAACCAGAAATGGTGATCTATGCAAAAGTTAAGGATTATGACAAAGTAACTGCATCAGATCAGACATGATTCACTTGGGGCATTTTAGTGGTCAAAAGACCTCCGATATTGAAGCATCGGAACAATGGAATTCAAAGTTGTTATGGAGAACAATGGTTGTTGTCTTCAATGTACCATTCCCATACATTTACCATTTTCCATTCTTTTTACAAAGATCCGTGGAGCCACGCCATTGGCAGACCACCACTCAATTTAATAAAATTTGAGCATGTGCCCATTTATTTGGAATTCTCATTTATTCTTTTTACAATTTTTTTCTTTCTATTTTTGATGTTAATACTTAAAGCAAAAAATTTCAAAAAATTCTTTTAAATGAATTTCAAAAAATTCTTTTAAAAGAATTTTTTTTCATGTCTTTTGAAAAGCATAAACAACAAGTACATCTTCATTGAACTTGTAAGTAAGAGAAGCATACATCAACATCTGTCTCAAGAACGTTTAAACTCTGCAAGATAAGTATGACCAAAGGCCGTGAGAAGACCTCTGTCAAAAAAAAATGAAAAAATGAAAAAAAGAAAAGCTCGCTAAGTCGAAAACCCGAAAGGGTGGCTTAAGCAAAAATGAGTGTCCCGGTGGACTGAAAACCCGAAAGGATGGTCCGGGAAAAAATTAGGGATTCAAAAAGAGAAAAAACAAAGACAGAGGCATGACAGTTCAAGTGCACCAAATGGAAGAATACACCTTATGTTGGTTTACAAATGGCGACTTTTTCCAGTTTAGCATTGGGCTTTCTCCCCAAGAAGTGTCTACTTCACCATCTATTAATACAACATGTCGGGCTTTACACCGACAATGGTTTGATTCTTCTCCAATGATACCATCTCCAATGGAGATTGGCGAGTGTTTGTACTGTGATGTCAGTCCGCTTCCCATCTTACTTGTCCAGTCTTGTTTCGTCAAGTTCACTTGTTATATACAGTCACATAATCATACAATCATACAATCGTATAATTATACAGTCGCACAAGTAATATACTCATACATTCATGTATTTATACATTCATACATTCGTGCATACACAACATATACACAAGCATCATTCGTACATGGTTTCACTTCTCAATGTCTAAATGTCATGTCACCTAGAGCTTTGTTTAGCCATATCTCTTCAGTTCTTTCCTCCTCAATTTTCCAAGTGGCAGGTTCTACAAATGAACAACTTACAATCCTTTTCATTTCTCAAAAATGGCATCCCCGGTATGTCGGTTCATGAGGTGTCACTCATCATTTCAGGTGGCAGGTTCTCCATATGAACAGCTTGCAAATACATGTTCAATTTTCTCTAAAAGTGTCATATCCAGTGTGTTTGGTCACAAGATGTCACCTTCATTTTTACCTTCATACAACTATCAATCCCGATAGTAGGTAATACATATCTTTTGTCTTCATATAGCTATCTTACAGATAGTAGACAACATCTCATATCTTTTGTCTTCATACAACTATCTTACAGATAGTAGACAACGTCTCCTTTCTTGTCTTCATACAACTATCATACGGGTAGACTAGACAATGTCATTTTTGTTATATTTTACCTTCATTAAACTATCTCACATCAATAGTAGGTAGTACATGTCTCTTGCCTTTATACAACTATCAATGCCATAGTAGACGACCCTTATTCCCCCTAGTGGAACTACATTATCCCCTAGCAAGGCCAGATCCCTTTCTTTAACGAACTTGGGTATCCTTTTGTTGAGTCTTTCGCCAATCGGACCGTCCTTGTCATCTTGGATTCATACTTCCATCACGAGCATTCACGGCATTTTAGGGTCAAAAATGGTGTACTTTATATTTAAGTCTCTGTGGCCCGTCGAATCAAAAATTTGATCTTCAAGTCTCCGCACGAAGAAACTTAAATAAGGGCATCTGTCATACCATATTTTTCCCTAGCCAAAACTTTCACTCTTTCTTTCTAAAATTTTTACAAAAAAAGTCAACAGTTAACCAAAAGTCAACTTTTCAAGAAAGGGTCAACAAACATATTTTTTTTACCCCAAATGCATTTCCATGAGTATTTTTCCCTTTAGTTACTTGTTTTACAAGTTAACTTCAAATTTTTCATTTTTTATTTATTTTTTTTCACATTTTTATTTTGTTACTTTGTTCTCAAGAAAACTCAATTTCATCCCCCCAAAAAAACTCCAATTTCAATTCATTTCTATTGCATTTCCAATCACAAAAATCACAACTTTACACCAATTATATTTTCAATATCACCAAATTCAAATCAAAAATTCAAAAAAACACTAACTTTGACAAATTCACCCAAATGCACATTTCACTCCCACTTGATTCCTCCATCACAAATTGTGCATCTAGAACCATCTTCACATACAACACTTTATCATTTTAACACACATCACCACTCATGACCAAAAATCATCCAAAAAAAGTCACAAAAAACTCCTTTTTTTTCAAAAAAAATCCAAACTACTCTTTCTTACTCCCCACTTAACCTAATTTTTCACTCTTGGTGATCAAGTTACTCCTTCTATAAATACCCAACAAACTCAATGAGAGGGGGCTGAAATTTTGAGTAGAGAAAAATACCAACTTTGTCAAAAAATTCCAAAATCTTCAATTCACCATGAAACTCCACCATTCTTCAACCTAAAGCTTCTAAACACTTCCAACAACCAAAAACACTCAAAAACTCAAGAAAAACCACCTAGAATAGTGAATTCCAAACTCAAAGTTTCATGAAAAAAGTTAGAATTGGTTAGACCCATTCGGGGCTCAAACAAGGTAGATTTCGATATATTCATAGTCGTGAAAGTGTCATGAAGTTTCTCCATTAATAAGTTTTGTTTAATTCGTTGTTTTTTGCGTTAGTGTTTTTTTTTAAAATTTTTGAAGTTGTGGTTTGTTTTATCTCTGCACAAACCTCCTCTGTGAAATCTAAGTATAGATTCATGATCAGCGCGAAAAGCTAAGCAAAATGGTATATTCGTTTGTGAGTTTTGGTGTCCATTTGAGTTTTTGAATTTTTGTAGAATGATGTTGTTGGTGTTGTTCATACGTAAGAAGGAGTTGACCTCTTTCCTTCCTTGTTGACCGCGGGTCCCACCTGCTTTTTTGTCTTTTCTATTTTTTTGTGGGTGCTATTTGATGTACCTCTTTTTCAGATCTGCACCCCCTGTCTTATTTTATTTTGCTTTCTTTTTTTCTTTTTTTTTATTTCTTTCTTTGCTTTTATTTCTTCTTTTTTTTGTCATTTTTTGCTTTTAAGCATATTTAGTAATATGCGACATTATCTCATGCATCTTTTTAGTTTTTTTTTGTTATTCATGCATTTTTAGTTTATTTAGCATTAATATTATCTCATGCATTTTTTTATTATTTACTTCTTTTAGTTTATTTAGTATTTAATATTATCTCACGCATTTTTTTTATTTATTTCTTTTAGTTTATTTAGTGTAATTTCATCTCATACATTTTTTATTTACTTCTTTTATTTTATTGTCTCCATTTCTTTAAGCATATTCATTTATATATTTAGTGTAATATCATCTCATGCATTTTCACCTTTATTTGTCATTTTGTGAAACAATAAGTTTTCCAAAAAAATATTGAGAGTAGAAAATACTTAGGTTATGCACACAACTAAATATTAAACAAAACAGTGTACACATTACCAAGCAATTACACAAAAATGCACATAGTAACACAAAAAATGTAGAAACATAACACATATCAGTTTGACGGATAGACCAATTTCTAATACCAATAATATAAAACCCTAACTTCTAAAATAATTATTATAGAAATTATCTAAAAAATATGTAAGTTTTTAAATTGAAAGTAGAAAAAACCATATAAAAGACATTTAAAACTAATAATAACTTTTTTCGTAAAAAAATAAATTTTATATTTTATAAAATATCACATCGAAACCACTAATAATAACACAACATCATAATTTAAAATAAAATATTTCGGCTTCTTAGAGCCTTACAATTATTCTCATAATAAAATCATATATAATATTTTTTTGGGTTAAATAAGTTTTTCGTCCTTATAAATATAGCGAATTTTGATTTAGTCCCTAAAAAATTAAACTGAATGTTTTTATCCTCACAAATTTTTTTATTTTGTTTTTTCGTCCTTAATGGCCATTTTATGTTCATATAGATGGCAAAATTATAACTCTTATATGTTCAAATTGTATCTATGTTATGTCCGTTTATTATATTTGACATTGATATATTTATATTATGTTCAAAAAATGTCAAAAACACGTTAAAATTATATCCATTAAGGACCAAAAACAAAATAAAAATTTTATGAGGATGAAAACATTCAGTTTAATTTTATAGAGACTAAAATCAAAATTCATTATATTTATAGGGACGAAAAACTTATTTAACCCTATTTTTTTCTATATTGAACAAAATAAGTCAAGACCATGTTATTAACCCCACAATTGATATCACAATATCAAAGTCTTACAACCCAATTTAAACATAAACAATAATTCTACAAACATTTAGGAAAGCGGAAGCATAGGTGAGATAATAATTATCCAATTTATTCTCATGATTAAACACTTTGACACTATTCCTTAATCTTATCTTGATGATAGCCTGCATATAATTTATACAAGAGAAATAGTTAGAAAATACGTACAAAACACAATAACATCTAAGGTGTACATATAACTATATAAGATATATACATCAAATGCAATATTCATGCACCTCTACTCCTTATACATGTCGTATAAATAACTCAAGCTCAATAAAGTAGCGTAGGAGGATATCGACAATCATACAAGAATAACATCTTTCTCAATGATTTTTAGTACAAAACACTTTCACTAATATTATTTTATTAGGAGACTAATTTGAGTTATCAAGATTTATCAGTACGCCCTAACATCATGGTGTCAACAAGAATCATTGAGATTTTCGAACCGAAACATAGTTAACCATAAGGGGGGATAATAAATCCCAATAGCCCTTTACCATCCAATTAACTATATACTTTGACTCACATATTAAACAACCTATGTATGATGCACGTTCTCCTAAAAAATATCAAACGTGTATCATCATTTATTTCTCATAAAAAATATTAATACCATCCTAGAGTTTAACAAGCTAGGTTCATCATAAACAAAATATTACCAAAGCGTCGTCCTTTTTCTATTTTTGTCTTGGTAGATCAATTACACTTAAAATCTTAGCATTCTATTTTCCAGTCTTGCTAGTTCTTATTTTGTGAATATTTTTGTCATTAGATTTTTTTTTTTATTTCAAGAATTAAAAAGGCTTTAAATAGAGTTAAATTTTCTCATTTTACACTCTACAATTAGTTTTTTTTTCTTTCTCTCTCTATATATAAATCCTCACAGTGTCTCTCTGCCTTGTTGAACCAAGATAAGTTTTAGAATAATACCTCTAAGGTTTTGATGCTAATAATGTATAGAAGAACAGTTGGGTACTCTAAAAAATTTTCTAGTGTGCAGGACCATAGAATTAAATTATGACTCCGAAGTCAATATTTTGACTTTAAAAAACACTAAGCTCTTAAAGATATGCTCTAAAAAAAGTAGAACATATTTGGTATCCAAGACAAATTTTTAATGACAATGCTTTGATTTGAAGATGGTCAGTAAAAAGTTAAAGCTCTAATCAAATATAGATCAAGTTATGAAGACAAGCTATGTTCTGAAGACAAAGCGTTGAAGGATCAAGACAACGGTCAATGTTATGAAGAATATCTGATCAGTTTTGTCTCATTTTGAAGAAACGTCATTGTCCAGGTTCATTAATATGTTTTGTCACGTTGAGTTAAATGAAGACACGTTGTAGAAATGGATAAAGCTCTATAAGACAAAGTGGATGCAACAAATCATTTTAAAAGGAGCAAAGAAATTTTGAAGTGGTGTATAGTAAAATTATCCCTTAGAGGAAAATAATTCATTTATGAAGATAGATCTTGATGTGCTGACAATATCTTCAAACAACCTATTCGAATTTCTTATAAAAGTATATTGAGCGTTTGAAGAAAGAGACACAACTACACGATTTCAATTGTGCCAAAACTATGACAAAATTTCTAGCACAAAAACAAATTCATACAAACTCTCATCTTAGAATTTCTCAAGCGTTTAGAATTACTTTGTGCTTAATTTAGTTTACCACTCTTTGAATCTGAAGCATAAACAAATATCAATTTTTTTCGTAAACTCTAATCATGTTGGATTGTAAAAGTCTTCAAGAAGAGGCAAGAAATCTTAGATTTGTATGTCTAAGTAGTTTGTAATCAAGATTATTTATGGTAAAAATAAATCTCAAGTGTGAGAGGACTGGGCATAATACCGGATTGTGGGGTGAACCAGGATAAATATATGTGTTGACTTGTTCTCGCTTCTCTGGTTATCTTTTTCATCCTTCTCTGGAAAATCTTTTTCAACCTCTTTTCTTGTGTTTTTCTAACCTTCATGTCTCTATTTTTTTTTTTGGTTTTACCTAAATGCTCATATCCACATAAATCTAATTATGATCGAGGTGTTTCTGACATCTCGATATGAGTTAGGGTTTTGATCTTGGAGCCTGGTAGTGATATTTGTCTTTTGGTAAGGTACTATTAAGTTAAACATAATATATAAATTTGTGGTTTCCAAATCCGCTCAATCTTTACGTAGTATTTTAATGACCAAATTGCATTCTCATTATTAATTATTAATTAGGGATTCAACGACGTTACATGAGCTACACAAGGATTCTATTGATAATTATTTAGGATTTCTTGGTTGGTATTATATTCTCTCAACTTAACCTCTATATGTTATCATTATATATCTTAGATACCAATTTAATGTGGTGATGTTATCATTCTTATCCGCGTAAGTAGGTATATCGCTTGAGTGACCATCAAATTTTTTGAAAGTTTGAAAAATATGTACCTTTACACCTCTAAAATGATGAGGTTTCTTGCCTTAAATATACTATATACAATTAAGATTAATGTTAAATTGATTTCTTTTACAAATTAATCTTTATAATCAACTCTCTACAACTACATATGCAACATGTACAGACTTATAAATTGGTATATTTTAAAAACAATGTATTGTGCCTAAATGAAAATGATAAAGACTTTAAAACTTTTTTGTTTGTATGTGGAGAAAATCTAATCTAAATACATTATGATTTATAGATTTTTTGACGCGAAATAGTATAGAAATGTTACAAAAACAAACTAAATAAATAATGATAATAATAATACTAATAATGACTATATTCCTCATGTTAGGATGAAACCTCAACTTCAGACATGATGATCAATTAATATATAAATGTTACAAATATCACATATAAGATCTTCAATTTATTGATTTTTGAGTTGTTTCTTTCATAAATTTACAATTAGCATGACATGTTTTATCTTTCTTTATCGGGTCAAATAGTACAATATGTTTGTATTGTCTCTTTTTTATTTTTCATATGCTCTATAAAGTGAATCCATCATTAATTTTAACTTTGACAACGACCAAATACAACTGACCTATGGGTTAGTTACTTAAGTTTCAAATTTGGATGTTAGGGAATCTCACATTCTCACTATGATGGTATTATTAGGTGATTATGCGGTAAAATTATCAAAATATCCTTAAGACAATACCTTCAAATATAAAAAAACTACAATTTACTCTCTACTCTCGAGCTCTATATATAAATGTCGAATATAATAAACGGACATAACATAGATACAATTTGAACATAAAAGAGTTATAATTTTGTCATTTATATGAACATAAAATGGTCATTAAGGACAAAAAAACAAAATAAATTTTTTTTGTGAGGATGAAAACATTCAGTTTAATTTTTTAGGAACTAAAATCAAAATTCGCTATATTTATAAGGACGAAAAACTTATTTAACCCTAAATTTAAAATGCTTATGTTTTACGGGCCTTAGATTTTTCTTGTGTCAACGAGAGTACCCCTTGCACTCCCTTTTTAATTTAATATATATTTATATAACATGTTTCTACGACTATTAAATAAATTGCAAGGTTAGAGAAATATATGAAAGTGTAAGAGAAACAACATTATGATGAGAAAAGTAAATGAAAATCGTATACCAAATAGAGGAAAAAAATCACCTTAACTATTCAGGCTTCTCCAATTGTTGGCAAAAACCTTCAAAGCACCTCAGGTGTCCAAAAGGAACGTGTGGGTTTTTTATATAACACTCAAAGTCCTCACTACAAGTTTGTGCTAACTTACTTTCTCCGTCAACTACAACAAGACATAAGGAAACAAACAAAATCATAATATAAAACAACCTGAGAGTTTCAACCATTTTTTTCACCTTTGCAAGTAACAAATATATATTGGTTTGATCACTATATATATGCAAAATAAAACCTCATTTTTTTGGTTACAAATATAGTAAAAAAAACATCTTGTTAGGTTTACATCAATTAAATAATTTTTAATTATTATGTTGTAAGAAATCCTTTAAAATTAGAATAATTTTTAAATGTCTCTAAAGTACATTGATGAATCATATTTGTCCCTCTAACTCATAGAATAAATCTCACAAAAACATTTTACTTGTAATTAGAGTTCATTGTTGTTTACCAACCTTTCATTAATATTTTATTATTATTATTATTATTAGGCTTAAATGCTCAATTGGTCCCTTAACTTGATTTCAAGTATAGGTTTGGTCCCATAAGTAATAAAAGGTCCGTTTAGGTCCTTTAACTTTATTTAAAGTATCGGTTTGGTCCCTTCTGTTAACTTAATTCAAAAAAACGTTAAGTTTAGGGACCAAACTAATACTAATTAAATAAGTTAAGGGACCAAAATTTAAGTTTTTTTGAATTAAATTAACAGAAAGGACCAAACCGATTCTTTAAATAAAGTTAAGGGACCTAAACGAACCTTTTATTACTTATGGGACCAAACCGATACTTGAAATCAAGTTAAGGGACCAATTGAGCATTTAAGCCTTATTATTATTATGATTATTATTATTACTGGCGAAAAGACGGGCACTCACGTGCCCGTCTTTTAGCTCTTTTTTGGCGTTAATGTTTGAAAATTATAAACAATGTTTTTATATGGAATTTTGATTTTGAATAAATGTATAAATATATATGGTTGTTGCTTTCAAACTATAACAGGTCAAACCAACATTGTTTATCTATTTCAATGACATCAACAATATAACACGAAAAAAATAATCTAAACTCTTATCTTTTTAATGACACCAACAACAATCATTATTATAAAAAAAATTGTTTTAGAGTATAATTAAGATAATAAAAAAGTCATCCCAAAATCTTACATATATACCCAATGTAGTTTGTTACACTTTTTAAAACATATTAGAAAAAACTGGACATTCCTTAAAAAAAAACTGGACATATATTCATATTTGGTTTATTACATATATATTTTTTTATTTTGAATTCACTCTCATCAATTATCTTTTTTAAAGAATAAAGGATAAGGAAAAAAATTGATATATCGTGGACAATAACTGTAAAAGCCCTATTTCTATTAAAGCGATAAAACCCGCAAATAATACAAATATTTAAGAAATTGACGTCACGACTTCAAAAGTTCTCAAAACATGCGTACTAAAATTTCTCAAAACGTCGCATCGGATATATAACATACATCTCCAAAATATTCACCATCATAAACTCATAAATACATCACCATATAAAATCTCCAATCCTGACATGTGGGTAAAATCTCAACAACATAATTCAATCCAGAATAAACATAAAGACTGACATTCTAGATCAAAGCCTAAATTAAGACTAAAAAAACGGATAATGGAGGTAGCTCCTACTATCCTCAAGCACTCATCAAGAGAGTATCAAACTAGTCCTGCACGCCGTCTACCCATTCATACAAATAGTTAGGCGGTCCACCACAGACCACTGGGGGTTAGCTTCATAATAAAAAATAAACTAACATAAGCATTCGAGGATTCATGCATAACACTTATACATACTCAACATTTCTAGAATACTATCATCACATATATTACACCAGCTCAACATTAATCATGTTATCATACTTCTATCATAACACATGAAACATATTCATATTTTAAATCATCATCAAGATTCATCACTTAACAACATCAATCAATATAAGAATTACCCACCTTATTCCTCATTTAGCATAGTTAATCTCAACAAATATAATTCAACATTTCAAAGTTTCAAACAAGGAAATTATCGTACCAAAGGATCACCCAATCACAACCATATAATCCGCACTTCATCATTTTACCAAAATAAACTTCATCTTTTAAAATCACCAAGTGTACAAGTATAACAAAACATCATCAAGCGCACGATTCAACAAGTTCACCAATGCACATAAACATTCATGCATATATTCAACTAGATCACATAATTCACCATTCACAACATCCACCAAACACATAAGCAATTATGACTCATGCCCAAAACATATTATGCACCTAGACACGACTCCTATATGTATGCGGTACCATCACCAACAAAGGTCGATACCTCATGATGCAACAAAAACATCATATGTAAGAGTACACCTCCTATTAAAATTCACCTATGTAAAAGTGAAGGTGAGAAAAAACCACAAGAAGGGGGGGTTGAATTGTGTTTTTGGAAACTTCTTCTTTACGTTCTAGATAACTGTCCTCAGGTTCAGAGTCTGAAGTAGTTCAGAGTCTGAGTGAGTTCAGAGTCTATGTGCAACGGATAAAGTAAAGAACAGAAGAAGAAAGAACACAAGCAATTATACAGGTTCCTTCCACAAACCGGAAGTAGTCCTGTCCTCCTTGCACTTCCAAGGAGAGTTCCACTAAAATGTAATCTCAAATTA
>Ga0315915_1000804_pt1 | contig 34933 bp, 13 predicted proteins | sample MpolbnodulesMG_FD_207738 | JGI IMG/M metagenome (GOLD analysis project Ga0315915, IMG submission 207738) | Medicago polymorpha root nodule microbial communities from Los Angeles, California, United States - branched nodules | ecosystem: Host-associated > Plants > Roots > Nodule | place: USA...
TAATCATACAAATTAAGTAGCTATATGTTTTTTGTCAACAAAAAAAAAATGGATATATGTCTTATGAGTTAATCAAGCGCTCGCACATTGTTTTAGCAGTCAAAAGATTGAAATTAAATCATTCATACACACAAAAAAAAAAAAAAAAGATATATATATATATATATATATGATGCCTCATATTAAGTTGTTGGAAGTTAAAAAATATACATAATAAATAAATAAATTTCAAATAGTATTTATTACATGATTTATTTCATGCATTAATTACAGTGTCTTTTATTTTAATATTCTTTTTATTTTATTAAATTGTGTAAGAATATTCATTTCATAAATATATATTTTTATTTTTCTTCTTCCAAAAAATATATATTTTTATCTTTTCTCACTCTATATAAACTTTATCTTTCTTTCCTTCTACTTTCTCTCATGTCAAAAAGTTATTAATAATCATCTTTCAACTCAATCTTTCCCTTTATTTTCTTTCCTTCAACTTTCTAATTTTACCAATCAAACATGGTGTTCATTTAACTTTTTATATTTTCAATGACTAAATTTATCAGTCATGGAGGGTAAAAAAACTAGATATAGAGGATATTTTCAATGACCAAACATGATGTTGATTCATCATCAATCAGATGCAATTTTAACCTGATAAGAGATACAAATGATAACATATATATATAGAGGGTAAAAAAAAAAGATATAGATGATATTTTCAATGATAAGATATATTTGACTAAACTTTCATGAAAATTGGTCTTCTCTCTTTTTATTTTACTCGTTCTCATCTCAAACTTTTAAAAATAACGTCCGCGTGAGTTAACTCACGTTCGGTGTGACTTAAATCAAGATGACTATCAATGTGAGTTAACTCACCATGCGTGTAGAAGCTTTTGACATTGTGTTTCATAAACAAAGGCATAAGGAATTTCTCCCTCCAAATTCAAATTTCATCAAACTTAATCAAATCAACTTCAACTTCTACTTCAATTACAAGTAAGTGTTTATGATCCTTTTGCATTGGCTTTTTTTTGTTTAAATGATTAATTATTTTTTTTATAAAAGTTTGTGAAATGTTAGGTTTTTAGGGTTGATGAAACTGAAGGATTTTTTGCATGTTAAAGATGAAATTATAGGTGTTTCATAAAATATATCAATGAAAAATTAATTGATTTTTTGCATTGTTTTATGTTGTGTAGATATGTCTGTCAGCCGAGACAGGCAAAGACTCAGCAAGGAGATGATGACCAAGAGTGGGGATGAGGCGGCGGGCGTAGAAGTGGGGAGGGGTTGTTGTCTCAGACGGGTCTGTTCCAGATTGTGGACCCTACACAACTTCATGAGAGGAAAGCAATTTTCATTTTTCATTGTTTGGGTTGCCATTATCTTTTATAGATTATTTGACTAATTGATTTATCCTATTTATTTTTTAAAATAATTTAACAAATATACTCTTTAATCACTGTTGTAAAATAGAGGCACGAGTCTTAAGAGGGTCAATTGAATAAACTATATTATTATGAGATAAAGCAGTGCGGTCTTCTTTTGATTAGAAAAATGAATGCCAAAGCTCCTTTAAAGACAGATGATTGGTCATCACATTCCCACACACAATTGCCATCTTTACTAATCCAAAACTTCATTTCATAATAATTTTTCCACTTTTAAAGCACTAATTCTGTGACTTAAACATGATTTCCACTGAAAAAGAGAAACCTCAACTTTTGCTTCTCTTCACATACTTGAGCTTGTTTTGGTGGATGACTAGTACTTCTATCTATGTCAAAGCAGAAAACATTGATAGTATGAAGCCAGGAGATAAACTGAATGCTACATCCATGTTGTGTTCTAAACAAGGTAGATATTACATGAATTTTAACCAAACTACACAATCTGAAAACTTCACTTATCTCAGCATAGTTGCCAAAGGTACTACTTGGGTGGTGTGGATTGCTAACAGAAACCAACTTGTTGACAAAAATTCAGCTGTTCTATCACTAGACTACTCTGGTGTGCTCAAAATAGAATCCAAAATCGGTGAACCAATAATCCTGTATTCTTCACCTCAACCTTTTAACAATAGTACTATTGTTGCAACCTTGTTAGATACAGGTAACTTTGTGTTGAAAGATATTCGGAAGAACATTGTTTTGTGGCAAAGTTTTGATCATCCAACTGATAGTTGGCTTCCTGAGATGAAACTAGGTGTGAATCGTAAAACTGGTGAAAACTGGTCACTGGTTTCATACATTAGTTCTTCAATCCCAGCTTCTGGTCCATTCAGGCTTGAGTGGGAACCCACAAGAAAAGAATTGGTCATCAAGCATAGAGAAAAAGTATATTGGACAAGTGGAAAACTGATGAAAAACAATAGGTTTGAGCATATACCTGGAGAAGATTTTGACGTCAAAGATTTTGAGGTCACATACAAAAATCCAAATGAAAAACTTACTATATGGACTCTATTGGAAACTGGGCAACTGATAAACAGAGGAGGAGTTGACATAGCAAGAGCTGATATATGTTATGGGTATAACACTAAAGGAGGGTGCCAAAAGTGGCGCGATGCAGAGATACCTACTTGCAGGAATCCTGGTGATATGTTTGATAGCAGGCAAGGTTACGTTATTGAAGATATGGTATACGATATAGCAAATGCTAGTTATGGCATAAGTGATTGCCAAGATATGTGCTGGAGCAACTGCAGCTGTTTTGGATTCAAACCTTTTTATAATAATGGAACTGGTTGTGTAATCTTGGTATCAAGTAAAGGTTTTAACATTGCAGGCATTGGTTCTGACTCATTTTACATTCTGGATAAGAACACCGATCACAAAGGTATGTATATCTCTAACTGACTGACTAGCAGCTGGCCTAGCAGAAGAGCAAGTGAATAAGGAATGGTTTTTAAAATTAGCTCCAATTATTGTATTTGATCACAAGAACATTTTGCATTTTTGGAATAATATAAGAACAAAACAAGTAATTCATTGAAATATATAACTCAAATCAGTTCCTTGTTTTAGTATCGAACAAGTGGATATGGATTTGCACTGGAATGGGGACTCTTCTGCTATTTATGGGCCTTTCCATTCTGCTCCGAGCTTTAATGAAACGAAAACATGTGCTTCGAGGTATTTACATTTTATCAAATATTATATATAGTACCTAATTATAACAATCCCTTAAAATTTCATTTTTCACCTTCATGTAAACAGAGGATGAAAGAAAAAGAATGCAGATGGAGATTCAAGATCTTGAACGTTCTGAACAATACTCAAATGGCGACGATCTAGAAGGAGATTTAAGCAACGGAGATGATTTAAAAGTGTTTAGCTATTCATCAATAATTGTGGCTACCAATGGCTTTTCTTCTGAAAACAAGTTGGGACAAGGTGGCTTTGGACCTGTTTTCAAGGTGACCCTTTTAGTTTTACTGAGATAAAATAACTGCATGATGAAATAGTTGAGATTATACATTCCATTTTATTAATGATGTTTTTATATTCAATTCAGGGAATTCTACCTTCAGGGCAAGAAGTAGCTATGAAGAAACTTTCAAAAACTTCTGGACAAGGAATTACCGAGTTTAGAAATGAATTAACTCTCATTTCTAAGCTTCAGCATACAAATCTTGTTCAGCTAATCGGACATTGCATTCATGAACATGAGCGTATATTGATCTATGAGTATATGCCCAACAAAAGCTTGGACTTCTTTTTATTTGGTGAGATATATTAATTGCTACAATCTCTTAATATATTTGCTCTCCATTCATTTCAGCAGTAAAAACAGATAATTGATATTAAGAAGAGTAATTTAAGTTTCTTGATGTAGAGAACTAAATGTTATTAATATATACAAGTAATGTTACCTATTTTGTCTATCTAACATATTTGATGGTTGTTTATATTATTTTAATACTTCTCATGGCATTGTATATTTTTTCTTTTTTTGTGTGAGAAGATTCCACTAGAAGAAAGTTGCTAGATTGGAACAAACGTTTTAGCATAATAGACGGAATTGCTCAAGGATTGCTTTACCTTCACAAATACTCAAGACTGCGCATTATTCACAGAGATTTGAAGGCCAGCAATATTCTCCTTGATGAAAATATGAAACCGAAAATTTCTGATTTTGGTGTGGCAAGAATGTTCACAAAACAAGAAACCGAAGCAAATACCAACAGAATTGTTGGGACATAGTGAGTTTTTCTGTGTGCTCTTTTGCATCTAAATTCCACTAACAATTTTCATAAACCGAATCTTTTGTAATGTCGGTAATATTTTTTGTTTCATACAGTGGTTACATGTCTCCTGAGTATGCGATGGAAGGAGTCTTTTCTACAAAGTCTGATGTATACAGCTTTGGAGTGCTGCTCCTTGAAATTATCAATGGTAAAAAAAACAATAGTTTCTACTCTGAAGACAGACCACTTAATCTAGTAGGACATGTATGTTATCATTTCTCTATACTCCTTATAAACAAAGCGTGCATGTTGACTGAGTTTTGACATTAAAAATAATCATTGATGTAATAGGCATGGGAGCTATGGAAAGACGGCGTGGTTCTTGAGTTGGTGGATCCATTACTAACTGAGTCATTTTCTGAGGATGAGGTGCTAAGATGTGTTCATGCTGGTTTATTATGCGTAGAAGAAAATGCAGATGATCGCCCCACCATGTCCAATGTTATAGCAATGTTAACTAACAAGATTAAAGTCGATGTTTTGCCTAAGAAACCAGCATACTATGGTAGAACAAGAGTTTTTGAGGAAGAAACATATGGCGAAGAAGTTTGTGTGGATTCCACTTATGAAAACTCTTATTCACATGAGCAAAATATAGATAGATCCAGTGAACAAAATACAAAATTTATCGATTAAACAATGGCGCTATGGGTGGACCGATGTTTTATTTGTTTTGCCTTCTCGAGCATTGATTCCTTGGGAAGACATTGAATGTATTAGACATATGAGTGGATTTATCATGTTTAGAGGAAATAGGGATATTCTAGATAATTTGAATTTTGATTTACACAATTTATCATGTATTATTTAGACATGCAAGTAATTTCGACAATGATATGCAAGACATGAATCAGAATACTTTATATAATGATTTTGAGAGAGAAATTACATGTTGAGATGATCCAATATATTGTGTCTGAATTGGCCCTCCAGTTCTTCTAGGATTTTCTTGAATTGCAGGTCATTTGAAATGATTCTGACACTGTGCCATTCCGTGTTGGTTTTAACAACTGTCGGTGCAACGGCATGTAAATGATGGCCGTTATGAACTTGATACCCATGTATCTACCGCGTGTAATTAGTGTTTACCTCTGTAATTTTAGCGAATTTTTGTTTGCCTTTTTGTAAAAAAAAAATTAATTAAATTCCAACTTTGTAATTTGAATATTTTTCCTCTTTTCAAATTTCAAAATTTAAGATATTTTCGTGGATCAGTTTAGTCCCTAACAGAAAAATATAAACCCAAATTAGTTCCTCTAATACAAATGAATCATGTCAAAGCCTTTGTTGGAGGATTGATGATGCCTGCATCAATGTCCGAAAATTCAAATTGCGTCAAGACTTGCACGTTATAAAAATGGAAGAGGATGATACATCCCCTATGATACTTGACATGTCTTTCATTCAAAAGGTGTGGATCAATATGAATGTGGATAATAACACACTTAACAATTAAAGATCAAAACTTGGAGGTGTATTACAACTTATTCCAAAGAGCCACAAGCACTGTTCGTACCAGAGAACGAATAAGGAAATTATCCTCAAAACCATCTTGAAACGAAAGGAAAATGACGTCGAGCTAATGACGTAAAACAAATGCTTGTTATTTGGCAACTCAATATTCCATCACTTTACTTTTTACCTCTGCAATTTATAATTTTATGTATAAAGATTTTAATAAAAAAACGTTTTGGATGGGTGGTGGGTTTACAATTTATAATGAACTTAAAATTTCAAACTTTTGCTTTCTATTAAATTCGCTAGGCGAAGACATGTTCACCTAGCAAATCTATTCATTTTAAAAAATTAGCACTATGTTGATATTCGCTAAGCGAATGTTTCAAAATTGGCGGATACATTTGTTTGCGAGTTTGAAGGGGAAGGGAGAGGAGGGGTTTAGAAAAAAAGGAATGAGTAAATGGAAGAAATAGAGGATATTGGAAGGAGGAGCTTTGAGGGTCTTATTTTTCTTCAAAATATAAAACCCTCCTCATTGGAGGAACTAAAAAATTGTATTGGATGAGGGTTTTGGGGGGTTTGGGAGTGTTTATATAAATTTTTCAAATTTAATATATATTGTTATAATATTCTTAAAATAAAAAACATTTTAATCATAAGCATTAATTTATCACTCTCTAAAAAAATAATCTTTCAAAAAATGTGATACACTTCTCAAATTTTTCCTATATTTCTATCTCTCCAAAGTCTTTCATTTCTCTCCCCTCCAAACTCTCAAACAAAATCCAAGAGTAATTGGATAATAACAATCATAACAGAATCTTTTTCTTCCTATTATCTTTCCTTATTCAAAATTCAAAAAATAGAACTTTATTCCTACAGTAAGATTCATTTGAGCTCATAATATTTTTCTATGTAGAACTAGAAATCTTAACTTAATCTTAATGATGTAAAAGCAATAAAACGGTTATTTGGTAAGTATCATATACATAAGCCAGTCACTACATGACAAGCAAGAATTGACCGCGTGGCCTAATGGATAAGGCGCTCGCCTCCGGAGCGGGAGATTGTGGGTTCGAGTCCCACCGTGGTCGCTTTTTCATACTTTTTTTTCTTGTTATGATTCACCTAACTATGTGCATGCTTTGATTTTACACGAGATTGAATTCACTTGTATTTCGCATTAATTTGAGGATTTATAATTCATAATTGTTTAGGTTTTTTTAACTCAGGAATATAGTCCCCTTAAAAAGATCGAAACTATATAATTTTTTTAAGGTGAGCTCAAAACTGTATATATTATTTCTTAAAAAAAAAATTAAAAAATATATTTTTAAATTGTAATAATTTCTTTTGTTAAGAAGTGTATGTTAAAACATCAAAGAGACTCAACATATTTATTTTACAGCTATGCTATATATAGTACGGAAAAAAGGCAACGAAAATGGACGACCAGAGAGAAACTTGCAATTACACTTTTTTTATTTTAAAAGCAAAATTATATAATATTGGTTTTAGTGGAAATCATGGGGTGATGGTAGTGTAATTTGTTAGTTTTCGTTTGTTCCGTGTCGTACTAGAGAGTGTTTTCCTTTATTTTAAGGGAAGGAGACTTAACATATCTTTGGTTTTAATTTTAGAGGGTCAAAAGTGAGTTTAGAGGTTTTCGAATTGATTTTATCATGTTTGGGTGAATAAAAAAGAATATGATAGTGGATGGAGAGCTAATGATGTCCTAACCGAGTAATGTTACATGTTAAGTGTTGTGATTGAACCCTTGAAAGGTGTGTCTTCCCATGCTTAACATGATGGATGAGTTGAAAGACCCATAAGGCCACTAGGTTTCAAAAAGGTTTGTGAAGCTATAGCTCTTAACATCAATCTATCGATGTACGAAGCTATAATATCCATGACTCAGAGTTGTAGCTTTCTAAATATTGTGAACCTCTATTGTTACCGAGTTAAGTCTTTAATCACATCATTTAAATTGAATCTCTAAATCCTATGTACATGCTTTATTTACTTTTGCATTTTAGGAAAGAGCATGGCTCCGCTAGGGTTTCTTCCTAGCGTCGATCTCCATTGATTCTATGTGCCATATACATACCATATACCTTACTGGTTGACTTTTGGTTTTTGCAATTACATGTGATTTTTGCTTGTCTCCATTGAATCCACTTGGTTTCTTCAACACCAATCCCATTCACCATTGATTAATCCAATTTCACGTGTGTTTCGTTTCTCAATTTATGTGTTTGTTCGCGAACAAATGGTTACAACTCAGGCGAATCCACATTCTTCAAAATCAAATAAATGCATTCGTTTTCCTATAACTAATATTGTTGATAAGATTGTGGATACTTCGAGGTTAGTTGGTAGTCAAGGCAATGTTCCATTTGTTTTGGAACCAGTTGAACACATGTCATAGTCGCCAGAACTAGTTGCAATATCGATGCCCCCTCCATTTTTGGTTGTTACACTCCATAGAAGTCCCACTATGACATGAGATCTTCATATTGTGTATGATGTTTGTGATATAGTGGTTAATTCTGATGACCCTATTGATCCAAATTTACAGAGGGGACTAGATCTTGTCCAACATTTATTGATTCAAGGTGCGTCAGTAGACGTCTCATTTACTCCTTATTTATCAAAGAGTCAGAAAAAGAAAATTACGAAGGCATATCAAACCCGCTCTCAAGGTCACCCCTCCTGCACTTCCAAAATGAAGATCTTTTTTTATTTTTTTTTATTTTCCGGGCCATAGGTTATGAAATTTTGTATGAATAATAGATACCCTTTAATGCATAATCTCTGAGCGTTATGGGGTAAGGATGTTCGTTTTGTGGCTCGTTACTATTCTTTATGCTTTTTTAGGGTTTTGGCCCAGTTCCTCTTTCCATACATATTTTCTCCTTTTATTAATAATATATATTGAGTGGGGAGGTAAAGGATGAGAGTTTCAGTTTCGTGCCAACCTAGTTGGGATGTTTATGTCTCTCCCCGATGTCAAACCTATCTTAAAGCTTATAAAAAAAAACTTTTGCATTTTACATTAGTGTTCTAAAATCTTATCTTTGTTGTTTATCATCTTGGATCTTAAATAACTAAACTTAGTATTTAGAAATACTTAGAACTTATCCACTTCAATTCTCGTGGGATCGATACTCTACTTACTCATTACTTGTTGCGACAATGTATACTTCGGAACAAAATAGTATTGCTGGGCTATTATAATATAATCAAAATTTGAATATATATTTTTCGCTATTTTTTTATTCACAATTTTATTAACGTGTAATTTTAAACCCTATAATAAAATATGAAACAATCCAAAATAAAATATGAAACAATCCAAAATAAAATTAAAATATGTGAAAAATTACTAAAGACAATAAAACATGGTTATTTAAAAGTTAATTTTATACTCTAAATTATAAAATCAATATAAAAATATTTAAATTTAATTATCATTGACATTGCTTTAAAAAAAAAATTATTACTGACATTTAAATTATAAAAAAATGAATTTATTTTTCTTGAGTGGTAGTTCAAAATTAGTATATATCATAAAAATATTTATTTATGTTTTTTTTGATAAAATATTTATTTATGTTAAAATAGATTAAAGTATAGTGCATATTTAATTATTAAGGGATATAGTTGTAATTCAAGCATCTTATAAGAGATATGAATATATTTTTTGTTCTTAGAGAGGAGAGTGTATATTTTAACATAAGATGAGAGAGAAGTGTAATTCAAACTTCTCTTGAGGAGAGTGTAATTTACTTCAAATAATTTAATTGAGTTTAGGCAAAAAATAAAAAATATTTTTATTGAGAATAAAAACAAAAAGCAATCAAGTTACGTTTTCACGCACATGTCAAATAAAATTACGTTTTGGCGTCATACATGATTTGAGAATATAGTCAACAAAATTCTTAGTGGTGGGGTGTAAGATATGGTACTAATTATTAATTATTAGGTGTGGTGGGATTTATATATGAAGGGTGTAAGATCTATATCTCTCGGTCACTGTTATAAGGAAAAATTTACTTTTTAAATTTATTAAATAAATGATGTATGTAGCCTATTTATAGACCACATACATTATTTATTAAGTGAATATAGAAAATGAATGTTTGCTTATAAGTGACAGAAAAGTGTACTATTTTTTTTTTTAATAAGAAAAAGTGTACTATTTAATTTTATGTTTATCTCTCCAATGATTTTTCAATTTATTTTAGTGAAAGTGAACTCTTTCTCAAATCTTTTAGCTGTCAACACATTTTCTTCTTTTAATCTATTAATTAAATTTTGAGACAAAATCACCCTTTAAAATTTTGTGATTTCGTCGTCTTTTCACAAATTAATATGTTTTGATTTGACATATTTGTGTGGTGTGTTTACGTTAATAGTTTAGATCCGGACATACTAATCATATGTAAAAAAAAAAAAAAGACCATAACACATCATATATTATATTTTTTATTTGGTCAAATAGCCTAATGGTTATAATTTACCTTATAAGGTGAATAAGTGAGGTATCTGAAGTTTGAATCCCAACACCTGCATATAATAATGCATTGTTCTACCAACCAACTTAACTATGCTCACGTGACAAATAATATATTATACACATATACATATACATTCTCTTCTATCTGAAAAATATAAAAATAAAAAATTCACTAAAATACAACGCAGTTATATAGCACAAGAAAAGCGGCGCAGAAAGAACAAACACAAGAAGCAAGCAATTTCTAGAGAGAGAAACAAACAAACAAACTTTCTCATTCCATTTTCTAGAGAGAGAAACTCAACACAAAGTGCCGTCATTTTCATTTCAATCCCTCTCTTCAAAAGATAACACAACACAGATTCTCTTCTCAACGCTTTCACTCAATTTATCGTTTTCACTTCTAAATTCTATTCTCAGGTATAAACATTCATTTTTTGTTCTAATTTTACACATTCTTTCACTCTTTTTCTTCGTTTTTTTATTAATGTTGATTAGGGTTTTTGTTTTTATGTCAAAAAGTTCAATTTTTTTGAGTGATATAACCCTAGGTTTATGATAATCTTGAAAAAAATTGCATTATGAGAATGAAATTGAATGTTGTATTGAATGTTGATATTTAATGTGTGTAATTTAATTCAGAATTTAGTGAGAATTTTTTCAGTTTTGTGTTATGATGATTCCCAAATTAAATTAGGGTTTAGGATTGTTGAATATCGGTTTTGGCGGATATCGATCGTGGTATTTTGAGCTCTCTGCCGTGCCCAATTTTGGTCAATAATCTGATATGACGGGCTATGGAGCGGCTGGTATGGCAGAATTTTGGCTCTCCGCCATCGACCGCACTGAATTAGGTTATCGAGTAAAGTATCGATTTTTTAACAAAATTTGTTATTAAGTCTTGAAATTCGAAGTTGTTTATGAACAAATGTTGTAACAGAATACGTTATTAATTCTTGAAATTCGAAGTTGTTTATGATTTTTACAAATGTCACGGGTTCAAGTGCTGGAAACAGCCTTTTGTGTAAAAAACAGGGTAAGGCTGCATACAATACACCAAAAATGGTGCGACCCCTTCCTGGACCCTGCGTATGCAGGAGCTTTAGTGCACCGGGTTGTCCTTTTTATTTATGATTTTTACAAAAATACAATTTTTTTATGTTATTTAACAAAATATCATGTTTACCGGTCCGGTATGTCATTGCAGAGTGTGTATGCTTAATTTCTTTATATTTGCATATTGATATTTTGCTCAAGCTTATTGCCTTTGTTCCATTATGCCTGCAGGAAATTATACGGTTAAGCTGTGATTTGTGAAATGAAAAATCAGTAGAATTTCTTGAGGGTTTCAAAGTTTTCTGATTCTTCACATTTCTGTATTCTGTTGTGAAGAAAAAAAATATGGTGTGATGGACCAACCAAGATTTAACGAACAGCTTCATTGCAATCCCATGGAACGAAGAAATGAGGAAGTCCATCCTGGATCTCAGTCAGTAATGCAGAGCTATCTGGACAGCATGTATGCTAATACTTATACAAGTCCATCTGAGCATAGCAGCACATCAGATGTTAAATCTGTACAGAATTATTCAATACAAACGGGTGAGGAATTCGCTTTTGAATTTATTAGAGACAGGGTAAATCTCAAGAACCCCGTGTTTTCAAATATCGGTGATTCCAATTCTACAACTAATGGTAGGGAACTGAATGATGTTTTAGGCATCAGTCATTCAGGATTTGGGAATGGTTCAGGCGTTTCTGTGCTCTCAACTGTTGAGAAAGGTTCAGCAGAGTTCAACAGACAGCGTACATGGTTACACGGAGACCAAAGCAAGTATGGGTCAGCTCGACCAACAGCAAGAACTCCGTTGAATCAAGAGAATGGTCAATTTGGGCAAGGGTATGCTTCTTATGGTGGTTCAAAGAGAAGATCGTCAATGATGATGAAATGTCTTTGTAGCTTTGGTGGTAGAATATTACCTAGGCCAAGGGATGGAAAATTAAGGTATGTGGGAGGTAAGACACATCTTATTCGTCTGAGAAAGGACATATCTTGGCTGGAGCTTAGTCAGAAAGCAGTGTTTATTTACAATCTGGTTCATGTACTCAAGTATCAACTTCCTGGGGAAGAACTTGATGCTTTGGTATCTGTATCAACTGACGAGGATTTACAGAATATGATGGAGGAGTATAACCTTATAGAAGATAGAGAACCCCCGCAAAGACTTAGGATTTTTTTGTTCTCAGAGGACGATTGGGAAGATGCTCAGAATGCTCTCCGCAGCATTAGTAATAATTCTGAGGTCCAGTATGTTGTTGCTATTAATGGCATAGACTTGGGATCAATAAATAACTCAACTGCACTTGGTGTCAGCTTTTCAGCAAATGACATATGTGAATTTGAGAGTAAACCTATCATAAGAGAGCCTAGCAGTGTAGCTGGACAAGCTATTGGTGTCAGGAATACTCCCTTGACTAACAAATCCGACACTTTGTTGTCTACCCAGTCTTTACAGCAAGTCTCAACAACGTCTTCAAATGCTTTTGAAACTGGTCAGCTGCCTAATAGTGACCAAATGACGCAAGCTGCAGAAATTAGTCATAAACATCCTGTTCACCAAATGACTGTTGATGTCAGGAATACTCCTGTGGCTAACAAATCCGACACTTCATTGGCTACCCAGTCTTACCAGCAAGTATTAATGACATCTTCAATTTCTCATGAGACTGATCAGCATACTAATGGTGGCCTAATGACACATGATGCAGAAATTTGTCGTCAAAATCCTGTTCAAAAAATGACTGTTGGTGTCAGGAATGCTCCCTTGACCAATAAATCTGACACTTCATTGGTTACCCAGTCTTCACAGCAAGTATTAAGGACGTCTTCAGTTGCTCGTGAAACTGATCAGCTGACTAATGGTGGCCAAATGACGCAAGCTGCAGAAGTTAGCCATCAATATCCTGTTCAGCAAACGACTCTTGATGTCAGGAATACTCTCTTGACTAACAAATCTGACACTTCATTGGCTACTCAGTCTTCACAGCAAGTATTAACAATGTCTTCAAATGCTTATGAAACCAGTCCGCTGACTAATGGTGACCAAATGACTCAAACTGCAGAAATTAGTTGTCAATATCCTGTTCAACAAATGACTGTTGGTGTCAGGAATGCTCCCCTGACCAACAAATCTGACACTTCATTGGTTACCCAGTCTTCACAGCAAGTATTAAGGACGTCTTCAATTGCTCGTGAAACTGATCAGCTGACTAATGGCGGCCAAATAACGCAAGCTGCAGAAATTAGTCGTCAATATCCTGTTCAGCAAATGACTCTTGATGTCAGGAATACTCCCTTGACTAACAATTCTGACACTTTATTGGCTACCCAGTCTTCACAGCAAGTATCAAGGACCTCTTCAATTGCTCATGAAACCGGTCCGCTGACTAGTAGTGACCAAATGACTTCTTCAATTGCTCATGAAACCGGTCCACAGACTAATGATGACCAAATGACGCAAGTTGCAGAAGTTAATTGTCATTGTCCTGTTCATCAAATGACTGTTGGTGTTAGGAATACTCCTTTGACTACCAAATCTGACACTTCATTTGTTACTCAGTCTTCACAGCCAGTATTAAGGACGTCTTCAATTGCTCATGAAACCGGTCCGCTGACTAGTGGTGACCAAATGACTTCTTCAATTGCTCATGAAACCGGTCCGCTGACTAATGGTGACCAAATGGCGCATGCTGAAGAAGTTAGTCGTCAATATCCTCCTATTCACCAAATGACTGATGGTGTCAGGAATGCTCCCTTGACTAACAAATCTGACACTTCATTGGCGGCTACCCAGTCTTCACAGCAAGTATTAACAACGTCTTCAAATGCTTATGGAACCAATCCACCGACTAATGGTGACCAAATGATGCAAGCTGCAGAAACTAGTTGTCATTATCCTGTTCACCAAACGACTGTTGGTGTCAGGAATACTCCCTCGACTAACAAATCTGACACTTCATTGGCTACTCAGTCTTCACAGCAAGTATTAAGGGCATCTTCAAATGCTTATGAAACCGATTCGCTGACTAATAGTGGCCAAATGACGCAAGCTGCAGAAATTAGTCGTCAATATCCTGTTCACCATGGCCTTCATCCCTCTCATAACCCTGTTGTTGGAGAGACTCCTATTTCTATGGCTCCTCATCTTTTGAAAAATCAACCAGGGATTCTGAATGAAGACTATCCACCTAGTGGAGTACAAATACAGAAATCTGAAGTATCTACAGCGCAGGTGAAAACAGTAGGTGATCATAATTCAGGCAAACAAGGGAGTGACCTGGGTAATTTTCTATCCTTGGAAACCCCGTCCCCATCTCTGTCAGTTGGAGTTACCATGCCTAAGGAGCATTTACCTTTGTTCCCTTCCACACAAAAAGTTCAGCACCAGGGTTGTGAAGAGGGCTCTTCTTCATCTAGCAGTTCATGTGTTCCTAATTATGTTGATTCCTACTCCAATGCAATTGATTTGAGTTGTCTTCATCCTTCTCCAATTCCTAAAAGAGTTTACTGTTCAGAAAGAACTCCCAGGGAGCAAGTTGAGGTCCTGAATCGGTCCTCAAAGTCAGATGATACACACAGCTCACAATTTCATGTGTCAGGTTTGCTTTCCGATATTAAGCCAGTCAGTCCAGTAACAGAATCTGGTGACAACTTGCAAGATGGCAATCTGTTAGATCCAGACAAGAAACCAACTATTTCACCAACGGCCTTTCTTGCAGATGACCATACTGTTGACAATGGGTTTGCCAACGATCAAATGAATAAACCGTTGCTTGATACAAACAGTGAGATAAAGTCAAACCAATCTGAGCACATGGATCCCGAGTTGAAGCAAGTCTTGGTGAGTAATGAAGGAGTTAAAGAGGTGGAAACTAAAGATAACCATATCAAACCCTTTTGTGATGAAACCGAAACTAAAAATGGTAAATCAGATCATTCTGCTGTTCATCATGTTTCCTCTGTTGAGCGCCTTGATGTTATAGCATCCAATCTTCCAGAGATTGATTGGGGTGAGGCCTATAGGAAGGAATCTAATGATAGCCATGTGGTGCAAGATCTACCTGTTTCTGTAGCTGGGAACATAACCGAAGTTGTTTCTCAAGATTTTCCCGCAAATGTTTCTAATAAAGTAGAAGGTGACATTCTAATTGACATCGATGATCGATTCCCCCGTGAAATGCTTTCTGATATGTATTCTAAAGCAATACTTGAAGAAGACCCCTCCATTCTGCATCCACCATCCGCAGATGGAACAGGCTATAGTGTAAATATGGAAAATCATGAACCTAAAAGTTGGTCATATTTTGGAAAGTTGGCACAAGAAGGCCTTGACAATGTCTCGCCTATTGATAAAGATCATCTTGGTTTTTCACATCATGTTACACCTCAAACAACTGATAGAGTTCCTATAGATTGTGAGGATTCCCACCTCAATTTTGGCGAAGAAAATCAGGACTTACATAGAAGGATTGAAACAGAAACCCATGTTCTGAATTCCAATTCTGATCAATCCCAACTTAATGATACTGGAAGTGAACAGTTTGATGGTAGGATGGAAAATCAAAGAGCACCAGAGTCTGAGTACGAGGTATCATTTTAATTTAATTTTTTCAGTATCCTTTTAGATTGTTTTTCAGCTGACAATAGTTCTTATGCTTTAACTTAGGATGGCAAGTTTGAAAGCAAAAACTGTAACCGATCTCCCCGTGATTCTTCTTTAGGAGAAATTGCTATCAGTACAGTGCAGGTAAAGTCTCATTCTTTCCCTTGAAAATTCTTATTTGATTTAGTTCTCTTCTCTGCATGAATTCCCGATATACTTTGATAATACACCAAGTATGCCAATAATAGGTTTTAGGAGTATTTTATTGAGAAATCTTCAATTTATCTACCATTGAAGGTATCCCTTTTTATGTTTTCAGCAAACTCTAGAAAAAATTCTTTTCACTGTTGCTAAATTAGATCCTAATTATCTGACTTTTGTAATTGGAACTTTGTCTCATATATTAATATATATGCGAACAAGATATGTTGCACAGGTACGGGTAAGATAGAATATGATTTACAAATATAATTCTTTTATAAACAATTGGCTAGGGTATGGGTATGGGATATGGCAATATTTAAATATTATGTGTGTCTAAACATTTTTAAGAAGATACTGAATATTTCTATTTATCTTTAGAAGTATCAATTGTACTACTTCTAGAATATACGTTGTTTATACTAACAAAAAATAAAACTATTTGCTTTGAAAACTGATTAAAGATAAATTTTACAAAACATGCTTGAATGATTACCTAAATAACTTTAGCTTGTTTTTATTATTGTTTTGGTGCAATTGGTAGATCATTAAGAACGATGATCTTGAAGAGTTGAGGGAACTAGGTTCTGGTACATTTGGGACTGTGTATCATGGAAAATGGAGAGGCACAGATGTTGCTATCAAAAGAATAAAGAAGAGTTGCTTCAGGGGTCCAATATATGAGCAAGAGAGACTGGTAACTTGTCATTCCATGTCTGTTTGATAGCATGTACTGTTTTCTTTTTCTTTAAAAAGAAATAGAGAATGCTTCTTATTGTTGTGATTGTTTGAAAGTTAATGATGAGCATATATTTCGAGGGTAGTAAAACTATATTTGTATCTGTTCTCAGACTGTAGAGTTCTGGCAAGAAGCTGACATTCTTTCAAAGCTTCACCATCCAAATGTGGTTGCACTTTATGGTGTGGTACAGGATGGACCCGGTGGAACGATGGCTACTGTTACAGAATTCATGGTGGATGGTGCTCTTAAGCATGTATTACTTCGCAAGGACAAGTAATGCATTTAAAAAGAGCTTGTCATTTCTATTACCATGTAGCATTACTATAAGAAAAATGTTCACTATTGCATCACATTTGATGAAAACTAGTTTTTATAATAGAATTCTTTCTTGAATGAAAGGCATCACTCTGCTAAAGCGTATTGTGTCTGCAAGAATGTTCAAGTGATGAATATCATGTCCTGTTTACTGGCTAGTTCGGCTTATGAATCTGAACATGATTTTTTTTAGGTATCTTGATCATCGCAAAAGGCTGATAATTGCAATGGATGCAGCTTTTGGAATGGAATATTTACACTCGAAAAACATTGTGCATTTCGACTTAAAATGCGACAATTTGCTTGTGAACTTGAAAGATCCTTTACGGCCAATATGCAAGGTATTTGATACTTGTGTAATCCTCTGTGAATTTGATTTGTCATAATTTTGGCATGTTAATAAGAAACATAAAATTTCTATCCTAGGTTGGTGATTTTGGTTTGTCAAAAATTAAACGAAATACCTTGGTAACTGGTGGTGTGCGGGGGACTTTACCTTGGATGGCACCAGAGCTGCTGAATGGAAGCAGCAACAAAGTTTCAGAAAAGGTAATATTTTAAGTTATCTCTAGTAAAATGATTTTCTCCAATCCATATCCACCAAGGAAATTTGAAATTTGCTCAAACCCATCTTTTATGATTTTATCCAATTTGCCATGACACAATTGAAAATTAACTAAGGAAATGAGCTGTATTGATGTCTCTTCTTGATGTTGGAATTTTCTTCATATCATATAGTAGTAAAACTCTAATACTCATAACTTTTGAATTTTTTTTTTTTATTTGTGTTCATTTACTGAAATTTTGGAAAGATATGTTCATCTTACCAATTTTAATATTACACATTAAATGTCTCTTTTACCTTCTTGTTGGGTTACAACCATTGAATGCTGAATTTGCATTTTGATCTTGTAGGTTGATGTGTTCTCCTTTGGCATAGTTCTATGGGAAATTTTAACCGGTGAGGAGCCATATGCCAATATGCACTATGGTGGAATTATAGGTAATATTGTGTTCTCATGTTTACCTTTTGTTTTTTCTGTTGAAGAGCTATATGAACTATCTAGTCTTTTGTATCATCTTCAAATCAGTTTACCTCTTTATATTGAATCAACAGCACACTAGATTGTAGAATAAACTCTTTCTGTGTTCGTTTTTCTTTTCGATCACTCTACTTTAAAAATAGATGGAGGGAAAATAAAGAAACAAAAATAGAGCCTTCTCTCTGCATGTTTAATTGGCTTGGAAAAGGGGAGAATAGTGAACATAAACATAAATTAGGGTCCGATACTTGTGTGGAAGAGCACATATATAGGAGTTCTTTAGGTTTATCAGATTATCCTATAAAAATCAGCATTGTTTATTATTGCTCCTATTCCATCGAGTCAACATAAGAAATCAATCTTCCTTCAGAAAAAAGAAAAGAAAAAAGAAGTCAATCAATTGGTTTATTTTGTAGTAGTTGTCATTGATATTTGTCTCCACGTGCAGGTGGGATTGTAAATAACACATTGCGGCCAGCCATTCCAAGCTACTGCGATCTCGAATGGCAAACACTGATGGAGGAATGCTGGGCACCGAATCCTGTAGCTAGGCCTTCCTTCACACAAATAGCAAGTCGCTTGCGGATAATGTCCACAGCTGCTACTGAAACAAAGCCACAGGGAAACAAGCCATCTAAATGAATCAGAGATAGCATTATTATTGCTATTGATGATGTAACATTTAATTTTTTTTAGTGGTACTCCAGGAAGTTAGTTATACCAGGGCTGGTTCTAATATATATAGGTTTTGATTTTTTTCTTCTAACAGATATACACAGGAATAATCTAGTACTATGCTAGGCAAGGTACTTGTTGTACACCAATGCTTCAATACAAGTGCAAAATTGTCGTTTTCGTATGGGTAATGGATTAATCAGTTCTGTTCTGACATCTCTATTTATATGATAGTCAGCAAAAAATGATAAGCTACTTCATTTGTTTCAGGAATAATGCTATCAATATTCAACAATTGGTATTTTTTTTTTTTAAGAGTCAACAACCTTTTCTTTGTCTCAATATTATTGTCAATTTGGTCCATAATTTTGATATGATAGTGAATTGATGACGAGACCAACAGACATATATCAGCCACATCAGCACCAAACGATTTTGTAGGTTCTGTGTGTTGTTCGTATCATCACGGTAATCGTTGTGAAATGCTCGTATTAGACGGCAATTGCTAGTCACTGAAGCGAACCAAAATTGTATCATTTTAAAAATAAGGGGATTAAAATTCTGAAAAATTAAATTGGAGAGATTAAAATCGTGAAATGACAATAATAGAGACAAAGTACATTTAAGGCCAAAAGGTTTAGATTAAAAACTTACAATCCAGAGAGGCAAGAATCCCCATTAGGCCAATATGGAAAACTGGATGTGCTTTGATGCTATCTGTAACTTTGTATTTCTTGCAAGTTAAAAAACATTTCTAGGAAACTGCTAATACCATTCTCTCTTGAGGTTCTAGATTATTTTTACAGCCTATCAAATACCATTATGAAATTTGAGAGTGAAATACATGGTCAATAAGTTCAATTAGAAATTATGACTAACTCAACTTTTTTCCAAAAATGATACACTTCAATTGAGTGAATATGCATGTGACTAGGTATAATAATATGATTAACTCGATTAAATTAAATGTTGAAAGAAACAAATTATTGCAATGAATAAGTGCATGATCATTCTACTCCCTTTTTCTTGAATTTGGAACACGTGCAGAAAGCGATCCCAACCGTTAAAGTGAGATCGGACAGCTCAAATTATGAAATAACAAAATCAGCTTTAAATGGATGGGATTGAAAAGTTGGTGATGCAGTTTCTGCACCAAATCCATTTCCTTTTATCTTAAGAGGCTCTATCAGTATATGACAAACTTGCCACTTGCCAAGCAGAAGCCATCATAATAGGCCTTCCTTTCCAACCAAGTAAAAGGCAACCCTTTTCACATGACAATGTATATCCATCACAATCATAAACAGAAAGCATCATTCTAGCTTGACTTGTACACTTTAGTGGCATTACTTGAAATCCTGCTCTTCCTAATTGTCTTCTCCATTGATCTACTCTTTCATGTCTCTCCATTCTATCAGGACCCTCACAAGCCACAATGTTACAAATTTCTTCTGCAAAATGTACTCTCTCTATTTTCATCCTAATTGGACTATTTCTTGGCATACTTGCCTCAAGAGAATCAAATATTGCTGAGTAATAGTGAAGTGATTCTAGAAACCTACCAAGAAAGAAAGGTCCATTGTGGTTTGTGTCTTGCTCTACAACTGTGAGTGCAATTGGACTTAGCTTCTTGATTGACTGAAGAATTGATTTTAGATAGCCTCTACTTTCTTTCACATATTTGTGCAATTTCAAGATGCTATTAACAATTAAAGATTCACCTTCTCTCAAGTCGAGGTTCTCCATTGTAAGAAGAGAAGGAGTCACCGCCTCTGATATTATACGAAATTCAAGGACTATTCCAAATGAAAGTGCTTCCTCTACAAGCAAATTCATGCTAGCGCGAAGTTTTGCGTTGTTTTCTTCATTTGTACTGAATCCTGTTATCCTGAGCTTTGGAGGCCCCTCAGGCCTCGAAGCGAGGTTCCTTATAAGCGAAGGCCATTGAAGAGCATGCTCCATTCCTAAATCAATTATATGTATTGAGCTTTTTCCTTTTGATCCTTGACATATAGCTTCATTTGCAGCCATGAAACCAAAAGTAATGTAAGGTGTTGTTTGGTAAAGAAGCTGAAATGCTTCCAACTTATTCTCCCTAGTAATCAAAGAAACATCATTAGAAGTACTTGTTGTGAGTGTACTATTTGAAAATACATTATGTGGATAAAGTGATAACCTACACTTCAATGCCGTGGCAAAACAGTAGGAGACTCTTTGTAATGAATCTCCTGAAGGACTTGACAAAGCCAAAATTTTACCGAGTAACAAATTTGCCTGATTGTTGTCTCTGCAACCAACGGCCTCAGCACAAGCCAGTAGCGTATGGACCAAGTCAAGGCCTTGGTTCATACCGAGACTGGCTTGTGATTGTGGAATAGCACCAAAATTGCCGTTCATTTCAACAACTTCTTCGTCTTCCATTGTGATTGTTGTATTTTCGCAGATCTCAAATTCTTCATCCTCCATTGTGGTTGGATCATAATCAAAGACATCATCATTCACCAAAAAGTGATGATCAAAACTTTGACTTTCATGAGTCTTCTCTTGAGACTCATGATCTTCATATTGATCCATGTTGATGAAGCTATCAACAAAGTCATCAACTTCTGAAGAAGGTAATAAACAAGGAGTGTTTGTTGCATCAAAAGTACACAATTCAACATCATCAAGTACTGTCTCTTGATCATGGCAATCTCCTTCTTGATCTTGCTCCATTCTTGCAGGGCAAAACCTTCTAATAGGGAAATCAAGGTTGACACTTTCATTCATATAGAAGGAAAGCCACATGTTTAAGTCTTCCATTGCTATAATTGAGGTGTTTAAAGGATTGAAGAAAAAGAATTGAGAGGATTTGAGTGATTTTATGATCTTACACAAAACAATATATTACACATAAGGCAGTTTCTCTATTTAACTCACCTACATAAAGGTTCTAAATATGATTCTAAGATACAATACTCAGCAATGGTATGATTATAGAATAATACCTATATGCTCTTAGCATAGAGAAAAGGTTGGTCGTACATATTTTGTAATTTAATACACACAAGTTACAACTTACAACACAACAGAATTTCCAACTTAAAATTAACAATTACATTTTATTTTATTTTGTTGTTAAATTAGAAGACATTATTTTATGGCACAAACATAAATGATTAGTATTTGTTCACACACACATAAAAAAGCTTTTTATCAAAATATTAAATCATTTTATTATCTATTTCTTTTTTATTATTAAATTTTTTTTTAATATGTTTGTGACTATGGTAGACTTCCTCGTTAAATTAGATATCATTGCATTCCACTACGAGATAATTGAAATTTATTTGATAGATTAATCTCATTTATCATATGTTTTTCACACGAAACGGGACCATGATCTGTCTAGAGGAGAGGGAAATGGAGGGTTGGGGTTGGGAAATATAAAATAAAATGAATAAATCTTCCACATTTTTTGAAAGAGAATTATTTTAGAAAATGATGAAATTAATAATTATGATTAATATATATTTTATTTTAAGATATCATAACAACATATATTAAATTGAAAAAATTCATATAAACATTCCTGAAGTATAATTTTTTAGTTCTCGAAATGAGTAGGATTTCATATTATAGAGAAAATAAATCTCCCAAAACCTCCCTCTCTAAATGTTCTTTATTTCTTTATTTCTGCCACTTTCTCCTTCCTTTTTTCTAAAGTTCCTCTCTCCTTTCCCCTCAAACTCGTAAACAAATGCCGGTAGATATTAAGCGACTTAAATATCAACCAGATTTACTTTAAAAAGTATAAATATCCCGACACTTATTTGGAAGAAAACTCATTTTTTATAAACAAAATCAAGAATAATGGAAGCATATATTAAGCAATTTAAAGGAAAACCACCAACATGGACACAAGTTTACAATAAAATTTACGTATATACACACTATTATTAACAAGATAATTTTGAAAATGAGCTGAAACCACACCTAATACATGTACAGAAGGTTCAATTATTTGTATCAACTCATTGGTTGAAACTCGATCTTTTTATTTTTTTTAATCATTGTAGGCCACCAAATATTCTCAAAACCAATAACCTAACGTAAACATATACAATCATGTTGATTCTCTAAATTTTATATATTGGTTATCCGCCACCAAACAACAAACCATCTAATAATTTGTACAAAAGCATGTAATGCAAAGACAAAAGAAAAAATATATATAGTAACATACATAAGAAGTCAATTCATCCTTTGTGACATCTATTCATTTTATGATTTCAAGTCAACAAATTAAATGAGTAAACTAATTTACTATTCATAATAACTCTTAGAAAATTGACTTATAACGTGATATGTCAAATATTTATAAATACTCATTACATCGTTCGCTGAGACTCTTAACACACCTTTTACATTTTAACCATTTAAAGTAGGGTTAATAGGTCTTTACCCCCTATAATATAGGTCATTCCGGTTTTCCCCCCTATATTTTTTTTTATGATTTAACCCCCTGTAAAAAAAATTTATTTTGATTTACCCTAATAGGCCAAACAAAAACCAATTTTATTTTATTTTTCAAGAAATTTTCGTTTTTGTTTGGTCCATTAGGGGGTAAATCAAAACAATTTTTTTTTACAGGGGTAAATAAAAAAAAATTTATAGAGGGGAAAATCGGAAATGACCTATATTACAAGGGGGTAAAGACCTATTAAAAGTATGGTAAGAGTGACATTTCAGTGAATAATCTAACTGGTCTTGAATATACTCTGATGTAACCCTAAATTTTTTATTAGGAATACCAAACCGATTTTGCATAATAGGTAAGTATCAATCAAGATTTTATAGTAATTGTAAGGAATTAGGTCCTAGATTCCAATCTCCATTAAAACTCCATATGATTAATGTATGTAGGTGTCAATGTCACACTTCTATGGGTTGTTGCATTTAGGAGGTAGAAGTCATGTCTATACATGATGAGTTTCAGCTGGCAAATATAAAGGGTAATGTACAGGAGGTGGTTGATGTTAGGCCTTCTACCATTCACCCTAAAAGAGAACACCTTTTGGCGGTTTTTATGAGCTACGTGTGTTTCCATGTTGACCAAAAAATAGAGCTACATGTGCCCATGATCAAGTCATAAATAAAGGAAGACATAGTAGTAAAAAGGTTTTGTCAATGTGTATGTACTAACTACATATGACTTCTTTATAAAGAAATTTTTACTGTTTTAAACATATTAAAAAATTAGTTATATTTACACAATTTTTTTTATTATAATAATTAGTATCATATTGAATTTGTATTGGGATGCACACTCATTATAAAATAGAAGAATTGATAAGGATTTCTTTTGGAACAATAATAGACTTAAATTTTTACCATTTACTTGTATTTGAAGCTAAAAAATTATGAATATTTTTTGGCTATAAATAACGTCTGAATAGAGTATTTTACTATGAAAGGCAATTAAATTCAGGACCAAAGAGAATAATAATGATGCAATATCTCTTAAAGAAAATGATTATTTTAAGGAATCAACGTGAGAATCTCTTTTTCTCAAACATTGTCAAAATCCCTTCATAAAAAAAAAATTATATGCTTACTTAACCGACAATATTGATATTATTAGATTAAACACTTTAGTCAAATTCGAATTTTGAATCTCGCAGTTGTGTGTGTAAAGTTTGTGTAGCATTTTATCACCTTCTATACGGACAAATAAAAACTTTGTACGCATTCTCTTTATTTACGAACCTAAGATATGCTTTTACTATGTTATTATTATTAATTTGTTGAAAGAGGTTTACAAAAAAATAAGATCTTCCTTTAAACAAAATAATTTAACCAACTATATTTGAGTTTTCCTTGCTATATATGTGTGCTCTTGTAAGACTTGCTTGACGATGATAGCCATACTTTTGAAAATTAATACTCCCTCTGGTCTCGTATATAAAAAAAATATTCCTTTTTAAGTTCATTGAATAGTTAATGTATTTGGTCTACATTGTAAAACAGATACATTAATTATTCAATGAATCTAAAAAAAAAGAATATTTTCTTATATATGAGACCCGAGAGAGTATATTATAGGGTTAATAAGGCTTTAAAGAGTATATTATAGGAGTAATTTTAAAGAAAATTGAAAATGAAGAGTACCTCCTAGCCGGCCTCACTCACACACACAGCACATGAACATTTAACTTATGGCCGGTTCACATAATGAGCAAACTTCTCTTCTCATTTTCATTGGTCTCATCTGCTTGTCATAAACCTATTCTCATTTTGGTCGGCCAACAAACAATGAGACACATTAGGTGGTTGGCTTTGAAAATTTCTTATATCCTTTTTTAATAATAAAAGAAAAAAAACCTCTATCCTTTGACCCTTGAACATTTTTCTAATAATATATATTACTATTTTGACACTTATATGGAGTATTATATACAGTTAGCTACTCCCCTTTGGTTCATTTTACATTTTATTTTTAGACTTAAACACATTTTTTACTTTCATATTGATTCCCCAAAAAAAGTGTATATTGGTCCTTTAATTTGATTAAATGGTAACAAGTAAGTATTTGGCCTAGTGGTTGGCTTGTGATCTTGGAGTGTGCTCCTCTCAAGGTCTCAGGTTCGATTTCCTCTGGTGTCAATTTCGGTGGGCAAGTCCATACAGAGCATTGCTTTGGCTTAGAATGGGGCCCCACAAGTGGGCGGTGAGATTGGTCCCCTCGGATTAGTCGATCCTTGAATCGGGACCGAGTTTTAAAAAAAAAAGTAAGTATTTTTCATCTCTTTTGTTAGTTAAATTCAAATATATGGAAATAACTAAATTGCTACCATTTAATTAAATTAAAGGATCAATATGTAACTTTTTTCATTAGGGGACCAACATGAATATCGTAATAGAAATAACGAACCAAAAATGTGTTTTCACATTATTTCTTTTGTTTTTTTTTTTTGTGGTGGTCAGGATTTGAACCCCAGACCTTACATATTTTATGCATTGTCCTACCAACTGAGCTAAGCTCACGAGGACTTATTTCTTTTGTTTGTCAATATTTGTATCTTTATGAAATAGTACATGATTCCATTTTTAAATGATTGTCACATTTTTATTAAAAAAACTAATTTTGTTATATAGTGTGTTGAGAGTTATGGGATAACCCTCTAGTTAATGCAAATTGAAAACAGGGGCAAATACATAATTTTTTTGGCAGAACTACGTTGCTCTCTCTTTAACTTTAATTTCATAATTTTATTTTCTCCTGTGTAAAGTTAGTCATTTGTTCATGTCAACTTATTCCTTTATGTTTCAAAACGTCGCAAATGTTATTACTTCATTTTTCATCTGTATACATTTTAACAACTATTAGTTTAACATTTAAAAAGGTAAATTACATTATCAATTCATCACGTCTAAATTATATTATATTACACAACGACTGTTAGTGCACTATTTTAAATGTTGATGGCAGTTGTCTCGGTGTTCCCATTCGCAAATGTTTTGGAGGTGTCTTTTGCGACAACACAGGAACATACATAGCAGGTTTTTCGGGCTACATCAGTCATTCTCAGGACATTCTGTTTGCAGAGCTCACAACTTCAATTGTGAGGAATTGGCGTGCTATTCAGACACCCTTCTTGCAGTCAACCTCATCAAAGATGATTTAAATCATTTTCATGTTTATTCTGTTCTCATACAAAACATCAAAGACATCATGGTTTCTCGTAATTTCAACCTTCATCACTCATTCAGAGAGGGAAATCAGTGTGCGGACTTTATGGCAAAACTTGGAGCATCGAATGATGTTTAATTGACTCTCCACTCTTCTCCTCCAGAGGATCTGCTACCTCTGGAGTCCTCTTTATGAGGCACTAGCCTCTTTCCTTTTGTCTGTTTCGCTTTTTTCTGTTTTGTTTTTAGCCTTATAACAAAAAAAAACACAACGACCGTTACAATTTCTAATTCATCAGCATTAAGATATTTCAAAATATTGTGACCTCATTCTCAATGAGGGTCTAGATGTGAATTATTCTTTATAGTACATCATTAAATGATCACGCACACAAATTTGTAACATAAGGGGACTAAAAATGAAAGTTCATTCAACTGTTTACGTATTTTTAAAGATAAATGACTAATTTGACAAGATAAAAGAAATGTTTGAAATTTTATATTAAGTTAAAAGATCTCTAGTGTAGTTTCACCTAAATTTTTGTTTAGTGGATGCCATAGAATAGTTATAATATTTTTACAAAGGTTCCTAACAAGTGTAATCAAAGTTCTAAGTTCGATAGGGTAAAATATTTTGTTAAAGGCAGTTTTTGCCAAGCAGATGTGACTAATGAGACACATAAGGTGGTTTTGATAAATTTAATGTATCAAATTATTTCACGTTGTGAAAATTAAAGATGATAAAGGCTTTTTAATAACTTGGTTAGGAATATAAGGGTGTGTTTGGTTTAGAAGAGAAGTTGTGAAAAGAGAAATATGTGAGAAATAGAGTAGATTTGATGTATTATTTAGTAGAAGAGAAAAAGAGGAGAAATGGAGAAAAGAGAAGTGCTTACTATTATTGAAAGGACTAAAACACCCCTACAAAAATCTCTCATCAAAATTAATTTGTTTCATAATCCAACTAATTAATTTTTTTTGGTTACATTCAATTAATTAATTTAATTTAACTAATTAATTAAATTTTTGATCAAATAAATTAATGTTTTTTTAGTCAAATTAATGATTTTTTTGTTACAAATAAATTAATGAATTCAATTTTTAGAAATCTGAGAGTTCTTTCTTTGCTGCGATTTCTCGCTGGTGGATGAGAATAATTTTTGAAGCTTTAAAAAAATTCCTTTGAAGCTTTATTGAGGCTTTAAAAAAATTCCTGTGAAGCTTAATTGAGGCTTTAAAAAAATTCCTCAATTAATTGAAGCTTTAAAAAAAAATTCCTTTTCATGTTCACAAGTTCCACGTGAATGCAAGTAACAATTGAAGGAAAGGGCAAAATTGGAACAACAAAAACTACAAACTTCTCTCTCCCCTTTCTTCTCTATTTTGGGGAGAAGATAAAAAGTGGTGGGCCCCACTGTTTTTTAATCTGTCTTCTCTATTTCTCTGCATTCCAAACAAGAGAAAACTACTATCTCTTCTCTATTTCTCTCTTCTTTCTTTCTCTCTTCCTTATTTCTCTTCAACCAAACAGTGTAAAGGAAGTGTATATAATGATTACATGTAAAAAAAACATTGAAAAGTCTCACTATTATGAAATGGAGATTAAAATACCCTAGTTTTAAACTGGGTGTAGTTATAACCCTGTTAAAACAGAAACAATCACAATGATGTCTTGGAGCTTGGTTGGTAGCTCATTGACATTAATACGTAGGGGTCGGGGTTTAAATTTGAATTTCTAACTTTTCTATACTTATAGTGTGTGAGTCTAACTATTAAACTACTTGACAATAAATAAATAAAAAAGACATATGGTGACTTTCTGAAATGAAGTTGAAAATTATAATGGCGCTCACCGTTTTAAATCGGTTATTTATAATACACACTTAAAATATCATATTAAAAGTACACATCAATGATGATCTCACAGACATTTAAAATTGAGAACCATCAGTCATAGTATGTTTTACTTGCTCATCAGAAGCAGAGGAAAAGAAGCAAAAAAGACACTCACAATATAACCAATCAAAGAAAACTCGATTCCATCGTGAAACCATGCCATTTGGGCGGTAGTTTCTGTTTTCCTTTTAACTGTTGATAACAATCTACAACTGTCTTTGCATAACTGTTCTTGAAATCTCGACTTTCATGCTTTTTTTAGTGGAGCGTTACACTTATAACACCTATGCTACAACAGGTAAGTTTTGTTCTTTCGTAAACACCAAAAAACAAGACAAAATATTAAACATGAGTTCTAATCTATGTTCCAAGTATTAAATATGGCATAGAACTAAATAAACAAGACTTTCTGATTCCACTAACAAAAGTTTAGTGGAACCGAAGAAAACAAAACTTACTGTTTGATTTCACTGTGTAGTAAACTCTACCTTAAACTTGCATTGACAAAGTTCTGTGCTTATGGTTAGGCTATGATGACACGAACAGTCATCTGGTCACCATGATCACCATGATGCCTTCTAGAGGATGAGAATAGTCATCAGATCCGGTATCATGTCCTTCTATGTTCACGACCTTCCCTCCTATGTCTGTAATCCTCATGGTCCCTTCCACGTTTGTAATCCCCATCATCCGGGCTTCATTTTCTTCGCCCGGAATCAATCTTCACATCTTCTCTGTAATCCTCATCATTCCTTCTACGTTTGTAATCATCGCCATCTGGGCTTCGTTTTCTTCTTCCAGAATCAACCTTCACATCTTGCCTTCTACTGTCTTCAGTTCTCTTCCTATAATCTCTGTCATCCTTCCTATCCAAATGGCTGTCATCTGTTTTTCTCCTATCATCTCGACTGGCCCGTCTTTCTGTGTATCTATCATCTAAGTCTCCTTTTCTCGAGTCTAGCTCGTCTTTCCGTCGGTAGTCATCATCTCTATGTCTTCTTCCCATATGCCTTTCTATGTCTTTCTTCTCGGCATGAAAATCCGGATCTCTTGCACCTCTTTCCAGTCGCGCTTTATCATCTCCATTTCCTTCAAGCCCTCTGCTTCTATTGCGATGCCTATCTCTGTTATTCGAGCCTACCATCTCCTGATCCCTACGACCTCTATGACTATCATCTTTCAAATTTTCCTTCCTACCTTTTTTATCAAATCGGTCATCCCTTTCATATCGCTGGTGTTTCGTTTCTCTCTTTGGACTTTCCGTATTATCTCCATCAAAAACCATTTCGTATCTACACCATGAAATTGCGGTCATTCGTTAGAACGGGCATAATCACAGGCAGTAAAAGAGAGACATATGCAATCAGAAGTACAGACCTTGCTTTATCTCCACCCCGCTGGCCATTACTGTCCTTCATGATAAATTTTGTGGGTTGTTTAGTTGTAGCATCTCCAGTGCAATCCCTAGCAATATGATCTGTGGAACCACATTTGAAGCAACCACCACCTGCAGTCATAAATTATTGTATTAACATGGAGGGTTAGTTTCAATCGTTGACAACCAAACATAGGCTGGCATTCCGTATGATGCCATAAAATGAAAGTATAAAACAAATGCTTAGAGTGATATCATTACCCTTATTATCTTTCCGCATGTATTGTGACCATAGTTTTGAAACACTTTGGCTAAAATCCACATGTATCCTTCGATCATCAATCAAAGCATTATCCATCTGCAGATCAGGAGGTCATGAAGGATAATAGGTTAGAGAAATACGTTTATTATGTAGTTTAAATTGGAAGTTTAAACTAAAAATTACAAAAGAAAAGAACTCTGCAATCCAATACATCTAAAAGGGCAGTCCAAATTGAAACAGAATAACAAAGCAAATAAAACAGCTAAGTAAGCAGATTAAACACTAGCGAAATTATCATTATCTTTAGGAGATAAATACGTCAAACCCACTTTGCGGGATAAGTCTTGGTTGTTATTGTTGTTGTTTAGGAGATAAATGCAATATTACATATGACGGATAATGCTAACCAAGGAAGATTATGGCCCCGTTTGGATTGGCTTATTTTGAGCTTATATGGGCTTATCTACTCGCATAAGCTTTTTTAAAGGTGTTTGGGTAAATAAAAAAAAATAGCTTATTATAGTTTCATAAGCTGCTTATGCCATTTTTTAATAAGCCTAAATTTTCAGCTTAACCTAGAGCTTAACACGGAGCTTATGAATTTTTGTGACCTACTTCGATTCTTTGAATCCACTTTTTTCAAACATATATTTTAATTATTATGTTGGTTATCTTTGATGGTGCATGAGAAACAAAATTGCTATATACTTTTTTTTTTTTTTTTGGTAAAAAATATTGCTATATACTTATCATTAATACATAAGATTTTTATTATTTTTTGGTTACGAACAAAATGAGACGTACTGATTAAAAAAAAAAAACTTAACTTGTCTTTTTTTTTCGTTAACAAACTGGACACTAATATCTCTATATATATATGGTAAACTCATTCAAGTTTACAATCATACTTTTTTTTTGTTAAATTAAAATATTTAAAAATTCTATAATTGCTTATGTAATGTCACATTCAAACACTTCAATTTATGTAAGTACTTTTTAGTGTACATATCCAAACATAAAAAGCTTATCAAGTATAAGAGCTTATGATATAAGCTCTAATGTTATAAGCCCTAATGCGATAAGCATTTATATAAGTTGTTTATCCAAACGGGACCTATGTAAGGTATACATAAGCTTATCAAGGAACTAATAAACCTACTAATAGTGTCATTTACTGTCCAGAAAAAGAAAGACAATATTATTTAGGAAAATAACAGGTCAAGATCTCCAGCATACCTTAAAATATGCTTGCTCACATGCCAGTTTGTCTTCAAACTCTGTCACGATGCATAAGCATTAGATACCATTGATTGCATTAATAACAAGAGTAATTACCCCTTTTGCAATTGCAGGGTAGGTTTGAGATACTCAGGTCTTAAGATAATATCAAGATACTCTCAAATCTTAATATAATATCAAGATAATATAAGATATTTATAAGTTTTCTAACAGTAGCCTTTCAATGCAGATTCTCACTAAGTCTAAAAGGCCATTTAATGATGGAAAAAAATCGGACTCATTTAAACAATTGATAAATTATAAATTCCTGGATGAACTTTAAACTGCATAAATTTAACACAGATTGTGGACATACATACTGACCTATAAAAGCATAGCATAAACTGTCGCCAGTCTTGTGATCACGGATGATTTCAGCCCTATCATCAAATATTTTAGGTGAGAACAATATGTACAATATACAATCTGATATTGCTAAATGTGTTAACAAGTCAAATCTTCAGTATTACTCACAATGATACCGTTCCAAAGCGTGAAAATATTGTGTGCAAGTCCTCATCCTATGGTTTAAAGAGAAAAAAAAATCATTAATTGTTAAGAAAAGTACATTATCTGAATGGGTAAAAAAGCAAATTATACAGATCCATATAAGAGCATAAAAGATTACCTACCTCAGTAACCGGATTCAATTTACAGACAAAAAGTACATTATCTGGAGGTTTAACCTCAGCATCAGGAATATCCCCAATCTAAAATAAGGAAAAAGGGAGTTATACAAAGGCATCGTAGTCAGATGAGAAATCACGAAGTACTAAGATTTGTGCAACATATACTTACACTCTCAAGCACAACTGCCCTAGAATGTGCTTCCTTTGATCTAATAGCCTCTTCAAGTTCTCCTGGGTTTAATTGTTCATCCATGGGCACCCAATCATCTTCAAGTCGGACTTCATCATCAACCTAGTAAAATTGCATTTAGTCATAACTTTGAAGTTCAAACAGGTGTTCTTACTAAAGACTGTAAAATTGAAATATTCACTGTAATGTTTGATATATGATTATAAATACATAAAAAGTAAACACAACATATTCATCCATATATAGATGATGTTGTCATTCAATTACAGATTAGTCATACAGTCACAACATATATAAATCAGTTTGTAAATTGTAATATCACAATTCACAATAATCTGATAGTCAATTCTTGATTTGCTGTTGTAATTTACAAACATGGCAGAAAAAAACAGGTTGAATACATTAACCATTTATATAGAGAAACAAAAATTTATTTAAGATTGAAGAAGAATCACAAAAAAAAGTGGACGGTGTGTTACCCTCCTGAACTAGGTGAAAACAAATAATGTATCGAAATTAAACAAATTAATTAGTGTAAATTAAGCTGAATAGATCTTATATGATCCTATCCTTCTGCATATCTAACAGGAATAGCCTTTAGGAAACCACGAAAGAAACGCTAAGGGTCTCTTTGGGAGGGGGATTTTGGAGGGCTAGGTCTATATTTTAATATATATTTGAGATTTTTAAAAAAATTTAAAGAATATCATGATATATGGTCATATAACAATTCAATCACACTTCATTCATTTTTAGAAATATTTTATAGCTTGCGTGATTTAGAAAAGAAAAACAAGCCTTTCCCTCCCCTCCTCTCCTCTCCAATATACCCCTCCCAAACAGACTCTAAAGTAACAGGTGGATTTGCACCATGGTTTGGCAATCATCATAAAAGGAATTGTTCCTAAGTTCTTTAAAATGTGTCTGAAGAAATAACAGGTGGATTTGCTCATGTAATCAATTTAAGAAAAATGAGGTAAATGGTTTTTTTTCAGTTGGAGTCATTCTCAGTTCTCACAATTAATGCTCTCATAATAGAAAGGATCGCTGATAAATATAATCTATGCTATGCTAAATGTTGCTTGGTTACAAGCTATAAAATTCAATTCTGCAATCAACCCTTCCTTACCTCGTCTTTAGGTTTTCCTTCTGGCGAAGCTTCAGGAATGAACTCAGATAGCTGACGAGGATCATCAAAAGGATCTTCCAGGATGTAAGTGTGCTTGATTCTGTTCAAGTAATGCAAGATGAATATAATACATTCTTCTCAAAAAGACAAAAACTAACATGCCTCTTTCAATCCATATTTCTTAGTAGTTAAAAATGGGTACCTACCGGATATTTTTAAATGGTCTTCCCTTTCCATCGGCATAAGCCTCATTAATTCTAGTCAAAGTCTCAAATCCTTCAGCGACCTCACCAAAAACCTGCAGAGATGGCATACCTTAGAAACCAAACAAATAACTTCGACAGTCAAGCTTCTATTTTATGCTTTAATTATATAAAATGTAAATGCACATGTGCTCTCTATTGTAGAAATCAGTTGCATAACTGTAGAGTTGTTAGGACTTGTTTAACAAGCTTAAGTGCACCGTAAGATGGGTTTCATGCTCTGAAGCTACCAATCAGAAAATACAGTTTCAGTTCCATAATTCACTTTCTCTCATTCTATAAATTTAAAAGTCAAATGACATTAAAATAATGAAATTAGTATTTAATGTCAAATAGAATTGGGTAATACATTGCTTGAATGACCCAGAGTGAAGAACTAGGTAAAAACTATGACAGTCCTCGACACAATTCTGACATAGGGTGCTGCAAAAGAAATAACAGATAGGTCTCATCTTCAAGCTCTTCACAGATAATTTGAAATTAACCAGATGAGGTCTGGTGAAGATAGAAATAGGGATGTATGTTGAGTGTTTCTGATCTCAATTCAAATCCATATGATTTAAATGACTTCTGCAAACAAAGTGGGATCAAGAGGCAGTTGACTACTATTTCTATTCTGCAACAGATTGGTGTGACCAAAAGGAAAAAAAGAACCATGATGAAGATGGTTTGTTCCATGTTATCGGACAAGTACATTTTCAATGAAGGCTGTGAACTAGACCATTCGTGTCAATCACGAGAGACAACCTCCAACATGGATGAGTGATTTCTGTTAGCAGTCTATCTTTTGAACTGATTTTACATTTAGAATTGTATATATTATTGTGACTGTCTTGTCCTTGACTAAACTATAAGCTTGTTAACTTTGTAAAACATACTTATTCCCCCAGTCATAATAACATAAATATTTAAACTGTTTGCAGCAGAAGTGAAATTTACAAAAGATATCTATCCAAATCCTGAATAAGTAAATAATTCAGTGTATTTGATTCAATGATGCTCATGTACCCTGCGAAACAATCAAAGCAAGGAAAGGACGCCTAGAATGCTTACTGTGTGCTTTCCGTCAAGGTAATCAAGGTCATCACGCAGAGTTATATAGAACTGAAAAAAGAGACAAAAAAGAAAAAGAATAGTAAGTGAACAAATAGTTTATTCGATGCATTAACTACTCATGTTTTATACAAGGTTGTCAGGGAAGAACACATGCCGATCAAGTAACAGTAAAGCAATCATCAAGCTGCCACCAAAATCAATGCCATACCTGTGAAGCATTCAAATTCTCTCCTGCACTAGCCATGGCAACAGTTCCAGTCTTTGAATGCTTTAGATCAATATGAATCTCATCATTGAAAAATCGAGCTTGATCCCC